>Ga0123356_10003047_pt1 | contig 17710 bp, 15 predicted proteins | sample TergutEmb28metaG_2_FD_92546 | JGI IMG/M metagenome (GOLD analysis project Ga0123356, IMG submission 92546) | Embiratermes neotenicus P3 segment gut microbial communities from Petit-Saut dam, French Guiana - Emb289 P3 | ecosystem: Host-associated > Arthropoda: Insects > Digestive system > Gut ...
GCCCTGATAGTTAACGCATCTGGCGCGGATGATCTCTCTGTGGTCCCGGTGCTACTTCGTTTCTACAGCCGGAAACGTATCTTCCGAAACCATACGCCGATACATAGAAAACCGGAAGACCGGCTAGCCATTCATCCCGCGTCTAAAGACGTGGGCTTTCTGGCTGGTTCTGTATGAACTCTGTCGGAAAAGACGAGATCTTTGGGTTGCTCGACACCTTTCGGATTGAGCTTCCCTCCTGGGGATTTGCCAACACGGGCACGCGGTTTGGGAAGTTCCTGCAACCGTCGGCGGCGACAACCACGGAGGAGAAATTTAACGACGCGGGCGAAGTTCATCGCCTCACCGGCGCCTGTCCGACCATTGCTCTTCACGTGGTATGGGATCTGCCCGAGGGTATCGGGAGCGTTAAGGAAATTTCCCGCCTGTCCGCGCGCTATGGCATTCAACCCGGTTCGGTAAGTCCCAATCTCTTCGAGGACCAGATCTACAAACACGGCTCTTTCGGAAATCCCGATCCCTCGATCCGCCAGCAGGCGCTCGCGCACACCCTTGCCGGCATCGAAATTGCCCACCAGCTCGACAGCCGGGATATTTCCCTGTGGTTCGCCGACGGTTCCAATTATCCGGGCACGGCCAACATCCGCAGGCGAAAGCAATGGTTCGAAGAGGCCTTGACCAAATTGCACGCCCGCCTCTACCCGCGCCAGCGGCTTCTTGTGGAGTACAAGCCTTTTGAGCCGGCGTTCTATCACACCGACATTGCCGAGTGGGGCATGGCCATGCACCTGGCGAAGACGGCGGGCACGGAAGCCAAGGTTCTGGTGGATACCGGTCATCACTACCAATCGCAGAACATCGAGCAGATTGTCGCCTGGCTGCTCTCCGAGAATATGCTCGGAGGGTTTCATTTCAATGATCGCCGCTACGCCGACGACGACCTGACGCTCGGCTCCATCGATCCCTACCAGGTATTTCGAATTTTTCACGAAATTCACTCTTACCAATGGGAAACCGGAACCAAGGCGGACATCGCCTACATGATCGATCAAAGCCATAATCTGAAGGGCAAAATCGAAGAGAGCATTCAGACGGTGACGATGGCCCAGCAGCTGTTTGTAAAGGCCGCGCTCGTCGAGCGCGCGGCTTTGGCCGACGCGCAGAACCAATGCGATCTCATTCGCGCGGAATCGCTTCTGCAGGACGCCTTCAACACCGACGTGCGGCCGCAGATTGAGGAATGGCGTAACGCCAAGGGCTTGCCGCGCGATCCGCGGAAGGCATTCCTTGAAAGCGGGTACCTCGAACGGATCACCAGGGAACGCAGCGTGCGCAACTCGCAGGGCATTTCTTCCTATGCCTGACGGCGGCCGGCCACATCTCGCCATCGACCTCGGCGCGGAAAGCGGCCGCGCGGTTCTCGGGCGCGTGCGCGCGGGGCTGATCACCGTCGAGGAGATCCACCGTTTTCCCAACGAGCCGGTTGAGTACGGCGGTTCGCTTCACTGGGACGCAGCCCGTCTCTGGTTCGAAATGCGCAAGGCGATCTCGATGGCCGAAGGCGGAGGGCTTGCGGGTATCGGAGTGGACGCGTGGGGAGTGGATTATGCGCTGCTCGGCCGAGGCGGGGAGCTGATCGAAAATCCGTATCACTATCGCGACCCGAGGACCGAAGGCGCGATGGAAGCGGTATTCGCGAAAGTCTCGCGCGACGAGATTTACCGGCGAACCGGGACCCAGTTCATGCCCATCAACACGCTCTACCAGCTTTTCGCCGCCAAACGCGATACGCCGGAGCTCGTCGCTGCTGCCCACGCTCTGGTCACGATTCCGGATCTTTTTCACTTCTGGATGAGCGGCACCGCGGTTTCGGAGTTCACCAATGCGACCACCACACAGATGCTCGATCCGGTAAAGCGCGCCTGGTGCACGGATCTGCTCGAAGCGTTAGACTTGCCCGCGCACTTGCCCGCGCCGATTGTGGAGCCGGGAACCGTGATTGGGGGTCTGCGGCCGGAAGTCGCAGGGACCAGCAGGCGGCCGGCCGGAACTCCGGTGATCGCGCCGGCGTGCCACGATACCGGGTCGGCGGTGGCCGCCGTAGAAGCACGTCGAGGCACGGCCTTCCTCAGCTCGGGCACCTGGTCATTGCTAGGAACCGAACTGGACAGGCCGCTAATCACCCCGGACGCGCTGCGAATGAACTTTACCAACGAAGGCGGGGTGTGCGGAACCACCCGATTCCTCAAAAACGTCATGGGATTGTGGATGCTCCAGGGGTGCCGGAATGCATGGCGGCGAGCAGGCAAAACCTACGAGTACGGCGAGCTCATGGAACTCGGGGCGCTCTCGCCTGCCTTTGCGCACCTGATCGATCCCGACCACCCATGCTTTCTTCGCCCCACCGACATGCTCCAGTCGATTGACCAGTTCTGCCGCAAAACCGGGCAGCCGGCGCCCGAGTCGCCCGGCGCGCACACGCGCGCGGTGCTCGAGGGCCTGGCCTTCAAGTACCGCGTGGTAATCAGGGACATCGAGCAACTCACGGGAACTCCCATTCGGCAGATTCGCGTGATCGGCGGGGGCTCCCGGAATCGCCTGCTCAATCAGTTCACGGCGGACGCTACCGGGCGTACGGTAATGGCCGGTCCCGTCGAGGCAACCGCTCTAGGCAATCTGGGGCTTCAGCTGATTGCGACCGGCGAAGTCGCGTCCCTAGCCCGGGTGCGGGCGATGATCGAGTCTTCCTTTCCCACCGAAGTGTTCGAGCCGCGGGAAACGGAGAAATGGGAGCATCACGCACAACGATTCCAAGATTATTGCGAGGCGACCAGTGCCTGAGACGCAAGGGCGCGGCGCGAGATGGGATGGAAGCACTGCCCGTGGTTTCTGCGCCAAGACGGGCTTCTCATACGCTGTCTGGCGCTGTCTGGCGCTATCTGGAAAATTTGCAATAAAGAATTGAGGCTCACATGGTTGCCAATCCCGTAGTCGGGGTGGTTTATCACTGGCTGGGCGGTCTGGCCTCCGGCAGTTTTTATGTGCCTTACCGCGGCGTGAAGCGGTGGGCGTGGGAGACCTATTGGCTCGCCGGCGGCTTCTTCAGCTGGATGATCGCTCCATGGATTCTCGCCGCCCTCTTGACCAAAGATCTCCTGACCGTCCTCCACCAGGCCCCCTGGTCCGCGCTTTTGTGGACGGCGTTTTTCGGATTGCTGTGGGGCGTAGGCGGGTTGACCTACGGGCTCACCATGCGCTACCTCGGTCTCTCCCTGGGCATGGCGGTTGTGCTTGGCCTTTGCGCCGCATTCGGCACGCTCATGCCGCCGGTTTTTCGCGGCGAGTTCCTGACCCAGGTCGCCGGCACGGCTTCCGGGCGCGTCATTCTGCTGGGAATTTTTGTCTGTCTCACCGGGATCGCCATGGCAGGCCTCGCGGGGTTGTCCAAAGAGCGCGCCATGCCGCCTGAACAGCAAAAGCAGGCGATCGAGGAATTTAATCTGCGCAAGGGAATCGGCGTGGCCGTTCTCTCGGGAGTTATGAGCGCATGCTTTGCCTACGGCCTCGCTGCCGGCGATCCCATCCGGGCCATTACCTTGCGGCACGGCACCAAGGAACTCTGGCAGGGGCTGCCCGTTCTCGTCGTGGTTTTAATCGGCGGCTTTCTTACCAATTTCCTCTGGTGCCTGATTCTGCTCGGGCGGAACCAGACCGCATATCAGTACTTCACTGCGCGTATTCGCCCCAACGGGCGCAAGGGTGAAACCCGGATCGAAACTGCCATCGACGCGCCCAGCCGGGAAGTGGTCGAGGAGGCCGAGTCCTCCCGCTTTGCCCGGACGGCAGTCATGGTGGAAGCCCCGCCCGACTCCGAAGTGCGTGCGCCCATGCTGCGCAACTATCTGCTCTGCGCCCTGGCCGGAACCACCTGGTATTTCCAGTTCTTTTTCTACACCATGGGCGAAAGTCAGATGGGCCGCTACAGATTTTCCAGCTGGTCGCTGCACATGGCCAGCATCATCATCTTCGGCACGCTCTGGGGCATCGCTTTCAAGGAATGGAAGGGCGCCGGGACCCGGGCTGGAGTTCTACTCGCATTGGCGCTCTTTCTCCTGGTCGCCTCCACCGTCATCATCGGCTACGGAAATTTTCTGGGGGTGTCCCATCCCGGATAGGATGCGTTTTCGAAAACCAAGCCTGCCGAACCCGCCTGAACCCCCGTTTGACCGCTGCCAGCGAACCTCTTAAACTTTTCTCAGAGATTAATCTAGCTTAGCCAGGCCAACGCCAGGACCAGTCCGTTCCTGCGCGGGAGGTTTTCCTGAATCCTAATTTAGTTCGCAAAAGAACGTTTGCGCTCATCGCCGTCCTGCCGCTCGCCTCTATCCTTTGCTTCTCCCAAGCGCCGGGGAACTCCAGTCCGGTGACGCTTGAAACCAATGAAGCTTTGTTTACGGTTCTCGCGGCCATCAACAACTGCGGCTATGACGCTGAACTTGCCTCCGCCGACCCCGTTCGCCTGGCCGTGCGCGGCGACGTCCAGCGCAATACCGAAGCCTCCGAGAAAGCCCAGGCCGCAAGCGACGCCGTGTGCGCGTTTTACCACGATCACCGGCGATCGAACGATGCTTTGACCCTCTCTCAGTACATCTCGCTCGGGCTCTATTTAGATTCGCCCCCGTCGTTTTCGCTGAAGGGCAAGGAATCCGACGCGCCGCCCGACGCGAGCGCGGTTTTGGGTCTGGTACCGTTAGTTTCCAAGTTCTACACCGAGGCCGGCATTCATGAGATCTGGCAGCGCTACGAACCAGCGTACGCGAAGCTGACAGACCGCTACCGCGATGCCCTGATCAAAATGACTTCGGCGACTGAGCTCTATTTAAAGCTCCCTTCGAGCAGCTACCAGGGCCGGACTTTCACCACCTATGTCGAGCCCATGGGGGCGCCGTCGCAGACCAACGCCCGCAACTATGGCCTCCAATACTTCGTCGTCATCACTCCCGGCCCGAACACGCCGCTCAAGCTGGACCCGATACGACACACCTACCTGCACTACCTTCTCGATCCCATGGTGGGCAAATATCCGAAGCACCTGGCTGAACTCCAGCCGCTCATGACCGCGTTACAGGCGGCGCCAATGGACCAAGCTTTCAAGGACGATCCTTCGTTGCTCGCAACCGAGTGTGTGATTCGGGCGATTGAGGCGCGCACGCTCCAGGGCGGCACGGCGACGCGCGGCCAACAAGAGCAGGCGGTTAACCTCGCGATGGCCCAGGGCTTCGCCCTTACTCGCTATTTCTACGAGAGGCTGATTCCTTTTGAGAAGGACAATGTTGGATTCAGGAACGCCTTGCCGGGCATGCTTGCCGGGATCGATGTTGGCAAGACCTTAAAAGAGGTTTCGCAGATCGAGTTCGCAAGTGCGGCCGACCCGGAGGTCCTGCACCCTTCGCGGCCGGCGCAAGGCAAGCTCCTCATTAGCGCACAGGAGCGGCTTACGGCCGGCGATTCGGCCTCGGCCGAAAAACTTGCCCGGCAGGCCCTGTCGGCGAAGAACGAAGATCGGGGGCGCGCGCTTTTCATCCTGGCGCAGGTTTCGCTCAGAGGAAACATCGATGGCGCCCGAGACTACTTTCAGAAAGCCCTCGAAGCGACGACGGAGCCCCAAGTCGTGGCCTGGTCCCACATCTACCTGGGACGAATCCTCGATCTCGAGGATGACGAAGAAGACGGCCCGCTCCGGGCCCAGGCGGTCGAACATTACAAGGCAGCCGCAGGCGCAAGCAGGTCTCTCCCCGAAGCCAAAGCTGCCGCCGAGCAGGGATTGAAGAAACCTTATTCTCCACCCGCCGCCAGCTCCAAGGAAAACGGGCTCGAGCATAAAGATGAAAAAAACCCATAAGCGTCCGCTCCATTCCGGCTACCGCCGCGCATTTGGGCCGACGCCAGTAAAACTTGCGCTTTTGGCGGCCGCGATCCTGGCTGCCAATCTCCTTCTGGCGCAATCGCCGCCTGCGCCTGCGCCTCCGAGCCAGACTCCCGCGGCCCCCGGGAAGCCTCCGATTCAGACCAAGACCAAAGAGGAATATCAGGCCTATCAGATCGCCATCGCGAATTCGCTGAATCCCCCCGCCATGGAGAAAGCGGCAGACGATTTTGCGGCGAAGTTTCCCGCGAGCGACGTTCGCCTCCTGCTCTACCGTACAGCCATGAGCGGCTATCAGAGCATCGGCGAATCGCAGAAGATGATGGACATGGGCATGAAAGTGCTCTCGATCGACAAGGACGATCCCGAAGCCCTGATCGGAGTGGCTGAAGTTTTGGAGGAGCAGACATCACCCACCGACCTCGACCGCCGGCCGCGCGAGCAAGAGGTGCTCGATTATGCCAACCACGCCTTGCGGAGCGTTGATACCGACTTGTCCGTTCCTTCCGGTACTGCCCCGGAAAAGGTGGAGAGCTACCGGAAGTATCTGCGCTCGACGGCCCTGGCGATTGTCGGGACCATTTACTACAAAGAGGAGAATTATCCGGAGGCCGAGGCCAAGCTGCGCGCCGCCGTGGACGCAGATCCCGCGAAACTGGATGCAGTCGTGGTGCTTCGACTGGCGCTGGCGCTGGATCAGGAAAAAAAATACGACGCTGCCCTCTCCGAAGCCACCCGTGCGGTCGGCCTGACCAAGGCAGAGAGCGAGATTGGAAGAATGGCGAGAAACGAACGCGACCACTTGCTCTCCCGGACGGGCCCGGTCCTGGTGCCGGTCGCGCCCGCCGTCGAACCCAAGTCGAGCGGTCCCGCACCTCCCCCGTCGCCGCATGGCGCAACCCCGGAGACCGGGGCTTCTCCGCCTCACTGAGAATCCCGCTTTTATAGGGCCTAAATTGCATGTCGCACACAAAGGAGCTCGAGGGAATGGAAGCGGCAATCGGGCATGTCTTCGCTTCCTCGCAGTTACTGGTTCGGTCGCTCACCCACAGCTCGCAGGCGAGAGAATCGGAGATGCTCCGGCCCGCCTCGGGCGTGCGTGTGCTGGATAACGAGCAGCTGGAATTTCTGGGCGACGCCGTCCTGGGGCTGATCACCACCGAGGAGCTGTTCCGGCGCTTCCCGGAATTCAGCGAGGGCCAGCTCTCGAAATTGCGCGCGCACCTGGTGAGTAAGAACCATCTCATCCGGGTTGCGGAGCACATTGGATTGGGGAAGTACCTGCGGCTTGGCCGCGGGGAGGAAAAAAGCGGCGGCCGCAACAAGTCTGCTCTGTTGGTCGATGCCCTCGAGGCCGTGATTGGCGCGGTGTATCTTGACGCCGGACTTGAACCGGCGCGCAAACTGATCCTCGAGCGCATCATTCTCCCCGAACTCGAGGACTTCGTCTCGACCGGCCGCGCCGCCCGGGTCACCGACTACAAGTCGGCGGTGCAGGAAAGCCTGCAGGCCCGGTCCCGCCCGCAGCCCGCCTACGTTCTGGTGAAAGAATCCGGGCCCGAGCATCAAAAGACATTTACCATCGAAGCCCGGCTGATTGCGCCCGACAACCGGAAGGTTGAATTCGTGGGCCGGGCTCAGGGGTCGACCAAGAAAACCGCTGAACAGGAGGCCGCCAGACAGGTGCTCGAGTATCTGGCAACGCAGTATTCTGAAACCGGAGTGGCCCGGTGAATCTGGTCCAGAAGCGCGCAGATGGCAGTGCCGGCTGGCCTGAGTCTCTACAAGGTTTGCTGAGAACCGTGGTGGTAGCCTTGTTTGTCGTGACTTTCGTGGTTCAGGCCTTCCAGATCCCGTCCGAGTCCATGGAAAACACACTGCTGACCGGAGATTATCTACTGGTGGATAAATTGCACTTCACGGGAAGCGAATTCGGGTCGGGTCTGCTGCCCTACCGCAAGGCCAAGCGCGGCGACATTGTGGTATTCCACTATCCGGTTCATCCCGGTGAACATTTTGTGAAACGGGTCATCGGGGTTCCCGGCGACCGCATTCGCCTGATCAATCGGCGCGTGTACATAAACGGCGTCCGAATGTCGGAGCCCTACGTTCACTACTCCCGCCCCAACGACGGCGGGCCGGATGCGATGTTCCGGGACGATTTCCCGCAATCCGGTTTCGTGGCCAGCGGAGTGACCGCGGCCTGGCGCTCGGAAATGGCGAAACTGGTAGAAAACGGTGAACTGATCGTGCCCGAGGGAAATTACTTCGTGATGGGCGACAATCGCGACGATTCGCTAGACAGCCGCTACTGGGGGTTCGTACCGCAGGAAAATATCGTCGGCAGGCCGCTTGTGATTTACTGGTCCATGCGCAGCCAGGAAGCCGATGATCAGTCTTCCGGGGATAGGTTGGCCCGTTTCGTCTATGCTATCAGCCACCTGGCGCAGATTACGCGATGGGATCGCGCCCTTCGCTTAGTACAATAGGCCCGCGGGAGCCGGCGCGAGAACTCTCGAACGGGGGGACAAGATTGAGCAAAAAGGAAACCAAGGAAGAGAAGCCGCGGGAAACCACCGTCGAATTTCTGGCTTCGCTGGCAGGAGTCCTGGTCACAGGCCTGTTCATTATCACCTTCATTCTGCAGGCGTTTGAAATCCCTTCGCAGTCGATGGAAAACACGCTGCTGGTCGGCGACCACGTCTTTGTAAACCGCGTCCAGTTTGCCCCGCCCACCCGGTGGATAAAACCGATCGTCCCCTATTCGGAGATCAAACACGGCGACATCGTGGTTTTCCTCTCGCCGGCGGAGTCGGATTTGTACGTAGTGAAGCGGATTATCGGGATTCCGGGCGACCACATTCACCTCCGCGACGGTGTCGTCTATCGCAACGGCCAGCAGCTCGACGAGCCTTACGTCGTGAATACCGGTTTTAATCCCTACGACCCCTACCGCGACAACTTCCCCGCCGTGGCTCCGACCGATTACAGCAACGTAACTCCGGAATGGAAGCTGATCATGCCGCAGCACATCGACAACGGCGACCTGGTTGTGCCTCCCGGCCGCTATTTCGCGATGGGCGACCATCGCGATGTGAGCTATGACAGCCGCTACTGGGGATTCATTCCGCGCGAAAACGTGATCGGCCGGCCCATGTTCATCTATTGGTCGTTTGAGACGCCTTCGGATCAGTACCTGCAGAAGGGCTGGAGCGACCGGGTGGGGTTTCTCGCCCACACCATCATCCATTTCTTCGACCTGACCCGGTGGAGGCGTACCTTTAAGGTAGTCCGTTGAGAAGGTTCCTTTCCAAACGCGCGCTTGCATCGTTTTTACTGGTCCTTTTGGCGCTGTTTCTGTTCCGGCCGCCATTGGGGCTCATGCAGAGGCGAGTAGTGCGCTCGCTCGGAATCGAGCTCGGACGGCCGGTGGGGATGAGTTCTGTGCATCTTCGTTTCCTGCCCCGCCCCAGCCTGGAGCTCGAAGGCTTCACCATCTCCGACACCCGGTTTGGCCCCGAGCCGCTTCTGCGCGCCGCACACGTAGTCGCATGGCTGCGGCTGAGCTCGCTGCTGCGCGCGCGGCTCGAGATTTCGGGCCTGAGTCTCTCCGACGTCAGCCTGAACCTGAGCCGCAACGCCGAGGGCCGATGGAATATCGAGCAGTTGCTCGAACGCGCTTCCCAAAGCTCGACCGCTCCCACTGCCTCGAGCCGGAAGGAAGCACGCCGCGAGTTTCCTTACATTGAAGCGGATCAGGCCCGCATCAACTTCAAGAACGGCCCCGAAAAGACGCATTATGCCCTCACCCAGGCGGAGTTCGCCCTTTGGCAGGCCTCGGAGGATGATTGGGGAATGCGCCTGCGCGCCACTCCCATCCGTACCGACGCAAACCTGACCGATACCGGGGTCATGAGAGCCGAAGGCACCTGGCACAGGTCGCGCGAGCTCAGGAACACTCCCTTCGAGTTTTCGCTCGAGTGGAAGCAAGCCCAGCTTGGACAACTCTCGAAGCTCGTCTGGGGCGCGGACCAGGGCTGGCGCGGCAATTTTGTTGTGAACGGAAAATTTGCCGGGACCCCGGGGCATTTCAAACTCGCGGCCGACCTCAAAGTCGACCAGCTCCGCCGGCACGACATTTTCTCGGGCGGCGATTTAGAGCTGGCCACCCGTTGCGCGGCAGAATACGACCGGGATACGACAACTCTCGGCGGCCTCGATTGCGGCGCACGCCTGGGCGACGGTTGGCTGGAGCTCAAAGGTAGTGCCCGGGCGCCCATCCCGTCGGCCTACGATCTGACCCTGCTGGCAAAGCAGGTTCCGGTTGAATCGGTGCTGGAGCTGGCGCGACAGGTGAATCAGGCGATTCCCCCGGATCTCCACGCGCTCGGCGCGATCAATATGGCGCTCTCGCGAAGCCGCCGGCGGTCTGCGGCCGCGCCGCAATCGTCGGGAGAAGGCGAAATCGTCGGGCTTCAGCTGAGCTCCGCCCGCTCCGCGAGCGAGCTGGCCATCCCGACCGTGCCCATAAAGCTCGAGATGAGCAGCTCCGCGGCCGGTTCCCGGGAAGGCGCCCGAGTTCCGGAGTTCCAACTCGGACCGGTGGAGCTCGACGGCGCAAGGCCCATGCCGCTGCGCGGGGAACTCGCAGTGTCGCGAGCCGGATTTCGAGCTTCGATTCGCGGCGAGGCTGCGATCGAGCGCCTCGAACAAGCCGCCGCCATGTTCCGGATCGCCATGCCCCAGGTTCCGGCGGAAGGAAGCGCAAGCGTGAACCTGGCCGTATCGCGGCAGTGGAGCGATCGCTCGACCGCCGTCAGCGGCACCGCCCAGCTCCATGCAGTGCGCGCTCAGGTGCCGGGGCTGAACTCGCCGCTTGAGATCCGCCGCGCAGACGTGGCCATCCGAACCGACTCCGTCCGCGTCACCAATGTCGAGGCCTGGGCGGGAGAGACTACCTGGCGCGGTTCTCTCGAGATTCCGCGGCCCTGCGCTCTTCCCGAGACCTGCGCCCTCGAATTTCTCCTGTATTCGCCCCAGGCGAGCGCCGCCGCTTTCAATCAGCTGTTCAACCCGCGAGCGGAGAAGCACCCCTGGTATCGCCTCCTACACCTGGGTTCTTCGGGTTCTTTCTTCGCGAGGATCACGGCCTCCGGCTCGGTCGCAATTGGCAGGCTGTCGCTCGCGGGCGTCATCGCGGATGGCTTCTCCGGCGATTTGAGTCTCGATCATGGCAGTGTTTCACTCACGAATATGCGGGCCAGTCTCCTCGGAGGGCGGGCGACCGGGTCGATACGAGCGGATTTCTCCAATCGGCCCCCGGTCTATTCCGGCGCCGGGAGTTTCGAAGGCGCGTCGCTTGAGGCCGTTTCCGCTGTCATGGGCAAGGATTGGGCGCAAGGTTCCGCCTCGGCCGCCTACCGGTTCCAATCCTCGGGATGGAATATTTCCGATGTCGTCGATGCCGCCGAGGTGAACGGAAGCTTCAAGATTCACGATGGAACGTTTCCGCACATTGTGCTCCGGGCGGGAGCCGACCCTGTCCACACCAGCTGGTTTTCAGGGCAGGTAAATCTCAGAGGTGGCCAACTGTTTTTCAGGAATGCAGAACTCGTTAGCTCGCGCGGTGTTTTCACGGTAAGCGGCACAGCTTCGCTCGCGGGCGCGTTGAAGCTAACCATGACTGGCGAAAAGACGGGCGAGAATTCGAGCGCATACGCTCTCTCGGGGACGCTCGACCAGACCCGGGTTCGACCGATTCCCGGCCCGCCGACACAGGCCGCATTGAAACCGTGAGATTATTGCGAGCCACCTTCCTTCTGCTGGGGCTGGCGGCCGTTTCGGCCGCAGGCGCTCCCGGGCCGCACGATCTCGCTTCCGCCGAGCAAAAGCTCGATCACATCGAAGTAAACGGACGCTCCCCGAACCCGAGCCCGACCCCGACGGTGCTTAGCGAGCAGGAAGTGAACGCCTATCTGGCCTCCGACCATGTCCGCCTTCCTGCCGGAGTCGGGAAGGTAACGCTTGAAGGCCGCAATGGCCAGATAACCGGCAGAACACGCGTGGACTTTGACCGTATTCGCGCGGGAGTCCATTCGTCGAACTCGCTGCTCTCCGTCTTTACCGGCGCGCACGATGTGGTGGTGGTGACTCACGCGCACGGCGAGGGCGGCCGCGGCCACGTACACGTGGACTCGGTTTCGCTCGACAACGTAGAAGTTCCGCCGTTTCTCCTGGAGCTGTTTGTCGAGAAATTACTCAAGCCGATGTACCCGGATATAGGGCTCGACTCCGAGTTCCGGCTGCCCGCGCGCATTGACCGGGCCGAGGTCGGCGAACATGAGATTACCCTGATTCAGAAGTAACCGTTCAGAAATAGCCGCCCGACGTTCAACTCCGACAGACGAGAGGGGGAGCGAGGAGAACATGCCCCGATACGAATACCGCAATCTCCAGCCCACGCCCGAAGCCCGGAAGACCTTCCTCGAATGGATCGAAGGGCTCGACCAGGAATTCGCGAACCAGGATCCCGCGCATCGCAGCCGCGTAGTCCGCGACACGCTGCACGAAATCTATCTCCACCAGCCGTTCGCTTCTCCGGCGGGTTCTCTGGCCGGGCGCGCGCTGGTCGACTCCTTCGATCCCCGCAACGCCACGCTCGAGCCCGAGTACTACGGCGATGTGGATGCGGCGAAATATGGGGAGCGCAAACCGCTGATCTGGTTCTGGATGATGTATGACCGCTCGCCGCTCGGCCTCAATCACTGGCTCGGCTTCCGGATGCGGGCGATGCTGGCGCGGCACGTTTTCAAGCATTGCGGCAAAAACGTGAAGATCTTTCACGGCGTCGAACTCACCTTCGGCTACAACTTGACCGTCGAGGACAACTGCACGATTCACAAATACGTTCTCCTCGACGACCGCAGCGAGCTCCTGATTCGCGAAAACAGCTCGATTTCCGATTACGCGAATGTCTATACTCACGCTCACGATCTCAACGACGGCATCCTCATCACCCATCACAAAACCGAGATCGGACCCCGCGCCCGCATCACCTACCATGCCACGGTTTTGAGCGGGGTGCGCGTTTGCGAGCATGGCTTGGTGGGCTCGATGGGGGTGGCCGCAAAGGATGTCGAGCCCTACCACATCGTCGGCGGCGTACCCGCAAAGACCATCAAAATCAAAACCATCGCCCCACCCGGAGCTCAGGATCGAAGCCAATAATGGCGGAATTTGTTAGTATCGAAGCCAAGCCGCGGCGAACTGCCGGTTTGAGAACTGACGGATGAGCCGAGTTGCGGATTCGCGGGGGAATTCGGGCGGGTAATTCGACCATTCGCCAATTCGGCGATTTTCTCCATCTCCCATGACTATCCAACACGTTGACATCGTATTTCAGATCATTGCCTTCGTGTTCGCCATCAGCGTCCACGAATCGGCACACGCGTGGATGGCCAACCTGCGCGGCGATCCCACGGCGCGCATGCTGGGGCGGATCACGCTCAATCCCATCAAGCACATCGATCCGGTGGGCACCGTGATCATGCCGCTGATTGCCCTGCTCGCCCACATCCCGATGATCGGTTGGGCAAAGCCCACCCCGGTTGATCCCCGAAATTTCCGCAAACCGGTTCTGGATGACATTCTGACCTCCGTAGTCGGGCCCATCAGCAATCTGGTGGTCGCAGCCGTGGCTACAGTTCTCCTGCTGATCATAAAGTTCAGCTCGCCTACCGGCAGGCAGGTAATTGAAGAAGTGGTCGGTCCGTTTCCCTTGCAGTCCCAATCGGTGCTGGTGCCCTTCTGCATGCTGTTTTATCAGTTCATGGTGATCAACATCGTGCTGGCGATTTTTAACCTCATTCCGGTTCCTCCGCTCGACGGCAGTCACGTGCTGCGCCATTTCCTCCCCGAGCCGGTGCGCCGCGTTTATGACACGATGGGACTTGTCGGATTGCTGCTTCTGGTGTATTTCGGGGGCGGCTTGCTGGGAGCGATGCTCAGTCCCGTGCTCGGCCTGTTCTACTTGATTATTCTCAGGGCATGACGACCTCGCGCAATCCACGAAAACGCGTTCTCAGCGGCATGCGCTCCACCGGCAAGCTGCACCTGGGGAATTTTGTCGGCGCTCTCGACAACTGGGTCAGGATCGAGAACACCTACGAATGCTTCTTCTTCATCGCCGACTGGCACGCGCTTACCACCGACTATGCCGACACCTCCGGGCTAAAGCGGAATTCCGTGGATGTGCTTCTCGACTGGCTGGCCGCCGGGCTCGATCCCGAACGCACCACGATGTTCATCCAGTCGCATGTTCCCCAGCACGCCGAACTGCACCTGCTGCTTTCGATGATCACCCCGCTCGGGTGGCTCGAACGCGTGCCCACTTACAAGGAGCAGCGCGAGAACATCAAAGAAAAAGACCTGGGCACATACGGGTTTCTGGGTTACCCCGTGCTCCAGGCCGCCGACATCCTGATCTACAAGGGGGATTTCGTTCCCGTCGGCGAAGACCAGGTGCCCCACGTCGAACTCACTCGCGAGATCGCGCGCCGCTTCAACCTGTTCTATTCCCTGCACGGCGGAGCGGTCTTTCCCGAGCCGCAGCCGCTGCTGGCGCCTGCACCAAAACTGCCCGGCACCGACGGGCGCAAGATGTCGAAATCCTACGGAAACACGATTCTGTTGACCGATCCCGAGCCTCTGGTGCGGCAAAAGCTCAAGACCATGGTCACCGATCCCGCCAGGGTGCGGCGCACGGATCCCGGCAATCCGGATGTGTGTCCGGTGGGAGACCTGCACAAGATCTTCAGCGACCGTGAAACCAATGCCAAAGTCGATCTCGGCTGCCGATCGGCGGGAATCGGGTGTATCGAGTGCAAGGGCTGGGCCGCCAACTCGCTGGTCGCGATCTTGAACCCTATGCAGGAGCGGAGAAAAAAATACGAGGACAATCCGCGTCTGGCCTGGGATATTCTTGAGGCAGGCAGCGAGCGGGCCCGGAAAGTCGCTGCGGGCACTATGGACGAAGTGCAAGAGGCGATGAAGATGTCGCTCGAGTACGAAGCACCGAAGAGCGCTCAAGGAGCGAAGTAGCCGCGTGGTGAATCAGGCCAAAGCGCTTGCGGAACAGGCTCCCGCTACCCCTTCCCCGGGCAGCCCTCCTCGAACTGTCGAGCTGCAGCCGGGGGCGGCTCCTCCAAAAAAGGAAGCCGCGAGCGACTCCCCCTTCGCGGTTGCCGTGGGTAACGTCTACGAAGGGCCGCTTGACCTGCTGCTCGATCTGGTGCGCAAGCAGGACATCGACATCTACGACATCCCCATCGCGAAAATCACGGCGCAATATCTCGGCTATGTGGAGCGACTACGCGAGCTCGACGTAAACATCGCCGCCGAGTTCATCTACATGGCCGCTGTGCTGATTCACATCAAGTCGAAGATGCTGTTGCCGCGCGACCCTCAGGTTTCCTCCCCCGAGCAGGAAGATCCGCGCATCGACCTGGTGAATCGCCTGCTCGAGCACGAGAAGTTCAAGGTCGCGGCGCAGATGCTCATGCAGAAGCAGCAGATTGAAGAAGCCGTGCGCTCGAATCCCGCGATTCACGAGTTCATGGAGGCCGAAGGCATCGAGCCCGAGTTCGCCGCCGATGTCATCGATCTGGTGAAGACCTTCCAGCAAGTCCTGGAACGCGCCCGCTCGCGCCCCATGATCGAGGTGAACGAAGAGACCGTCACCGTGAGCCAGATGATTGAATACCTCAAGCGCCGTCTCCTCGTCGAAGACCGCCCGCTGCGGCTGAAAGAATTCCTGCGCAGCGTCCAGTCCCGCCAGACGCTGGTTTCGATGTTTCTGGCCTTACTCGAACTGGTGCGGCTGCAGGCGATCCAGGTTCGCCAGGACAGATTGTTTGGCGAAATCCTGGTGCGCAAGCATGAGGAGTTCAATGCCGTCGTGGCGCAACCGGCGGGCGTGCGGGATGACTGGCGCTGAGGGAATGACAGTGCCGTCCGTAAGCGCACCGCTTCGCTCACGATGGCCCCGGAAGACCGAAGTAATTCAGCCCGGGCGTGAATTCCGGGTTTAGAACGCGGAGAGAGTCCCCCGGGGGGATGAAAGAAGATCAAAACCCGCCGATATGAGTCTTAGAGCCAAAATCGAAGCCATTATCTACGCCGCCGAAGCGCCGGTCGCGCTCGACCAGATCGTTGCCCTGGTCAAAGAGTCCTCCGGCATTGCCGACGCTCAAGAACTGCGCTCGGCGGCAATTGCCGCCATCGAAGAACTCCGCGCCGAATACGCGGTTGACGCGCACGGCATCGAATTGCGCCAAATTGCCGGCGGATACCGCATGTCCACCAAGCCCGAGCAGCATGACCTCGTCCGTGCCTTCGCAAAAAGCCTGAAGCCGCCGATTCGCCTTTCGCTCGCAGCACTCGAGACGCTCGCCGTCGTCGCCTACAAGCAGCCGATCACCTCGCCCGAGATCAGCGAAATTCGCGGCGTCGATTCGAGCGGGGTCATGGCCACGCTGCTCGAGCGCAAGCTGATCTCGACCTCCGGCCGTAAAGACGTAATCGGCCGCCCGATCCTTTATAAAACCACGAAGGAATTCCTCCTCCGCTTCGGGTTGAAAGACGTGAACGAACTCCCCAGCATGGAGGAGTTCGAAAAGCTGGTGTCGGAATCGTTCCAGAGCGACTTGCCCTCAGCTGAGTCGCGGCATGAGGATGCACCCTCTCCCACCATCAACGATGATCAAGAGCCACGCCAGGTCGACGCTGGCCAGGCCGACGCTGGCCAGGTCGACGCTGGAAAGACTGCCTGATCGGGGCTGCGCACGGAAGTCCTTGATCCTGAGAGGTGCCAAGCAGCGATCCCCGAGCCCGGGTGATCGCGTTTGGGCGAGGGCTCGATTCATAAGGGGACGTCTCACCGCTCTGATAACCTTTTCTCAGCCATGCCTTCCGAACGCCTGCAGAAAATCATCGCCGCCGCCGGAATCGCCTCCCGCCGCAGCGCGGAGAAGTTGATCGCCTCGGGCGCGGTCTCGGTGAACGGACAGATCGTCACGGAGCTTGGCACGAAGGCCGATCCTGAACGCGACCACATCCGCGTGAGAGGCAAGCTGCTCTCGGGCGCCGAGCGCCACCTGTATCTCCTGATGAACAAGCCCCGGGGATACGTCACCACCGTCCGTGATCCGGAAGGCCGGCCCACGGTGATGGATCTGCTGCGTAGAATTCGAGCGCGCGTCTATCCGGTCGGAAGGCTCGATTATGCGAGCGAGGGCCTGCTCCTGCTGACCAACGACGGCGAACTGGCCCACAAACTGATGAAGGCAGCCTCTCATGTAGCCAAGGTCTATTTGGTCAAAGTTTCGGGCGTTCCGGATACGACCGGCCTCGAAAAGATCCGCCGTGGGCTGTCGATCCCGGCGGAGGAGAAATTCCCCGGCCCGAGAAGGTTTGCGAGCAGCAATCGCCACAAAGATAATGCCGGCGAGAGGTCCGTGGGCAGACGCAGCCAGCGCGCCGAGCGCCTAAGGACCGCTCCCGCCAAGGTTCGGCTGGCCCGGGAGGGAGAGAATCCCTGGTATGAAGTCACGTTGACGGAAGGACGAAATCGGCAGATTCGGCGCATGTTCGAGGAGATCGGGCATCACGTGGAGAAGATCAAACGCATTCGCTACGGCCCTCTGAGCCTGGACGTGCCTCCGGGAGAATTCCGGTGGTTGACCACGAAGGAGATCGAAAAGCTGAAATCGGCGGCGGGCGAGAGGC
>Ga0123356_10003048_pt1 | contig 17709 bp, 13 predicted proteins | sample TergutEmb28metaG_2_FD_92546 | JGI IMG/M metagenome (GOLD analysis project Ga0123356, IMG submission 92546) | Embiratermes neotenicus P3 segment gut microbial communities from Petit-Saut dam, French Guiana - Emb289 P3 | ecosystem: Host-associated > Arthropoda: Insects > Digestive system > Gut ...
GGTGCCCGAAGGGCGGGATAGTTTATATGAAAATATTACCATTTATCCAAACCCAACCACAGGAGAATTAGAAATTAGGAATTACGAATCAGAAATTAAGAGTATTGAGGTTTTCGATGTTTACGGAAGGGCAATATCATCTCATCATCTCATCCCCTCATCATCTCATCAAAAAATTAATCTCTCACACATTAATTCCGGTATTTATTTCGTTAAGATAACCACCGAGGCAAGTGAGGTAGTTAAGAAAGTGGTGAAACAATAAAATTTTAAAAAAAACATTTTATTTTGCGGCAACTTTAAATCTAAATAATATAATAAACATTCAAAATATGAAAAAAAACCTTTTACTTACATTCTGCTTACTCTTAGCATCTTTCATTTCCTTTGCCGGAAAATTCGTAATGATTCCCGTTACCGAAACCAACAATTTGGTAGCTTTGTTTAACCATAGTGACTTGAAAATTCATTATTACTGTGATGATTATGTGTTGGCAACCGCAGAAAACTTTAATCATAGCGGCACGATCGTCTTAGATCATAATGCTTTTGCAAACACTGAATTTTATGCCATTGTATATTGCGCAGAGGATTATAAAAATGAATATGTAACAAGAAGTTCCGAAACGGGAAAAATGCTTTTCTCGGGGCAAAACTTCCTGATCATGGAAGTTCTGTCAAAATACCTTGCACCGGCAAAAAATGATGGAATGGTAATCGTTCGGAATATTCAGGCAAGACTGCCCAAATCATCAAACTATCCTGTGATTACAGAGCAGGATGAGAATGTATCAAACTATTTATTACAAGTTTCAACCGACTCTTTAATGTCGTACATTCAAGCACTGCAAGATTTTGATACAAGAGATTGGGTTCACCAAACTACATTTTTAGCACAAAATTGGATCAAAGAAAAGTATGAATCTTTTAATTTAGATACAGTATTCTTACATGATTATTTCGGGTACTTGCCTGCTAATGTAATTGCGATTCAATATGGAACAGAATTTCCTGATGAATATATTGTTTGTGGGGCGCATTATGACTCAAAAAGTTGGTTTCCAGACGATCCCAATTTTGCTCCGGGAGCGGATGATAACGCTTCGGGGGTTGCCGGAATTTTAGAAACAGCAAGAATATTAAGCCAATATGACTTTAAACGCTCAATCATTTATTGTGCATTTTCCGGAGAAGAATACGGACTTTACGGAAGCAGTTATTATGCAGAACATGCTGCAAATTCAGGTATGAACATTGTAGGATACTTTAATTTAGACATGATAGGATATTTAAGTTCCGGAGACCCAATACATATAGATCTTATTTATCCGAGTTCTGCCAAAACTTTAGCCGATTATTATATTAATGTTTGTGATGTCTATTTTCAGGAAATACCAGTTCGAAGCTTTTCTGCTCTTCCTTGGGGCAATAGCGATCATACATCTTTTAACAACATAGGTTACAATGGAATATGGCCATTTGAAGATGTTGATGAGAATAGTCCGTATATTCATTCTCCGTATGATATTATCGGGCCCAGCGTTAACAATTCCGACCAGGTGAATCTATTTACACAGACCAATGTGGCAAGCATTGCAACATTAGCCCTGTATGAGCAAGAAATGCCGGTTTTTTTGCCTCCTCCTGTAAACTGTTCGGCTGTACCTTACGCAAACAATCGCATTAAAATTACTTGGGAAGAGCCGCCAGAAAGATTTCCTATGCGATATAAGGTTTATCGAGATGAGGTCTTGATAACACAACTCGATGCACCTAGATTAGAGTATATCAATATTGTCTTCGATAATAACCAGTATTGTTATAAAGTTACAGCGGTTTATGGTCCCTTTGAAAGTGTTTTCAGTAATGAGTCCTGCACCTCGCTTAATATTACCGAATACAACTCCAAAATTAAGCTCTATCCCAATCCAACAAGTGATAAGATTTATATTGAAAGTTTATTGATTAACCATAATGCCGAAATCTTTGACTTGAACGGAAAGTTAATGCTGAGCAAACTCATTGATTCAGATGTGGCAACCATTGACGTTTCAAATTTAACCACCGGAATCTATTTTATTAAAATTTCAAATGAAATAGTTGGAAAATTCGTTAAAGAATAAAAAATAAGAGGTATGCGTAATTCAGAAATCAAAAACCATTTCATACCCCACACCTCATACCTCATACCCTTTCTCCTTTTCTCCCTCCTCCTTTCTCCTTTTTCCCTTTTCGCACAACAACCTTTCATTGACATTGACGAAGCCGCACAAAACCGTATCATGGCTTCTTCTGTTCAAAATTGCGATTTTCACGTCGGTCTAAATCTAAATCAACTCTCAATTATTGAAAATAACAGACAAATTCCGGCATTCGGATTGTATGAAAATCAATGGGATACGTTGTACATCAGAAATGAAAAAATAGAGATTCCTTTTTTCGATAATCAGTTAAAAATTATGCTTGTACAAGATGGAAATACGCCTTTTGCATTTCCAATTTCGGGTGTTGTTTCAACAGGTTTTATCAAGCATAAAGGACGACAACATGCGGGCGTTGATTTTACCGTGCAAAAAAACGAGCCGGTTGTAGCTTGTTTTGATGGCGTGGTGCGCATCGCTAAAAAATTTGAAGAATATGGCAATACTGTGGTTATCAGACATTATAATGGTTTGGAAACCGTTTACGCGCGGCTCGATTATGTATATGTGAAAACAGGGCAAAAAGTAAGCGCCGGCGACCTGATCGGCTATGTGGGCGGCAAAAATAATATCATGCACTTTGAAACAAGATTCTTAAACGAGTTCTTTAATCCTGAAAAGATGATTAATTTCTTGGAGAGAAAATTACAAAGTAACATACTGATACTCACGCCCAACGATTTTATGGACACGCAATCGGTGTATCATACCGTGGAACAAGGAGAAACTATTTACAAAATATGTGCAAAACACAACATTAGCGAGCAGCAACTCAGATCGTTAAATAATATCAAAAGCGATCATATTGAAATAGGGCAAAAATTAAGAATACGATAATATGGAAGAAAAACATGTACGTCCTTCGTGGGATGAATATTTTATGGAAATAGCGCACACCGTAAGCAAACGCGCCACTTGCGACAGAGGGCGGAGCGGCTGCGTGATTGTGCGCGACAAGCAAATTTTGGTAAGCGGCTATGTAGGCTCTCCAAACGGGCTGCCACATTGCGATGATGTGGGGCACCAAATGAAAAAGATGTTGCACGAAGACGGCAGCATTAGCGAGCATTGCGTGCGCACCGTTCACGCCGAGCAAAACGCTATTTGCCAGGCAGCAAAACGAGGCATTGCATTAGAAGGCAGTACTTTGTATTGCCGAATGACCCCTTGCCGCGTGTGTGCCATGCTCATCATCAATTGCGGCATTAAACGCGTAGTGTGCGAGAAAAAATACCATGCCGGCGGCGAATCGGAAGAGATGTTTGCAAAGGCTGGAGTGGAATTGGTGTTTTTTTCGGAGGAGGTTTTAAGATATAAGTAAGAGGAGAAAATGTATTTTTGCTGTTAATTTAATGGCTGTTAAATTAACCGCCATTAAATTATTTTAAACAGTTAACAAAATATAAATGAAAAAGTTTTCTAATCTCGTAACGCCGAAGGCGTTAAATGTGAATAACCCCGTGCAAGGCGTAGCCGCAGCTCGGGGTAAGGAATCCCGCCATCCACATCAGAACTCCGTAGGAGTTCAACACCTGTATGCTACATGTTGTGCTCCTACGGAGCACAGGGTTAGCACGTTGCATCGTCCTACCCCGAGTTGCGGCTATCGCCTTGCACGGGGTTATTCACATTGCACGCCTTCGGCGTGTCGCCAAAATTTGAAAAAAACATATTCTATTTCAATGATTTATAAAATTATATCCACATGAAAAAAAATCTGATCCTAACATTTTGTTTGCTAATGGTATCCATCCTCTCCTTTGCAGGAAAGTTTGTGATGATACCCGTTACCGAAGCCAATAATTTGGCAACTTTGTTCAACAATGCAACACTGAAAATTCATTACTATTGCGATGATTATGTGTTGGCAACTACGGAGAATCTTACTCATAACGGCACAATCATTCTGGATGATAATGCTTTTGCAAATACTGATTTTTACGCCATTGTATATTGCGCAGAGGATTATATAAATGAATATGTAACAAAAGTTTCTAAAAGTGGAAAAACACTTTTCTCAGGAAAAGATTTCCTGATCATGGAAATCTTGTCGAGTGATTTTACGCCGGCAAAAAACGACGGAATGGTGGCAGTCAGAAATATTCAGGCAAGACTGCCAAAATCACCAATATATCCTGTAATTACAGAACCAAATAAAGATGTGCTTGAGTATTTACCACAAGTTTCAATTGACAAGATGATGGCGGATATTCAAACACTGCAAGATTTTGTAACCAGACGTTGCGACCACCCAAATTCTGTTCTTGCTCAAAATTGGATAAAAAAACAATTTGAACTCTTAGGCTTGGATAGTGTATTCATCCATACTTTAAGCCCTACTGTTTTTCCCTGGTGGGGTGGTATTGTTGAATCGGGCAATGTAATTGCCATTCAACGTGGGACAAAATTTCCTGATGAATATGTTGTTTGTGGTGCACATTACGACTCTTTTGCGTGGTTGGAGCCGGAAGAGCCCGGCGCTGACGACAACGCTTCAGGTACTGCCGGAATAATTGAAATGGCAAGAATATTAAGTCAATATGAGTTTGAACGCTCCATAATCTATTGCGCATGGGCAGCTGAAGAATGTGGACTATATGGAAGTAGTTATTTTGCATACCAATGTGCAAACGAAGGGATGAATATTGTTGCTTATTTTAATATGGACATGATCGGATATTTAAAGCCGGGCGAAGTAATTAAATTTCATTTCAGTAATCCATTGTTTGCCAAATCTTTATCAGACTATTGTAAGAATATATGTGAGATCTATTTTCCGGAAATACCTTTTTCTTATAATAACTATATGAGTAGCAGCGACCATCACTCTTTTTTAAATGCCGGGTATATGGGCATAACTTCTATTGAGTATGATTTTACAGCTAATCCATATTATCATGAAATTGACGACATTATAGGGCTTGGCGTAAATGCTCCTGAATTGGTTGAGGTATTTGTAAGAGCAAATCTTGCAAATGTAGCCACTTTAGCCATGTATGATCAAGAAATGCCGTTTATTTTATCCCCTCCTGTAAACTGTTTGGCCGTACCTTATTCAAACAATCGCATTAAAATCACTTGGGAAGAGCCGTTAGAAAATTCTCCTCTGCGATATAGGGTTTATCGTGATGGTGTCTTCGTAACACAAGTGGATGCACCTAAGTTAGAATATATTAATATCGTCTTCGGGAATAACCAGTATTGTTATAAAGTAACAGCAGTTTATGGCGTCTCCGAAAGCGATTTCAGTAATGAGTCCTGCACATCGCTCAACATTACTGAATATAGCTCTAAAGTTAACCTCTATCCTAATCCAGCAAACGATAAAATTTTTATCGAAAGCCAACTGATCCACCATAATGCCGAAATATTTGACATGACCGGAAAATTAATAATGAGCAAGCTCATCGATTCGGATGTGGCAACCATTGATATTTCAAATTTAACCTCCGGAATTTATTTTATTAAAATTTCCAATGAAGTTGTCGGAAAATTTGTTAAAGAATAACATCCGCATGAAACGAATCTACTACATCTTCATCCCCATCTTCATCCTAACAGTTTTAGGAATCATAATATTTTCCAATGAAAAAACCATGGAAACCATCCGAAAACAAACCGCCCAAATCATGAAAACCGAATTTATCCCCACTCAAAACAGAATCATAGAAACTTGCGAGGTTTTTACCCAAAAAGACTCCATTTACGAAGATTTCCGCAATAAATTCCGCTTTCAATTCCAAACCATCGGGGTGGCTACTTTTTCCGATAGCAGCCGGCTGATTGTCATTTCCGAGCCCCCACATTATTTCGAAATAGATTCGATTAAATCAATACTTTCGAAATTTACGCATGCCGTAGAAACAAAACAACATCCGTTCGGATATGATGGTTTTGTTATTGATATTCTAATTTCCATGGTAAATGCCACCGATGAAAATGTGCAAAACATCGTGAGAAAGCTATCCGAGGCACTTTATCTATCTGATTATAAGCCGGTATCCATGATTTTGCCTGCAGAAGACAAACGCGTTTATTTTTCGGAAGAAAATTTAGACTACCAAATTTCATTATACGAATTTCACGAATGGTTTCTTAAAAATGATGAGCCATTTATTCAATTGCAGGATACAAATACCATTTACACTGTGGCTTCCATTTTTGAGAACAAGCACAGCGGTGTGTTTTTTAGTCAGTTGCCCGGCTTCGTCGCATGGGCGCTTCCCAAAAAAGCAGATATCACCAACCACATCAGCCACATCCGGCAGTTTACGTTAGATGCCGATTTGATTCTCGGCGCATTAGCCGACACTTCTATGTTAGTGATTATTGGGCGGGAACGCGAAGCCCCGTTGCAAGAATTACCTCCGCTTTATGTAGAAACCATTTTGCTGCTGGCTTCCATCACCGAAAAAGAATTGTCGCAAAGTTTGGATATTAACGATTTTTTAGCCGGAAAGATGAAAAACGGTCGCGACTGGTGCCCCACCTATTTAAGTAAAGAATTGGAGCACACCGAATTTGGCAATTTAATGACATTAACCGATATTTTGCTCAAAGATTGGTCGGAAAGCGGAACGATACAGGAGTATAATTTCAAGTACCCTAAGCCCAAATATTATCCTTTCAAAAGACCGCTTTTTAGATTGTTGGGATTGAACGAATTGGTTTACAACTGGAATACCGCCAATGCCATGTATGCCATTGATTTGCCCGAAGCCACCATATACACGTTGAATCGCACCGGTTCGTTGCCGGTTTCTTACTTCAACTCCCAAGAGCGTGCGCAAAGCATAGGAAAAAAATATGAGCGCCAGGCATACAACTATTTTGCAAACCTCGGCAATACCGATTTGGTTCGGGTAGTGCAATATACCGCTCTATACCAATTATTTATTGATAATGAAATTACCTATTCGGGAGAACTGCACAACGATTTTCCTAAAAACAAACCCTACCTGCTGTTAACCCCCACAAAAAATCTATTAAACATCTTTAAAAATTTAAAAGATGAAGAGATTACTTTTCTTTGCGATTCTGCATCAAAAAGGATGTTTACGCTGTATCAAAAGGATAAAGTAATGGAGCAACTTCGTCAGAATGAAGCACAATATAATTACAAGTACGGAGAGCCTGAGATTGAGCGCATCATGAGTCGCGTAAAAAGTGATAACATAGACCGGTTGGCAAGTGAATTTAAGAGTGTTCGTGCCACATTACAAAATTTGTCGGAAGAACAATTCAACAATTTGGCAAAACAATTGGCGTATCCGCGCGGGCAACGTGTAAACAACAAGGTAACGTATCAAACCTATTTGCATGCTAAAAAACTGAATAAACTCATGCAGAGCTTCGGCAAGAACAATTTAGACCTATTGGGTTTAGATTTGAATACCGTGAAAAACTATTTTGTAAACAACCTCAATAATTCTTCTGCTAAATATTTGAAAACGCCTTCTATCATTGTTACTTTTAACGATATGCTGACCACCGGCGGGCACAACCTTTCCTCGAAAATAAGCAGAGTGAATACGATGCAAAATTACAAGCGCGACGATGGTGGTAGGGGGCATGAGGGAAGAGGTGGGAGGTATGAGGGAAGTGGTGAGAAGCCAACAGTAAGTACTAAGCCAACAACGACGGGTGGAGGGCAGCCGCAAACCGCTAAGCCGAAAACTACTACATCTTCAAGTTCAGCTCCTTCTCAAAAACCGGCATCTCAGCCAAGTATTCGGCCACGCACGGAGGTGGTGGCGGGGGGAGAGAGGGCGCAGCGAGGGCTTTAAGATTTAAAATTAAAAGAGTTCTGCTAAGAGGTTGCAAAAATAAATAATTCATGTTAATTTGCGTTCTTAAAAAATATTTATGCAAATGAGGTCAAAAATCGAAACAGAAGATATTTTAAAATGGGTGGTTTTCGGACTTATTTTTGTGATAACCTTTCCCTATTTTGAACCCACTTATGATGTTGGCTTAGACCCCGCTTATGTATGGGGTTTCAACTGGCTTTTTGTTCATGATTATCACACCTTAACGCAAATCTGTTACCCCCATGGTCCGTTGGCTTTTTTAAAAATCCCTACAGTTATCGGACATAATTGGCTGATCTTTCTAATTTTTTACAGCCTGTTGAAAATAGGATTTATCTACTTGTTTTTCAAATTATCCAACACATTTAATTGCGCCTTCAAATCCGCAATTCCTGTGGTGTTGATTGTTTGTTTTTTTGTTAATGTAGATTTATTGATTATTGGAAATTGCATTATCTTGAATCTATTGTTTTATAAACATAATAAACCTATTTATCTTTATATCAGTGCGGTATTGGCGTCGTTAGGTGTATTTATCAAGTTTTCGATAGCTATAGCTTCTCTCTCTGCTATCTTGGTGTCTATTTTGATTGATTATTACTATAACAGAAATATTATCAAATCATTAAAACAAATCGGAATCATGGGCGGTTTGGGGTTAATTATCGGGTTGCTTATTTTCCACGGTTTTGTTCCTTTGTTTCAATATCTTTGGGGAGCTTTCAAACTTTCGGGCGGGTATGATGCTGTTTCGTTACACCCTGATAACAAATGGGCGCTGGTATTGCCAGCTGTTGCACTCATCCTGTCTGTTCCTTTTTGGAATAAAGAAAAAGATGTTAGGATTGCTTATTTGCTGTGCCTGTTACCGCTTTTTGCAGCATGGAAACACAGTTTTATGCGCCAAGACATTTTTCATTATAGAATCATTATATGTTTTTTAATTGTTTTTTGGGGTCTTATTTTGCTCATATCCAAAGAAAAAAGAATATTAACTTTTATAGTGGCTTGTAGTACTGTTTTGCTTTTGTATGCGAACATGCGTGCAGTTTCGTGGTACAGAGGCATAAATAGAGAAGTTGTAGGTGTTAATAATTTTGTGGATGTTTTGCATTATCGAGATTTTACGCAACGAATAGCCTCTATGTCAGAACGTAATGTGTCTCCCAACAAACTCACTGATGAACAAAAAGCCTTTATTGGAGATCAAACTATAGATATTTATCCGTGGGATTTTTCTTACATTGCAGCCAACAATTTTCGTTGGAAACCAAGACGAACGTTAGAGTTAGCCACCTCAGCCAACTCCCAATGGGCTTCAGCAGAAGCTGCAAAAAATTTTTTGTTGCATGAAGATGCGCCGGAATTTGTTCTTTTTCATTATCAAAAAGGAATGGAGTCTATTGATGACCGCTATGTGTTGAGTGATGAGCCGCTGATTATGTATAACATACTCAATCACTATTCATTAGAAGAAAAAACGAATAAATTTATGCTTTTTAAAAAAGACACCGTTGCACATTTTGAAAGTGTCATATTAGAAGCTCCGCAAATTGTTCAATTTAATGAGTGGATAGATGTTCCGAAAGGGGATCGTGAAATTATACGGCTAAGAGTTCTTTCTAAAAATAGTTTGAGAGGCAAGGTGAAAAAGATGCTTTATAAAGATGGACAATACTATATTGATTATATGTTGGAAGATGGAACTGTTAATACTTACAGATATGTTTCCGGTACAGCAGTAGATGGTTTGTGGATTTCGCCTTTTATCCAAAATCCGCTGTCGGATATTGCTGAACAACCGGATGTAGTACAAGTTAGATTGCGCAATAGTCACCCACATTGTATTCAATCTGCGGTTACTGTTCAGTTTGAAAGAATTAAATTGTCTGAACCAGTCCTGAATTTAATTCAGGATAAACAAGATGATTAAGATTTTTTTCTATGTTTAACACCTTTACTAAAATGAAACAATTTTACCCTTCCATAGAAATCATGTCGCCGGCGGGCTCTTACGAGGCTTTGATGGCGGCCATACAATCGGGCGCGGGCTCCGTTTATTTTGGCGTAGGCAATATGAACATGCGCGCCCGTTCTTCCGCAAATTTTACCTTGGAAGATTTGGAGAAAATTGCGCAAATTTGCAAAGAAAATAACGTTTTAACATATTTAACCGTAAATACGGTCATTTATAACCATGAAATTGCTGAAATGCAACTTTTATTGGATATTGCCAAAAAATGCGGCATTTCTGCCATAATTGCTTCCGATATGGCCGTAATGAATTATTGCAAACAGATTGGTTTAGAAATTCATATCTCAACCCAATGCAATATTACCAACATTGAAGCAGTGAAATTTTATGCACAATTTGCCGATGTAATTGTATTGGCACGAGAAACCGAACTCAAGGATGTTGCGCAAATCATTACACAAATTCATGCAGAAAATATTTGCGGGCCTAAGGGCGAATTGATTCAAATTGAAATGTTTATCCACGGCGCATTATGTATGGCGGTATCCGGAAAGTGTTACATTAGTTTGGATAATTTCAATTATTCGGCAAATCGTGGCGCATGTTTGCAACCTTGTCGCCGAGCTTATCATGTAAAAGATGTAGATTCCGAAATTGAGTTAGCCATTGAAAACCAATACATCATGTCGCCTAAAGATTTGTGTACCATTGGCTTTTTGGATAAAATTCTGGCTGCCGGCGTAACGGTTTTGAAAATTGAAGGTCGCGGGCGTTCTCCCGAATATGTGAAAATGGTTACGCAATGTTACCACGAAGCGATTGAATCCGTTCAAAATCAAACTTATACAAAAGAAAAAGCGGAGAAGTGGACCGCCCAATTGCGTAGCGTTTACAACCGCGATTTTTGGGATGGCTATTATTTAGGACAAAAAACCGGCGAATGGACGCAGGATTACGGCTCGCAAGCCACGCGCACTAAACAATATGTAGGAAAAATAACGAACTACTTCTCCAACTTGCAAGTAGCTGAGATTTTAATTGAGACGAACGAAATTTCTGTGAACGATGAAATTATGGTGTTTGGACCTACTACCGGAGTTATTGATGTGAAGGTAGAGGAAGTTCGGGTAGATTTAAAATGTGTAGATCAGGCTGTTAAAGGGATGTATTGTTCGGTTCCTGTTCGGGAATTGGTAAGGAGGAATGATAAAGTTTACAAGTGGATTGATGCTTAGTTAAAATGTTTAAAACCATGCCTCTAAAAACCATTTTTTACTTTTCATTATTCATTATTCATTATTCATTATTTGCCCAGCTCCCCAAAAACATCCAAAAAGCAGTGAATAAAGCCGAAACTGCCATGGCGCAACATAAATACGAAAAAGCATTGCCTATTTTAGTAAAGTATTATGCAAAAACGCCCATGCACTTTCGTCCGCATATAAAATGGAGAATTGATCAATGTTGGTTTGGAATCGAGGCGATGCGCCATCCTACCGATATGACACCCATCAATTTGGGGAAAAATATTAATTCTCAATGGGATGAGTATCATCCTAATTTAACCGGAAACAGTAAGGAGATGCTGTTTACGGTGCGCCGCCCGCGCGATGAACATACGGTATGTACCCATTGCCAAACAGAAGAAGATATTTTCAGCAGCCTGCAATATAACGGAGCTTGGCAGCCGCGAACAAGATTGGGAGCGCCCATCAATACAGGATATAATGAGGGTGCGCAGTCTATTTCTCCCGATGGCAGATATTTGTTTTTTACTATTTGCAACGCCGAGTTTGGATATGGCAGTTGCGATATTTATTGGTCAAAGCGGGAAGGAGATGCTTGGTCGGAGCCCCAAAATTGTGGCCCCAAAGTAAATACAAAGTACTGGGAATCGCAACCTTCCATAGCGGCGGATGGCAAAACTATTTATTTTACGTCAAACCGTCCGGGTGGCTTTGGTGGTATGGATATTTGGAAAACCGAGATGATTTCCGAAGGCGTTTTTTCTGAGCCGGTAAATTTAGGGGATGTGATTAACACGCCCTTTGAAGAGATTTCGCCGTTTATTCATTTTGACCAAAGAACACTCTATTTTTCTTCAGACGGGCATTTGGGCATGGGCGGAAGAGACTTGTTCTACAGCAAGCTACAGTCTGATGGACAATGGGATACACCTGTTAATTTAGGCTATCCCATCAACACATTCCGGGATGAATCGGGAATTTTTATCAATGCACAAGGCAATTTAGCTTATTTTGCTTCTAACCGTCCAGGCGGGTTGGGTGGATTAGACATCTATTATTTTGAGTTGGATGAATCGTTGCGCCCCGAACCGGTATGGTTTGCTGTTGAAGAAGTTGAGAATAAAAAGGATACCACAGTTATTGCCTCAACGGTTACTTCCGTTTTGGATGCCATAAAAATTGGCGAAACGTTTATTTTACCTAATATCTTTTTTGAATTTGGCCAATCGGCTCTATTGCCCGATTCATATTCCGAACTGCAACGTTTGTTAGATTTTTTGATTAGAAACGAAACGGTTATAATTGAAATCAGCGGGCATACCGATGATCAAGGCTCAGAGTCCTACAATCAAAAACTTTCGATGGAAAGGGCGCAGGCGGTTTATCGTTATCTAATTGATAATGGAATAGATTCCAGCCGTTTATCTTACAAAGGCTATGGAAAATGGCGCCCTGTAGCGCCCAATGATACGGAAGAAAACCGTGCGAGGAATCGGAGGACGGAGATTTTAATATTGGAACGGTAAGTAGTGAGATTTAAAAATGGGTTGTGATAATCGATTAGTAAAAAATCTTATTTTTTTAACGAAACAACCTTAGTAGCACACAAAATAATACTCCGCATTGGTGTTAAAATAATTACCAAACTCATCTCGAGTTAACGGAGGTTTTTCTTTAATATAAGAGGTAAGAGTGAATATGCTTAAACCTATTTCACTCGATATAAAATCATATAAATCAAGAGGATTTGTTCCATAATAATCGCTGGCGCCCTTGCCGCATTCAAATAAAATAACAGGTTTGTTTTTTTGCAAAATATTTTTGGCGCCTTTTAATACGCCAAATTCGCCCCCTTCCACGTCAATCTTAATAAAATCAATCTTTTCATCGGGCGAAATAATTTCGTCCAAAGTTTTTATTTCTACCTCTATTTCTTCAATCTCCGGATTGGAAATATCATAGTGCCTTCTTTTTATGCCACTATAAGCAGGTGCATTTTTTACAAGTTGAAAAGTAGAATGCCCGGCTTTGTCTGAAAGTGCATACTGAAAAATCTGCGCCTTATTTTTATATTTTTTTTCTAATTCTTCAAACAAATAGGGGATAGGCTCAAAAGCGTAATGTTTGCCTTGGGGCGAATATTGCAACAAAAGATCTAATATTTCACCCTTGTGGCAGCCAATATCAATACAATTGTAGTTCTTTTGGATGCTTTTTTTTATTATTGCTTTCGTAAGTCTGTCGTATTGAATATTTTTCGTTACATCTAAATGAAAATAAATCAATAATTTTCTCAACATATCTTTCACTGTCATAAATCGCTATATTTTAATGTTTTATTGCTTGTTTTTTACGGAGAAGTTAATTCCGAAAAAGAAATATTCCCGAAGACAAGCAATTTTTTGTAAGTTGTTTTCTTTAACCATCATTTCCTTAGCCGACCGTTTTCGGTAACAAAACGGATAGAAAAAGCGAATGTATTCAGGTTTCACATTTTTACAGTTAAAACCTGCTTGCTCAAATTCATGCTGCCATTTTTTCCAACTGCGTACATTTTCGTTGCCAAACAAAATATTTTTTTGCAAACGCGCATCCCAAATGGTAATAATTCGCTTATTGCCTCTCTGTTTGAAAAATTTCAGATTTTCCATAATGTTATTGCCATTCACCTCTGCAACAATTAATTGCCCATCAGGTTTGAGCACATTATGAAAAATTTTCAAGGCATCTTGTAAAGGCTCTATATGATGGAGCGTGTCTTGCAATATAATGTAATCAAAATAGTTATTGCTAATTTTTTGGTCGAAAATATTGGCATAATCTACTTCAAACAGATCTGCATTACCATATTGCTCCCAGTATTTTTTTCTTTGCTCTATTTCATCAAAATAAAATTCCAACGTGGTTCCATATACGCGAAACCCATTCATAGCCAAGAACAAAGCAGTGGTGCCATAGCCGCAACCACAATCCCAAATTACAGCATTTGTATCTTTTATTTGATCGGAGACATACTGCAATCGTTGTAAAAAATAAGCTTTTCTAAACTCAAAAGAAGATTTATTGTTTAAGAACTTATAATAAGCTCTCATATTTGGAGCATCTTGCAATTCTTTCAAAAATAAGTCAAAAAAATCATCAACGCTCATCATCTTATTAATTAAATATCTATTTGAACAAAACGTAATACCCTATTTATTATTTTAATTACTTACGATAGATTTCATGCGATATGTGAAAATATTGTTTATTTGCACTCTATAATTTTCAGAAAGAATAAACTAATTTTTTATGCAATTTTACACTACAAAAATTATTTCGCAAAAACAGATCGCCGACTATATTTTTCATTTAAAAGTGGCAAAAAACGATGAAAAAGTTGCACCAGGGCAATTTTATATGCTAAAAGCGTGGCATAATGCACTACCTTTAATGCGCCCTATCAGCGTTTATAATGTGGAAGCCGATACACTCCATTTTCTATATAAAGTAGTAGGGCAGGGAACGGAACTGCTTTCAACGCTCAAAAAAGGAGCAAGCATAGAGTTATTAGGTCCTTTAGGAAACGGCTTCCCATGCCACGAAGTTTCCGGAAAAGTAGCTTTGGTAGGTGGCGGAATTGGCATCCCGCCGCTTTTTGATACTGCGAAACAGTTGGCAAAAAACGGATGTAAAGTAGATGTTTTTCTGGGATATAAAGAGGAACTTTTTGCATTTGAGCCTTTTGAAGACGTGTGTGAGAAGATTTTTATTGCGGTTGAAAAAGGCGACGAAGGCTATAACGGATTTATTACCGATATTTTCCACGCCCAAAATTATAATGCAGTGTTTACCTGCGGGCCGGAAATCATGATGATGAAAGTAAAAGAATTATGTGATGTTCAACAAGTTCCGGTGTGGCTTTCTATGGAAAGCAGAATGGCTTGCGGCGTTGGCGCTTGCTTAGTTTGTACCTGCAAAACAAAAGAAGGAATGAAGCGTTGCTGTAAAGATGGCCCCGTATTTTCAGGAACATTATTATAAATAACTATGATCAACTTTTTATGAGAATTGGGGTCAATACACGACTTTTTGTCAAGGGAAAAATGGACGGCATCGCCTGGGTTGCTTACGAAATCTTAAAGCGTATCGTTACCCAACATCCTGAGCATGAGTTTGTATTCTTTTTTGACAGACCCTACAACCCCTACTTTATCTTTGCCCCAAATGTGAAACCGGTTGTTGTACGCCCGCAAGCACGGCATCCGTTTTTATGGTTTCTTTTCTTTGAAACAGGTATTAAAAAAGCACTTCGTAAAGAAAACATTGATCTTTTTATTTCCCCAGACGGGTGGGTATGTTTGGGCACTAATGTAAAAACAATCAATGTAATTCACGATTTGAATTTTGAACATTATCCTTCGTTTTTTTCTCCTTTAATACGAAAATATTACACTTATTTTTTTCCTCGTTTTGCCAGGAAAGCCGACCATATAATTACCGTTTCTCAATTTTCTAAAAATGATATTGTAAACAGGTATCATGTTGATGCAAAAAAAATTAGTGTAGTTTATAACGCCGCTTCCGAAGACTTTTTTGAGATAGACGAACAAGAGAAACAGCGAACTATTCAACGTTTAACCAACGGGGTTCCTTATTTTGTTTTTGTAGGTTCTGCGCACAAGCGTAAAAATGTGGAGCGCATTATGCAAGCCTTTGATCAATTTCGTCAAAAATACGCAGATTTTAAGTTTGTTTTCGCCGGATCGAACAAATATTGGGACAAAGATATTAAAGAGACCTACCATCAACTCAAACATAAATCGGATATTGTATTTACGGAATACCTTTCTACTACAGAGATGAATTATGTGGTTTCGAGCGCGTTAGCATTAGTATATCCTTCTCTTTTTGAAGGATTTGGCATTCCCATTGTAGAAGGATTTGCGGCGCATGTACCGGTAATAACCTCTAATGTTACCTCCATGCCGGAGGTGGCCGGAGAAGCCGCTTTGTTGGTAAATCCAATGTCTGTTACAGAAATCGCAAACGCTATGGAAAAAATAGTCATGGATGAGTTATTGCGCACAAAACTCATTCAACTTGGCGAAGAAAGAAATCGCGCCTTTTCCTGGGATAAATCTGCCCAACAATTTTGGGATGTGATTCTTGAATTTTATAACCCTATCTAATGCCCAATCTTGCCCCAAACTTCACCAACGAAACCGCCGTCTTAATTGCCGTAGCTACCCCTTCTATCCCTTTTGAAAAAGTAAACGAATATTTAGACGAGCTAGCCTTTTTAACAGATACAGCAGGAGGAATCGCCGTCCGGAAATTTATTCAAAACCTCCCTTATCCCGATCCGCGCACCTATCTCGGTTCCGGGAAATTGGAGGAGGTCGGTCGTTATATAGATGAAAATAAAATACAAATTGCTGTTTTTGACGATGAATTATCTCCTTCGCAAACGCGCAATATTGAAGAAGTGTTGAAGTGTCGCGTGATTGACAGAACACGGCTTATTTTAGATATTTTCTCCAAACGCGCACAAACAGCACATGCGAAAGTGCAGGTAGAATTAGCACAGTATCAATATCTTTTACCTCGCCTTACCCGAATGTGGACACACTTGGAAAAACAACGCGGCGGCATCGGCATGCGCGGGCCCGGCGAGAAAGAGATTGAAACCGACCGCCGGATCATTCGAGATAGGATTGCTTTGCTGAAAGAGAAATTACAAGATATAGACAGACAAAAATTTACGCAACGCAGTAATAGAGAAAAATTTGTGAGAGTAGCCTTGGTGGGATACACCAACGTGGGAAAATCAACGTTAATGAACCTCATCAGCAAATCGGAGGTGTTTGCCGAGAATAAACTGTTTGCCACATTAGACACTACCGTTAGAAAAGTAGTGTTTGAAAATCTTCCGTTTTTGTTGTCCGATACGGTGGGGTTCATCCGCAAATTGCCGCACGGGCTGGTGGAATCGTTTAAATCAACCTTAGATGAAATTCGCGAAACCGATATCTTGCTGCATGTGGTAGATATTAGCCATCCCGACTTTGAAGAACAAATTCAGGTAGTCAATCAAACGTTGCAGGAAATAGATGCCGGAGATAAGCAGATGTTCTATCTGTTCAATAAGATAGACAATTACACTTGGGTAGAAAAAGACCCCGATGATTTAACCCCCAAAGAAAAACACAATATTTCTATTGATGAGTTAACAGAGACATGGATGGCGAAGATGAATCAAAAATCAATTTTTATCTCAGCGAAAACCAAAGAAAACTATGAGGCGTTGCGCGCACTTCTTTACGAGGAGATTAAAAAAATGCATATCCAAATTTATCCGTACAATAATTTTCTGTATTAAAGTGTATTTTTGCGCTCCTTTTTGCCCGAATGGCGGAATTGGTAGACGCGCTACATTCAGGGTGTAGTAACCGAACGGTTGTGCAAGTTCGAGTCTTGTTTCGGGCACTTATCGA
>Ga0123356_10003049_pt1 | contig 17706 bp, 12 predicted proteins | sample TergutEmb28metaG_2_FD_92546 | JGI IMG/M metagenome (GOLD analysis project Ga0123356, IMG submission 92546) | Embiratermes neotenicus P3 segment gut microbial communities from Petit-Saut dam, French Guiana - Emb289 P3 | ecosystem: Host-associated > Arthropoda: Insects > Digestive system > Gut ...
ACCCTCGTCACCCACTAGCGTCTGATATTCCATCTCATGCAAGTACTTGCCTAGCACATGGAACACCTCCGCGCCCATTCGCACTGCATCATAAATCGACTCAGCCGAACGAGGTATGATCATGTACTCCTGGAAATCCGTCGCCCAGCCCGCGTGCATCCCGCCATTTACCACGTTCATCATCGGCATTGGCAGATTCATGTCAGTTGTGCCGTACAATTTAGCAATGTACTTATATAGCGGGAGCTTATTCTGATTTGCCACCGCCTTAGCTACCGCCAATGATACCGCCAGAATCGCATTCGCGCCCAAATCAGACTTATTCTCAGTTCCGTCAAGTTCAATCATCAGCCGGTCGATCGCCGCTTGGTCGCTCGCCTCGTTGTGCAACAGCACATCACGAATCTTACTATTTACATTGTAGACGGCATTCTCGACGGCCTTTCCGCCATATTGCTCTCCCCCATCGCGTAGCTCTAATGCTTCTCCTGAACCAGTCGATGCACCACTCGGCACAGCTGCCCGCCCAAACCCGCCTCCGGCGAGATATACGTCTGCTTCAACCGTTGGGTTTCCTCTACTGTCCAGTATTTGTCTTGCTTTGATGTCTTTAATGAATAACTTGCCCATAGTACCATCTTACCACGTCTGTAAAAAGCATAAAAGGTATTGACTTTATAGCTAGACTGTGCTATAATGATAGCATAGCCTTGCAAAAGGTCAGCTTTTCCACGATAATATCAGATATGACCGACGCTCTGAAGTCCAAACTCAAGACTCTTCCCGCCTCCCCAGGCGTCTATTTTCATAAGGACAAAAACGGAGAAGTCATCTACGTTGGCAAAGCCGCTGTGCTCAAAAATCGCGTCCGGCAATACTTCCAAAACGGTCCCAAAGACCCTAAGACCACCAGACTAGTCGCCGAGATAGTCGACACCGACTGGATTGTAGTCGACACCGAGATGGACGCCCTATTCCTCGAGGCCCAAATGATTAAACGCTACATGCCGAAATGGAATATCGACCTCCGCGACGACAAGAACGTCTCATATGTCCGCATCGACATGAAATCACCAGTGCCTTATGTCAGCTTTACCCGTAACCCTATCGACGATGGCGCCGACTATTACGGCCCGTATTTTGGTACCAAGGGGATTAAAGCCGCGTTACGTGCGCTGCGTAGAGTTTTTCCGTTCTACGATAAACCATTTGACGGTCGCAAAACTCTCTATACTGATCTCAAACTCACTCCTGGCATTGAAGTCGGCTATACCACAGCCAAAGAGTACAAACATAACCTCAAGAATCTGATCCAGTATATCAAGGGCAACCGCCAGAAATTGATGAAGGAGCTTGAGCAAGAGATGAAAAAGGCCAGCGATTCCGGTAATTTCGAGCAGGCTGCGATTTATCGTAATCAGCTCTTTGGGCTCAAAGAGCTCGCTACCAAGATCATCTTCAGCGACAAAGAATTCCTCGACATCAGCTCTGACCAGGCACTCTCGGAACTCCAGAAATTACTCAATCTCTCAGAACCGCCTAAGCGCATCGAAGGATACGATATTTCACATCAATCCGGCACCAACGTTGTCGGCAGCATGGTAGTCTTTATCAATGGTGTCGCCGATCGCACTAAATACCGTAAGTTCAAGCTGCGCAACCAGCGCAACGACGACCCCGCCAACATGCGCGAAATCATTACCCGCCGACTTCGCCACCTCGACGATTGGGGCCGTCCCGACCTCGTGATTGTCGACGGCGGCGAACTGCAATTGAATGCGGTTGCAGATTTGTTGAATGCTGAGAATATACCCTTTGTAGGACGGGATAAATCAGGGAACCATAGCAAGAACGCTACAGCAAAGATAATGCTTGGCGATATGAGACGAGAAACAGGAGGCATTGGCGCGCTTTCGAGTTACGACTCGAACGCGAGCGATGAACCGGGTAACGACCCGCGTGAAGAGCGTCGCCAAGGACTTCTGGTTTCGTCGCATGTCGAGAAGTTGCTTCAACGCATCGACGACGAAGCCCACCGTTTCGCCATCACCTACCACACTTTACTTAAGCGCAAAAACCAGCTAAGATAAACACATGCGTAATCAACTACAGCATTTCATCGTCCGTTGGTTCACTAATAGCGTTGGCATGTACTTCGCCATCACTTGGTTTGCTACTAATGACCCAGAAGTTACCCTTTCGCTAGTCATTCTCGCCGGCCTAATATTCTCGCTCGTAAATTCCATCGTTAAACCCTTCGTCAAGCTACTCTCGCTCCCATTCATCCTCTTGACGATGGGCCTCTTTGTACTGGTCGTCAACGGTCTAATGGTTGGCCTCACCTTTTACCTCATCCCCAGCCTCGAAATTGGCTTCTGGGGCTCGATTTTCGCCGGCCTCTTTATGAGCTTCGTCAACTACCTTGCGAATATGCTCATAATGCCCTATAATAGACCTCATGGACATCGCTAATATTCTGCAAGTCGTTGTTATGGCTACCGCCGTTATTTCGATTTTGCTCATCCTACTACAACAGCGTGGCGCCTCGCTCGGAGCTGGTTTTGGCTCTTCCGGCGAACTTTATACCACCCGCCGCGGTCTCGATAAGTCGTTATTTCAAGCTACAGTGGTCACTGTGACGATTTTCGTCCTGTCGATCCTGTCTCTACTATTTATTCCGAGTTAATATGGCCAAAGGCACTAAACGGAGTGGGAAAATCATCAAGAAGCTGCGTTCGGCAACCTCCAAGGTCGCCAACGTTTCTCGTCAACACGTTCAAGAAAACCTAATTGACCGTGTCGACAACGTCTTCAATGCCAAGCTTGCAGTCTTTGAATGGGTCCTGCTCGCCGTCGCAATCTTACTCTTCGCCGTAGTTCAATCATTTTTCTACGCCAACGCGCTTTCGAGCACAGTTTTTGTGCCTGGTGGCACCTATGTCGAGGGAACTATCGGCCGCATTAACTCCTTGAACCCTCTCTACGCCACCACTAGTTCCGAAAAAACCGTCGCCAAGCTACTATTCTCGAGCCTCACTTTTCATGACACATCCGGCAACGTCGGCATGCGCCTAGCTCGTAGCATCACTTCCAAGGACGCCAAGACCTGGACTGTCACGATGCGCGAAGGCCTCTCTTGGTCCGACGGCGAGCCGATTACTGCTAGTGACGTTGTAGCTACCTTTAAGTTCATTCAAGACGACAACGCCAAGACCGCTTACGCCGGCATGTTCCCAGGCGTCTTACTCGAACAAATCTCAGACACCGAATTGAATTTCACACTTAGCACGCCATTTGCTGGTTTCCCTGCCGCTCTCGACTTCCCAATCATCCCCGCGCACATCATCGGTGAGATTAAATCTGATGCACTGTATGAGCACTCTTTCAGCCAGACTCCGGTCTGCTCCGGCCCATTTATACTCAATTCAATCCAGTCATCCTCCGCTGGAGCTGAGCAGAGGCTCTTGCTTGACCCTAACCCGCACACAATAGAGACGCCGATGCTCTCACATATCGCAATTCATACGTATTCAGATACAAATACCCTGCTTCGCGCTATCGACTTCCTAGATATTTCCGCGACCGCCGACCTCTCTCAAGGCGAAAAGCCTTCTAACCCAAATATCTATACTCGCGAAACCGCCATCAATCGCGGCTATTTTCTCTTTCTCAATACAGAATCCGACCTGATGAAGCAGCGTGCGCTCCGCCAAGCGCTCAGCAGCGCTCTAGACCGCGACACGCTCCGCGAGCAACTAGGTGCTTCCTACGGACTGAATTACCCCATCCAGAGTACTCGCCTCGAGCTCGATTTCCCGGCGCCTTTTGAATTCGATTCCGAAGAAGCAGACAAGTTGGTGGACAGCCTCAAAATCAAGGATTGGGACGCGCTCCCACCGATTCGTATCGCCACTCTCAATACCTATCCATATATCGACATTGCGGACTTCACCAAAGCTGCGCTCGAATCGCTGGGCTTCTCAGTTGATATCCATGCTAGTGACGCCCAGAACCTCATTCTGAACTACATCCTGCCGCGCGAGTATGACATCCTTGTTTACAATATCGACCTGGGTCTCGATCCAGACCAGTTTGCTTACTATCACTCAGCCAGCATCGGTGGTTCAGGTCTCAATTTCAGTAATTGGCGTGACGTGTTAGTTGATGACGCGCTCTTGACCGCCCGCGGTACTCTCGACGAAAAAATTCGCACCACCAAGTACAACCAATTTCTCCAGCGCTGGGCATCGGAAGTTCCAAGTATTCCGCTATTTAAATCGACCCTCACCTATCACTACTCGCGCATCGTCAGACCGTTCTCTGAGAATATCACACTGGTCGCTCCGCTCGACCGCTTCGTCGATGTGCCGTATTGGGCCACCACGAAAGACTCCCGCCTCCGCACGCCATAGTCTTGTTCACACCCGCAAATTGCACGTTCGTGCTAGGTTAGGTTAGTACAGCGTGCGATCAATACCGCCTCTGAGAGGCGGTATTGACAATTATGCTTATCTTTGATATGATGAAGATGTCTTAGGGTCATAAAGACAAAAACAACAAAACAAAAGATCATTCCCAGACCAAAAAACCAGACAGGGTTATTTATCTCTCAAAAACTCTATGTTCTAGTAGAGGTGTGGGAGTGGTCTCCAAACAAAAATAAAAAAGGAACAAAGAAGATGACAACGATTTCTAAAATCGCTGCGGTTCTTGGTGTGGTCGCTGGCCTTGGCGTCGCAGCCTTGCCGGTCAGTACGTTTGCTGCCGACAATACAAAGGATGTGACGGTGTCTATTACGATCAGTCCAACCACGGGCGGCGATGACAGCATTTGTGAAGGCGATACTGGTGTCGCGGGCTCAGGCGGCTCAGGCAACCAAGTCGGTGCAGATTGCTCCATTGATATTAGCAGTAACACTCCAGCACAAATCATGATTCGTGACACCGGCGGCGATCTCAATCTTATCGGTATGACCGACCTAGGCTATACTGACGGCATTGCGGATACTTGTGACGATACAGATAAATGTATCGCTCCAATTGCTGCGCAAGAGGCTGCGACTGGCCCACTAACTCAGCTGGGCTGGGGTTTCAGATACCTCATATCCGATCCAGGAGCTGTCTCGGGTGGCATGGCTATCCAGGGCAACTTCAACCGCTTCTCGCCAATCACCAGCCTTGACCAGCTTGTCGCAAAGTCGACTGCTCCAGTCAGCAACGCTACCGGCGACTTCACCTTCGCAGCTAATACCCCTGCAACCCAGAATCCTGATACCTATATCAACACCGTGACGATTACTATCGCTCCAGTGCCATAATATACCGGCAGGAACCGAAAACGTCCGCTTGAGTGCGGACGTTTTCTTTGGTACAATTGTCCTACAATAAGAGAGGAAATAAATGAAATTCAAATTATCCGCATTAGTCGCCCTTGCTGCCATATTCCTCGGTGCATCAATATTCTCCGGGCAGACTTCTGCAGCTAGGCCTGATGGCAAGCTCTTTGTCACGCCATCATATTATCGAGCAAGCGATTATATCAAGCCAGGCGAGACGCTCAAAGGCTCGTTCAGAGTCTATAATACCAACGACTCCAAGGACTATGCATTCTTCGTGACCATCGAATCTCTCGAAATCCAGAATTCAGACTACGATACTACTTGGGGGCAGTCTCCATCCCAATTCAACAAGATTATCGAATACACTACTCTTGACATCGGCACCGGAGCTGACAATACCTATACGCTTGCCCCAGATGAGGAAAAAGTCGTAAACTATACAATTGATATACCAGAATACTTTGCCGGAGGCTCTCAGTACATGGCTTTTGTCATCCACTTTGCGAGTGACCAGAATAAATCCGGGGGTTGGAATGTCAACACCAGTATCTCGGCCCTCTTCTTCGCCAATGTGGACGGCGACATAAACGTTCGCGCCGAAGTTCTACAGCAAGAGATTGAGAAGTTCTCGACTAGACCTGTTATCAAGTCAGTCTCGCTAGTCACCAACACCGGAAATGTCGATATTCTTGCCAAATATACCCTCACCGTGCGCGACCTCTTTGGTAAACAACTCTATAGTCAAGAGAATGAGCGCATCATCGTCCCGGGCGCAGATCGCGTGTCCACAGACAACTGGGAAGAGGCACCTGGTTTTGGCATCTTCCGCGTCGAATCCACAATCTCCTTGCACGATGGCGACCACACGATTATTCGCACCGTTATCATCGCTCCAATCTGGCTAATCGTCATCATTGTACTCTTCCTGATTGCTTGTATCGCGAGTATTGTTTACGGGCACAAAAAGCGCGTCGCAAGCAGACAAAATCAACGCGCCCAGGGTTGATTTTTCTCCGAATCTATGCTAGAATACCACGCATGGGACGGTAGCTCAGCTGGTAGAGCACGGGCCTTTTAAGCCTGTTGTCGTGGGTTCGAACCCCACCCGTCTCACCAAACTAGGAGCAGAAGAAAAGAATAAGTTTACTTATTCTTTTTTTGATGCGTTCGTGCCCGGCGAAGCGACGGCGCACGACCTCCGAAGGAGACGAAGTTTGGAAAACAATTGCGAAGCAATTGGTTACCATACTTTTGCGAAGCAAAAGATTACCACGCTACGCCGTAATTGACTACTAAGCGGTGATGCTATATCATATAATTATGAATTCGAGAGGTAGTAGTATGAGAAACCGTATTTTAAGCGTAATTTTCGCTTCCATTTTGCTTTTAACAGGTGCGGCTGCATTACCAGCTTTCGCCGCTGATGAGGGGGATAACGATGCCTCTGGTAGCGTTGGTATCAAGGTATCGCCGGTCAGCGAGCGCCTGCTGATGAACTCAGGCGATAAAGTCGAGAAAACTGTTCGTGTCACCAACCAATCTGGTGTCGACACCAAAGTCCGCGTCTACGCCACACCATACAGCGTCCAGGGTAATGATTATTCTCCAAATTTCTCAAATGAAACCTCCCGTACCCAGCTCGCCCGTTGGATTAGCTTTGACGAAGGCGAAATTGGCAAAACTATCACCGATAACGATGTCACCAAAGTCGAGTTCCCTATTGAACAAGGCCAAGAAATCACCGTCAACTACACGATTAATGTGCCGAAAGATTCACCGAATGGTGGCCAATACGCAGTGATATTTATCGAGAGTGCTGGCGAGAGCGGCAATGTCACGAGCTCCGGCATCAACGCCGTCTACCGTGTAGGTATCATCATCATGTCAAACATCAACGGTGTCACACGTGATGGCGCTGAAATTCGCTCTACCAAGATCCCGATGTTCTACATCAACAACGAAAAAGAAGTCCGCGGCGACGCGCTCGTAGCAAATACGGGTAATACCGACATCCCCTTCGTTCAAGAGTTCAAAATATCCACCCTATTCGGTCGTGAAGTCTTCACCGAAACTAAATCCTTCGACGTTTTTCCAGACACCGAACGCGCCAACAAGCTCGTGTGGGAAGGCGCACCTTCAATTGGTATCTTCAAAGCCAGCTACAAAGTCATCGGCCTAGATCAAGTCGAGGAACGCAGCACGTTCATTATTATCATGCCTGCGTTTGCCATTATCATACTGCTTTTGCTATTGACAACTACCATCGTTTGGCTTATAATTGTACTCAGGAAGCACAGTGCTAAAAAGGCGCGACGCCGTCAGGTAGCCGCCTAAAACACAGCAACCAAAACAAAAACTAGAAAAAGAGAGTTTTATGGCAATAAACAAGACAGGTATTGTCGGTGCTGCCGGGTTAATCCTGGTTGCAGTTATCACAATGCTAGCAATCTATATTCCAGACGCAGGCGCACTATCTAACAATCAAGAACTATCGGTCAACGGGACTGCTTCCGCCCCGATTCTCGCCATTCTCTCATTTATTTCGCTTATTATCTTTGCAGTAATTATTCTGAGGCGCCAGGTCGCCAGGGCCTGAGAGACGCAGCCGGCTCATCCGAGACTGCTGCGAGGGTCTCGGATACGTTGCGTTTATCGACAAAGTGGGGTATAATACAGATATGGACCGTTAGCTCAGTTGGCTAGAGCGCGTCTTTGACGTAGACGAGGTCGTAGGTTCGACTCCTACACGGTCCACCAGATTTACTATTAGTTATTGGAACCCGCCCAAAAGGCGGGTGTTTTTGTGGCCACAAATTACTTTCATTTGCAAAAATGCGTAAGCATAACTATAATATACATATGGAAGATGGCGACAAGCCCTACTTTGGCAAGGAAGATATTAAAGGGAGCGGCTCTTCGCCTGATGCCGAGAGTCCAGTTAACGATGCTTCACACAAATTGAAGGATGCCGACGATGCGGCTACCGAGAATACAGTCGGCAACAATGCTCCCAACGAAACCAAAGCACAGGCAAAAACGGCAGAAGACTCTTCTCGTATTTCATCTAATGTCAAAGGCCGCAGAAAAAATGGTAAAGGTGAGGATGAGGGCGGCAAAAAGAAGAAGACCGGGTTCAAGAAATATGGTCCTATCGGTGCTTTAGTAGGGTTAGTCTTTGGTGGCGGAGGTATGTTATTCGGGATACCGGCACTGTTGCCATTCGATATGCTTAACCAATTTTCAAATGCTTTCGATTCGCTAAAAACTGTTAAGGAACTTAGATCAAACGCATTTATTCGATTTCAGCTTGACCCAGATCGCATCAAGAATCCGGTTAGAGCTACTGTATTTGGAACCAATAAGTTCAAGGTCAGCTCAAAGCAGGAGTCCAAGCTAAGGGCTCAAGGTATTGATGTTGAAGAAATGCAAATCGGTGGCAAGAAGACTACTGTTATGAAGTTCAATGATGGCTCTGGGGACCCCAAAATTATCGTGGCTGACGCTAAAACGCAATCCAAGCTTGAGGGATCAATAGCATTTAAAGACGCATATAATGACATCGATAATTTCCGGAACGGCTATATTAAAGGCTCACGTACCTGGAGGGGGTCGGTCGGAGCCTGGTTTGACTCGATAGCATTGAAATTTATCCAGAGCAACAACCTAACCAGAAATAGATTCAAGGCCTGGCAGGAAAAAGTTAAGGCTGAGCAAGCTGGCAACCCAAACGCCAGCAGCAACACTAAGGAAGTCCTGACAGACACTATGAAGAGCAAGGCTCAGTCGGAGGATATGCAGGCCAAGGCAAAGAATTCAAGTGGAGAGATAGCAGAGAGAACAGATTCCGACGGTAAGATTACTAAAACCGGTAAAGCGACAGCCGTCGAAGTGACGTCCGAGAAGATACCATTCAAGATGAAGTATAGTGCAGATGATATGGCAACATTCAAGAAAACATTGAACGACATGGGAGAAAAGATGGGTGCTGGGGTGGCTGGCGCGGTACAATCAACAGTCAATATTACGTGCCTGATTTTTAATTTTATCGGAGCTGTCAATCTCATGCTTGTAGCGCATGAAAGTATCCAGATCATGCAGCTTGTCTCAAGCTTCTTCGAAGCAATACAGAAGGTACAGGCAGGAGACGGGGACGACTCCCCAATCAACGAACTAGCGAATGGTTTAGTTACTCCCGCAAACACGACCGACGACGATAATAATATCGTAAGAGAAAACATGACAGCTATGGAGAGTGGCGGGATGCTGGCCATATACAACAATACTAAAGCCGACCAAAATGATCCAAGTGTTAGTAGCTTTAATATTGGTTCCAGGCTAGATAATGTGTTTTCGCAGCTTGGAGTGGCAGCAGGATCTTTCATGGCCTGTGCTCTAGCAAAAATGGCGGCAGCGGCAGCGGACGCGATAATAACAGGCGTCGAAATAGTTGGATGTATATTATCTGTCGGTATTGGTTGTGGAGTCGCGGCCCTGCAACAAGCTGCCACAAGAATGGCTGCTGCCGTCGGAAAAGCGATTGCGATATCTACAGCAGTAACCGTCATCACCCCTATAGCCTTCAAGATATTTGCTCGTGACATTATTGAGAAACTGGCCGGAGAGGACCTCGGGAACGCGCTTGTGTCAGGTGCAAACATGTACATGGGAGATAATCATAAAGCCGGTGGGGGTTCTCCGGGGACTAAGGAGAAAGCCACGGCATTTTATAGGGCACAACTAGAAGTAATCGCGAACGAAGCTAGGTATCAGCGAGAAACTAGAAGCCCATTTGACATAACGTCACAATATACATTTCTGGGAAGTATCGTTCATAGAATGATACCAGCCAGTGTGCAAGTTAGATCAGTCTCCAGCGCCGTTTCGACTCTTGGTAACATTGTTAGCTCATCAGTCACGGCTATGCTACCAACCGCAAACGCAGTCAGTGAAGCCGGCAGGCAGTACGGGAACTGCCCAGATCTAGAGTCTGTTGGAGCAGTTGGTGATGTGTTTTGTAACCCGTATATCATTTCTGACTTAGCGACCATGGAAACTGACCCAGCAGACATCGTGTCGGCTATCGAGGAGAAAAACTTAACAAAAAAGGAACGCGAAGAGCCAGACGGTGTTACGGTACCACAGATTGCAAGCAACTCAGAGTTATCGAAATATATACTATTTTGTAGCGAACGAGGAGCACCATTTGGCGTAGCAGACAATAATATTGCCCAAAAAGTCGGCAGCTGGGGCTATTTAGACACCGATATTCCTACGGTTAATACTGCCTTCAACGCTGTGGTGAGCACAATACCAGTCATCGGGGATTCAATAGACGTCATTGCTAACAGTAAAGCCGCCCTAGACCACGGTTGGGTAACCGGAGAGGCTTGTGTAGCCGGTAATGACGTCGGTGGCACGGCACCAAAGTGGGACACTACGATGAACTATCAACGATTCGTTGAAGACCAACGCTTGCTTGAGGTAACCGGACTAGTCGAGAAATCTGCAGTATCAGCTTTTCTAGATGATTACTACAAAGAGAACCCCCTAGATAATTCTTACGAAGGTATCCTTGCTAGGAAGTCTGGGCTGACTAAAGAGACTGTCGTCGCAACCCTCGAGCAGCTTGATTATTATCGTTTCATCGCAAGCTATGACCCGACTGGCATGGGCCCAGAGTATGATTTCCGTGAGCCAAAGACCATAAGCGACTTATTTCCATCAGAGGACTCATTTGATAATATATATACCTTCACTGCGCTCAACCGAATTGTGATAGAGGCTCCTCTTAGAGACAGGAACTATATCATATGAAGAGAACGTTCATTACACTTGTTGCAATCCTGCTAGTAGCCCTGACAATACCATCGTCGGCTTTTGCCAAACCGGACGAAGCGACGATGGACTTCTTCGCCGACAACGACATAAAATTCTACGATCCATCTGGCATGGAGAGACCGTGCGGAGATATGACACCGTCTTCGAGCGGCGGAACGGTCAATACCGACTATGCAGGCAACAGTATATTAAATGAGGCGCAACTATCAAAAATTCAAGAATATAAGCCCATATACGAAAAAGTAGCAAACGAAGTTGACATCCCATGGCAAGCTCTTGCAGTGCTCCATCTCAGGGAACACGGTCTAAGCATCTATAACCCCAAGAACGAGCAGGGAATATTCCAACTATATAGCCTGTATAAGGACGGAACAAAATTTCCGTATAACGACGGCAAAGACGAAAGTCTCCAAGAGTTTGAGCGCCAAGCAAAACTAGCTGCACAGTTCTTCAAGAACAAAAACAAGAGTATGACCGCTACTGGATCCCCAGATGAAGTCAAGAAAGCTTTTTATTACTATAATGGAACAGCCGGTGCTTATGTAACCCAAGCCACCAACATGGGCTTCTCACCCGCAGAAGCAAATACGGGAGAAGGCTCACCATACGTCATGAACAGAGTTGACGCAAGGCGAGATCCGACCGTGGTGCCGACAAAAACAAACAATACCTGGGGGCAAATAAAGAACGATGGTGGCTCGATAGAATACCCGGCAAACGACGACTACGGAGCATTTGTGGTCTTTTCTGCACTCTCTGGTGTCGGTTCACAGTGTATGGGCGGTGGCCTTGTATCTGGCGGCATGACCTTAGAACAGGCCAAGGAATTCATTAAGGACTACTCAGAAGGTTTCATGTTCCAGTACTACGAAGGTAAGAGTGGCCCAGGCAGGGGCGACGCAGAGCACTATGGTCTAAATCTCACAGGCTGCAATGGAGGTTCAAACCGTAATTGCGTCGCTTTCTCAGAATATTTTATTAACAGGTATACTACAAACCCTACTAGCGGTATGCCTGGGGGAAAGTATGGCCTTCCATCCGGTGGTAGTGTTGTAGAGAGGCTCGTTAGTAACGGCTTTCAGGATGGTGGCACTACACCGAGAGCGTACGCGGTATTTAGCATCAAAAACGGTACTATGATATGCGACAAAGCAACAAACACTCCTTGCGGGCACACGGGTGTAGTTCTTGGCATCGATGAGGCGAGAGGCAAGATAATCATCGGAGAAGCCGGCTGTACCAACCAAGCAGGTAAAGTTGGCAACCCTGGATCGGTTACAGAGTATAATCTGAGCACATATACGAACGGTAGTTATTTTTACGCATATACGGACAATTTCCTGAAGGGCTTCGGAATATAATGGCAGAAAAAAGGATTGATAGAAAGCTAGCCATCGGGATCATTGGGACAATCGGATTTGTTACTTTGTGTATCTTAGCAATCATCTTTTATGACTCAGCATCAACATCCGATCCTCAAATACGAATAACTAATTTCGGCAGCTACTATAGAAATGCGCCGTCCTCGACTCAGGTCGATATACAGGTCCTGTTATACAAGACAGTTCTCAGTAATACAGATGGATCATCAGATTTGTCGTCAGTGACTGGGTCTATCCGTAGTGAAGGTGTTGTTGATGACTACGATCCTATTACAGATGTCCACACTGGGAGCTTCGTCATAGATTTACCAGCAGTGTCACAATCATACGCCATCTCTTTCGATTGGGCCCGTTTTAATAACAACCCACATTTGTCTCAGTACGGCGTAATAATCACCTGTCTAGACGAGAGTATGTTGACTTATGGGTTCTTCCCCTGCAGTGACATATTATTCAGTACTGGCGATGACGATTATGGCGATCCAATCACGCAGTACCTACCACACTCCACCCTGAACTACGAAATAACATACGCAGGTATTGGCGGCGGGTTGATTGTGAAGATAGTACTATCGGCTTCCGAGGAGAGAATAGACCCAGAAGGTTCCATCAACAGATACAAAGAACAGGCCCTGTCATATATAAGGTCAGCCGGTGTCAACCCGGACGACTATACTATTGAATGGCGGGTTCAGCGCCCCACATTATAGGAGATTACATACCGTTTATGCTAAAATTATGTTATATGAAACAAACTAAGGGATTAGTGACCAAGCTTTACGTTGTGAAGGTACTCCTTTTAGGGACCTTTGTTTTGTCTAGTATAGTAGTACCCTTGTTGTCTCCGTTCGTTCCAACAGCAAGTGCAGAAAATGTGCCTATGAATGTTGTCTTGGAAAATCTCAAACCAGAAGAGAGCGCAAGATTGAAACTGATGTACCAGACCATGCTTATGTGCATGACCAAAGTCAAGAAGTTCAGTACAAAAAATATTGAGGTCAAGACTGAATATGGCAGTGACGGTTTGTCGGATGATGACAAAAAAGCGGCCAGTACAGGATTACTCGACTTAAACGCGGTCCTCTATAGCCCCTCAGACACTGGCTGGTTCAAAGACGCAAGTTCCAGCAAGATACCACAACAAATATGGAAGTTGTACGGCAACTTCTCTTGTTCTGGCGGCGGTAGTAGTTTTTTGAAGAATTTCCTTGAGGCGTTCCAGATTGATTACATTAACGCGGCGCCAGGTAGTGAGTTCTATACGCTGGTCTGTGGCACAGACGGCAAGGCTGGGCTTTTTACTGGTGCAAGGACTGAAGAGTTAACTTTTTTCTATGATGGTGGCTTCCTTGGCTTAGGTTTTGGTCACAAAGGCGACTACGGATTTCGGAAAAGAACCAAAGAAGACTGCGCACCCATCGCGCAAAAAGTTATCAGCAACCAGCCACTGAGCGGTTCAGACGCTAATGTTAGCTTCGATGGTAGGTCCGAGACTAAGTATTGGAAGTACGGGCTGATGTATGTTTCCAATGCCGAGCAATATCTAATTGATTGGCTGGCAAATAACCGTGGTATTACAAAAGCTACAATGTTCTCATTTACAGATGCAGAGCTGTACTGGGTATATCGCAACCACATAATCAACGTTTGTTCGGCAAACCAGCCTGCCGCTGGTATGATGGAAAACAACCAAACATTTAGTTTTTGGGACGTTGAGCGAGACAGGGAAGTGCATTATGTTAACAGCTACATCCTACCCAAAGACGACTATAAGGGAGATTTATTCCTCAAGAACGACTCTAGCTATTCTCGCGAGACACAGAGCTGCGCTGACGTAGCTAAGGCAATAGGCACTGCTGAAACAACATACACTGCAGCCGCTATCGCAATAATTGAGCAAGTTAATAGTAAGATTGATCCAGAAGGTCAAGATCCCAAAAAATGGAGAGGCGTCAACTGTTATCTACTAAACAATGCTGAAGAAGGTGATCCAATCCCCAAATCCTGTAGTTTCTCAGAGTTACTCGCTATTACCAAATCAACGAACCTTTCCGATGTCGACGGTGTAGGGCCGGTGTGCTCAATTGAGACTATTGGTTGGATAATATGTCCAGTCCTCAATGTATTAAACGGTATAGCCGGTGCACTGTACGGTATCATTGAAGATTGGCTAAGTGTACGCACCGACGTCTCGTCTAGCCTAGAGACGCAGGCTGCCTGGGCGCAGATTAGGAATATTGCAAACATCGGGTTTGTGATAATGTTCCTTGTCGTCATCGTCTCACAGCTCACTGGTCTAGGCATCAGCAATTATGGCCTCAAAAAATTATTACCGAAGCTAATCATCTCAATTCTACTAATAAATCTCTCGTTTATTATTTGTCAGATCGCCATAGATCTATCAAATATCCTTGGCGTCGGCATCAAGGGTTTCTTGACAAATATTACCACTGCAACAGTAGCACCCCCAGTAGGTTCTGATGGTGGTAGCATTCTCGGGGTTATCTTAGCAGGCGGTATTAGCATCGCGGTAATCGTTGCAATGGGCTGGCAATTCATCGCCATGCTCATCATCGTACTACTCACTATGGCTGTCGCCATAGGCCTAATGTTCTTGGTTCTGCTCGTTAGGCAGGTCGGCATCGTAATCCTAGTAGTCATTGCGCCGGTGGCCGTCTTGTGCTATTTATTACCTAGCACTGAGAAATACGCGAAGATGTGGATGAGTTGGTTCACGAAGTTGTTGATACTATTCCCAATCTGTTCCTTCCTTGTAGGTATGGGTGCAATGGTCTCTAATATCATGCGTACGGTAGGTAATAATGACATGATGTTTGGGCTGATAGGTGGCATTTGTCTAGTATTCCCATATTTCTTAGTATTTAAGACCCTGAAGGGTGCGATGAATACGTTTGGAAACCTTAGTGCATTGCCAGGGAAGTTTGGCAATAAAGCCAAAGATTCTAAGATGGGAAGGTATTTTAAGGACAGGCATGAGCAGGACAAGAGAAATATCAGTCTTGGATCATATCAAGGAAAGAACCCATTAAATAAAATTCGATCCGGTATGAGTGGCCGCAAGAATAAGACTCTATCACGTGTCCCAGGTGTCGGTGGCTATTATCAAAACAAGATGGCCGCTGGCGCATCTGAGATTGCCAAACAAAATGAACTCGAAATCGGTAACGAGATGGAAAGACTTAAGCAGTCTAAGGGCGCTGGGGTTGACCCTGTGGCTGCATTTGTAGCTGGAGGCGCAGGCTCCATGGCTGCATTCAAGAAGATGACAACAAATCAACAAATCGCTCAAATTCGTTATGCTGCCACGCAGGGGCTCCCCGGCAGAGAAGCAGCGCGAACGATGGTTGATAGTATTAGCGATCCCAAGGCAAAGAGCCAGATTATGAATGCACTCGTCAACAACCCAGATATAGCCGCTGCTCCCGACATTGGCGAGTGGGCTAAGAGAGGTGGTGATCGTCAAGCTACATTCCAGTCGGAAATACCGAAATACAGTACAGAACAGCTTGCTGGTCTTAAGATAGATGGCGTAGAACAGGCTGGCGGTGCAATTACTAAAGAGATGGCGCGAACCGTTCTTGCCTCCAAAGCAGCTGAGGGTATGGCCGCCGATGCGCGGGTAAAATACGAAGCTATTGCTAATGCGCCAGATCAAACGGATCCTACCAGGATAGACATCCAACGCCCTCAGGCAGCTCCCGACGGTAGCTCGCTAGGTAAAGCTGTTGCAGATAGCCCTAAACAAACATCTGGTAGTGATGTCGCCAGATTCCATAATAAGGATGAAGTTAACGATGGGCTCATCGATCCAGAGGCATATAAGAAATAAGTAACAGAAAAAAGCCCCAGCTAACTGAGGCTTTTCTGTTCTTATGCTATTTCACTCTCATCGCGTCATTGCCTGTAGGTGCCACAATGGAAATATTCCCATTATCGTAGTTGATCTTAAACGCTCCAGTGTCCTTGACGTACCCATTGTTTGGATTCAACGAATCGTTGGTCCCAACATTAGAAACATAGAAGGTAAACTGAACTAGCTCGCCTTTCCCAAATGGAGATGATTTGTCTACAAAGACAGTAATCCAGCCAGGCATAGTACCGCCACTAGGATACTTGGTCGTAGACCAGTATCTATCGCTGCCAGCTATACCATAGGTGTCTGCATACTTCAATCTAGAATCGATTTGCGTTTGAGATCCAAGTCTAGTACCAAAATACTCTGAAGTGGTAGTGAACTTGTAGTTAATCACATACGCCTCAGCCTCTTTGAATGAAGTAAAATCACCCATCTTTTGGCTTAAGTCTTCTCCTGGCGTGAACGAATACGGAACAGTGTTCATAATGGCCTCGTTGTTAACAACTGTACCAAATGAATAGACTGTAATCTCTATCGCTATATCGGTATTGCTAGCAGTTGCAACATTGCGCACAAACTCAGTCTTTCCTTGAGCCGCAACAGTATACTCCGTTACCGGAACTGTCTTCTTTTCAACAACTGGTGTTTCTGTGCCTGGATCATTTGGATCTTCTCCATTGTTGTTATTGCTTCCGTTTCCAGATAGCAATACCAAGCCGATTATCCCTGCAAGGATAATGATGCCAATAATCGCGAAAATAACATACTTTTTCTTGTTTTCCATATTAACTCCTCCTTTGCCGGGGTTGCCGGCTTGATTTTATTTTTTAGCCAAGTACCCAACAAGAAGGGTTCCACGGCTATTTCTGTCGATTTACAGTGGTCAAAATCACCAAAAATAGCCGCAAAACGTACAGAATACAAGAACTACGTAAACGTGCATAGGTAAGCCTACCTACATACCCTCATTATAGCACACTTAAGCATAAAAGTCAATACAATAAATGTTGCCATCGTCGCCAGAGTATTGCTATTTAGGTTTTTTCTTCAGCACCAACACTGTTCTGCATGGCGAATAAATCTTAATCCCCCACCTGCCCTCTCGAGAGCCCAACTTCTCTGCGGTGTATTCTTTTCTCGAAGAAATTCTGTCAAAGCCGCCGTATTTGGACTTGTCGCTATCAAACACTACTTTGTACGTTCCGCGCTCATCGAGCGGCAATTCATACCCGTCGAAGGACTTAGTCGGATTGAAGTTAAATAAGAAAAT
>Ga0123356_10003050_pt1 | contig 17703 bp, 20 predicted proteins | sample TergutEmb28metaG_2_FD_92546 | JGI IMG/M metagenome (GOLD analysis project Ga0123356, IMG submission 92546) | Embiratermes neotenicus P3 segment gut microbial communities from Petit-Saut dam, French Guiana - Emb289 P3 | ecosystem: Host-associated > Arthropoda: Insects > Digestive system > Gut ...
ACAGAAAACGTTATAGTTGGGCAGTCCATACCAATCGGCACTGGCTTAGTTGAGCTCTACATGTCAACTTTCGAATGTCAAAGTAAAGATGGAGGAAAAACAGAAGCATGATAGACATAGATAAAGCATTAGCGTCAGCAGTGAAAACCGGTAAGGTATCCTTTGGATCTAACACGGCATTGCAAAACGCCAAAACCGGCAAAGCAAAAATGATTGTTTTAGCCGCAAACTGTCCAAAAGACATAAAAGAACAGATCGAATACTATGGAGAAATCTCTAAAGTTCCCGTGATAACCTACAAAGGTGGCTCAATGGATCTCGCTGAAGTCTGTAAGAAGCTCTTCATTATCTCTGCGCTAAGCATTCGCGAAACAGGGGACAGCGATATTCTCAAACTAATCGAACAATAAGCAAGATGGAGGAAAAAAAATCACAACTGGCATAAAAATCACCTGCGACGAAATGCGATACATTGCTCTCTTTGAAAGCATCAGCGGCGCTAGTGTTAAAGACTGCATCATAGATGAAGAACAAGAACGCGCGATCTTCATTGTCAACCAAGGTCAAGTGGGCGTTGCCATCGGCAAAGGTGGCCGCAATATCCACACCCTTGAACGCATGACCGGCAAAAAACACGAAATCATCGAATACAGTGAAGACCCCGTAACATTTATGAAAAACGCTTTAAAGCCTGCAACAGTTCGCGAAATCCGCGTCAGTGAACGCACTGATGGCAAAAAGATGGCAGTCATCACAGTCAACCCTAAAGATAAGGGCGTCGCAATAGGTAAAAACGGCAAAAATGCTGAACGTCTACGCTTTTTAGCGAAACGGTACTTTGATATTCAAAACGTAAGCATCACCTAAGTCTAGACCGCAAACCCGGCTAGCTAGGTGACGAAACGTCGCTGAATAAATTCATAGTGATAAGCCTGTCTGCACTTATAATTTTTAGATATCTACTAAAGGTTACCCATCATTAACTAATATTTGTAATAACCGTCTGTATTGAATTACCAGGTGTTTTATGAAATTTTACTGTTTAGACTTGTTGCTAAATGCGGCTTATAAGTTAGTAATAAACTGTTTCAAAAATATTGTTGATAAATGGGTTTGGACCCGTTCAAAGCCGGGTTTTATTTTTCGTTAGATAGGTCGGGTTTCATAGACTACTACGCAGTCTGCTTTGATCTGCATAGCTAAATCGTGTCCTTCAACGATTTTTCTCAGTCCGCCTAAGCATTCCTTGGATACGTTCCCCTTTATGTTGATGTGGTACCCTTGGTAGGCTGGGTACATTGCTTTTTGAGGAATCAATGTGATAGTGTTTCCATCTAATCCCGGACATCTGTCTACTATCTCTCTAAGTAAAATGGCAATTTCAGCGAATTTCATAAAGCCTACTTCCCCATTGTAGAAGAATAAAAGCTTTTAGTTTAAAAATCCTACTTATCTACAGAAAAACCCCTCAACATACACCTAAAAGTGTGTTGTGAGCTGATGATTGGGCGGCAGACCAAACAAGCAATCTGTTAATTGTTTCTTGACAAAGGTGATTTAAATGATTCAATGATCTTTTATAGATTGTTGTTTTTGAATGTAGGTGTCAAATTGTTTTACTTCAACGCTTTTCCCATAGTTCGAGTTCACGATAGAGGCTATATTTAGTGTTAATTCAAGAACTTATCGTTGAAAATCTTATGAGCTACAAATACGCTCGCGTGCCATTCAAGCATGGCTTAACATAATTGGTGGTCCCAATGGTGCAGGCAAATAATCACTGTTGCTTGCCATAAGTATCTATGTTTCTCTATATTTTTTCGGAAGTTTTATACTTAGAAGACGCCTATAATGCAGGGTATGGATGGCTCTGAGGAAGAAATCTACTCCATAATGTTTACATCACTTAAGCATCCTGTCCGCCGTAAAATTCTACGGATGTTAAACGGCAAACCCATGACATTTATGGAGTTAGCCGATAATATCGGTGTATCCAGCTCTAATTTGACCTACCATCTAGAGAACCTAGGGGAGCTTATCTACAAGGTAGAGAACGGTCGATACAAACTTTCTTCCTTTGGTCAGGCTACTGTTAGTGCCATGAAGGGCGTGGAGGAAACCCCTGAAATTGAGCCTAAACGTCCTCTGAGATTAACCTCTGGATGGCGCGTTATCTTTTCGGTATTGTTAATTGCCGTTATCCTGCTTGCGTCCTTTACAACTATTCAGTTCAATATGGTTAATCAGCTCTTATCCGATACAGCTCGGCTCAAAGCCCAAAACGAGCAATTGCTCTCCTGGGGTATGGATACAAACAAAATTTTTAATCTGTTACAAAATGTCGTGCAGCTTGATACTTCCAAATATGTAGTTAAACTCTTAGATAACACTGTGCAGTACCGCACCGACATAGGGGTGGCTGAGGAAATCATCAAATACTCACTTACCAGCGGCCAGGGCAGTGTTGATGCTACTTTTCGTTTTCGTGACCACCATGTATCTCACTATGAACTCAGACTAAGTTTTGACTCCCAGCTCTACACAACCCAAGCAGATAACATAGGTATTCTGCAAACCGCCAAAAACACGCTAGAAGGCTACAAAGCTTTCTCTAAAGATGCTTATCTAGATGAAATGAGCCGTCTTTTGGATTCTGTTAATCAGACACAGAATATAGAGGTAACCTCTGATAACATGAAACTCTCAATCAGTCTCAGAGGTGAAATTGCCGAGTTTATGTGGCTCTATACTGAGAACGGCATAGAATTTAGCCCTAAGAGTCTTCGTATGGTCTTCCAAAATCGTGTCTTAATCTCGCTCATAGACGGTTACTTCTTCTACACCATCGCCAGCACTGATCTAAATGTCAGCCAGCAAGAAGCTGTTGCCACCGCCCGAAACTATATCAAAACCCTCACCTGGATCATCGATGGCGAAAAGATAAGCGGCTTTAACTCCACGGGTGAGCCTTTCTATATCGAGTTTTTCCCCCACCCCCGAAACAACTCGGTAGCATTGGTTCCATACTGGTATGTGGTTCTCTCCCTTGACAAAACCTATCCAAACGGCATAAACCAAATTGCTGTTGGCATCTACGCAGACAACGGCGAAGCGGCTGATATAGAAATGCTAAGCTATAAGCCCTAAATCCCTGATTTTCTTCCTATTTTTGATGCAATGGACACTGATAGGGTACTATACCGTTAGGATGGCAACGTGGCAATTTAGAGCTTCTTCATCTATAAAAGTGGTCAGTGTCAGCTTGGAATTTTCCAATATATCCATAAACTCACTTAGCGTAAACGCTTTCTTTAATCCCGTCACAACCACTTTGCCTCCTGTTTTTACAGTTCTTCTGAGTTCTGTTATGGTTTTTGCAGGATTAGGTATATTTTGCAACATTGTAAACGCAACTGCTGCGCCAAAAAAATCTTCCTTAAAGGGCAGATGATCCGCATCGGACTGTACCAAAAAAACATTCTCAAATCGCTTGGCTTGATCTTTGGCTTTGAGCAAAAGTCCATGTGAGACATCCATACCCACAACCATTTTTGTCTGTTCTGCAGCATGCGAAAAAAATAATCCCGAACCGCATCCCACATCTAAAATCTCTAACCCCTCGATATCGACCGTTTCGAGTGCTTTTTGATATTTTCGGTGTTGTTCGTCAAAGTAACGCTCATCATACATCTCAGCGGTTATGTCATAGCGTTTCATTATGGTGCGTTTAGCTTTCCAAGCGGTCATTGATGTTTCCCTAAGAAATCTTATGTACCCAAGCCCTGACTAAAATACGTTGGCGGAAAACAATTTGCAGACCCAAAATAACAACAAACTTGCAGTGTTAAAAGAACCCACCTTAGCAGAAGCAACCGTGTTAATTGAGCGCGCGTTTGCACACAGACACACTCTTCTTATTGCAGGCAGTTGCCATGTACACTATGATGGCCGAGCCAGCTCGACCCTTGAGACAGGTGAACGGCTTATCATCGTCAAATCGGACGGTTCTTTGCTTGTTCACCGCCCAACTGGATATGAACCCGTTAACTGGCAACCCGCCGGTGGAGTTTTTCATGTTGAAGTTAGAGACAATAAACTCGAAATACAGGGTATTCGCAGTAAACCTCATGAAAGCGTAAAAGCAACCTTTGATAGAATCTTAATGGTCTCCTCCATTAGTCTCTTTGATGCTGGTGAATTTCTCCTGCATGCAAGCGAGGATGATATGCATCGTGCAATACTTCTAAAACCTGATCTGCTTGAAGAAGGTTTCAAACCCATTAGCTGGGAGAAACATGTCGAACCTGGTTTTATAGACATCTATGGCGAAGATAAAGATGGTAACCTCGTTATCGTAGAAGTTAAACGCCGAGCTGCCACCAAAGACGCTGCCCTTCAGCTCTCAAAATACATCGAACCCATCAAAGCCAAAGTTAACCGTCCGGTACGTGCCGTTCTTGCCGCTCCAAGTCTTGCTAAAGACGTACAGCGTGTGCTGGTCAGTTTAAGTTTAGAATTTAAAGCCCTAGACACTAAAGACTGCGCACTGGTGCTCAAAAAATCTGGAACTTCCAAACTGGAATCCTTCTTTGGTTCACAATAGCAATACCTCCAAGCAAATCCGCTGTCTATAACCTGCTAACAAGAGTGCCTGGTTGTCGAGGTGTTGGTGCTGGGTTTATTTGTGGCATAAGTGGGTTTGTTGTTGCATAGCGAAGCATAAACTAATAACGGTGCTAATCGTAAGCTTAAAGTTAATAAATGTAAACATTGTTTCTCTCTGTTTATCTTCTGCAGCCCAGTGGTGTAGTGGTCAAGCATAGGGGCCTCTGGAGCCCTTGACAAGAGTTCGAATCTCTTCTGGGCTACCATCATAATTTTGAATTGAATTTATCGCGGTGATTTTCTATAGAACAGTTTTATATTTTATTGTGCTGATACCCAGCTGGTGAGAATATGGCAGATTTGAAGGGTTGCCCTTTTGGGCAAGACATAGCAAATGATTGTAAAAATTGTGATTACGGCGACAAAAATCATTTTGATGCAGCATCGGGACAATGTGTTAAACGCTAAACCCGTTTAACGCGGTGCATTAGTAGTTGTTGCTATATCGGCATCGATCCGGTTTGTTATTTTTTTGTGGTCTATATGCTATTGTTTTTGAGAATGTTTATTAATTCTTTGAGCAGGTGTTATTACCGAACAGTACTATCGAAGAATCAGTAATTCCCGGAGGTCCCCCTATCACCGCTCTAAACTATAAAAAAATCAGTCCTGCAGGCTTCAAAACATACGTTCCGGTAAATGAAGCCCTAAACATTTTTCTTGATTCCTGCTCAAAACACGGCTTCAAACCAAAAACTGAACAACTGCCCCTGCATAGCGCCGCAAACCGAGTTCTCGCCCAAGACTTCATCAGTCCCATAGACATACCCCCATTTAACAAATCTGCCATGGATGGCTACGCCGTAATAGCAGCCAACACCAAAAATGCATCCCAAAAAACCCCCGTTTCACTTGAAGTGACAGCTACAGCCAGCGCCGGCGACGCCGCAACATACCAAATTAAATCCGGACAGGCCGTTGCTATAGCAACTGGCGCTAGAATTCCCCAAGGTGCCGACGCCGTAGTGATGGTAGAAGACACCAATGGCGATAAAAAAAACGTACAGATATTCAAAGAGATAAAAAACGGCAAAAACATTATCCTCAAAGGCGAGGACCTGCAGGCCGGTCAGCTTCTTCTTACCCCTGGAACTTGGCTTAGACCACAAAATATCGGCCTAATAGCATCCGTAGGAACAGCATCAGTGCCGGTTTTTTCCAAACCCACGGTGGCAGTATTCTCCACAGGCAGCGAACTTGTCGAACCGGGCTCTAAACTCTCAACCAATGCTGTTCTATATGACAGCAACCGCTACATGCTATCTGCAATGATTCACGAATGCGGCGGCGAAGCAGTCGACCTAGGAATATGCAAAGACGACCCCAACAGCATAGCCGATACACTAAAAAAAGCCCAACAATACGACATGGTCATAATATCTGGCGGCTCATCGGTAGGCGAAAAAGATTATGTCCCCGATATCATAAACCACACAGGTAAACTCTTAGTTCACGGAGTTGCCATGCGCCCTGGATCCCCGACTGCACTGGGTATCGTTGAAGGAAAACCCGTTATATCAACCCCCGGTTACCCCGTTGCCTCCTTCTTTGCTTTCTACACATTTGGACGACCCCTGCTTTTTACCATGCTTAAAACCAAAGGCTTACCCCAAGCGTCGATAATTGCCAAGATGGCCTCAGGCATCAAATTACGCGAAAATATGCAGGCATTTGTTAGAGTAAACCTCACCTCAACAACCGATTCAAAGGGTCTTCCATGCTATAGCGCCGAACCGGTGAGTGCAACCGCGGCAAGTTTACTATCGACTCTAACAGGTCCTGATGGAGTGGTAATAGTTACAGATAACAAATCCAGACTTATTAAGGGCCAAAAAGTTGAGGTTCTCTTGCTTAGAGCCGGAGACATTTAACATGCATAGTAGCGGTGAGACTATAGCGGCTAAAAACCCAAACCCTTTGGATCAATTCAACCGTATACCCAAAAAAATCCGTTTCTCTGTTACCGATCGATGTAACATGCGTTGCGTTTACTGCATGCCCATAACAGGCATCCCCAGATATCCCAAAAATGAAATTCTTAGCTACGAAGAAATCCAACGCTTAGCAGCCATATTTGCCGGTCTTGGCGTTGAAAAATTTCGCCTCACAGGTGGCGAACCCCTAGTTAGACCTGATATTGAAAAGTTGATCTTTGCACTCTCAAACATAGCGGGCATAAAAACGCTGGGCATGACTACCAATGGCTTGTTGCTTAGCAAAAAAGCCGCCCAACTCAAAGCGGCTGGGTTACAGAGCATAAATCTCAGCATAGACACGCTAAACTCTGAGAAATTCAAATCTATAACAGGTAGCGATGGTCTCTCAAAGGTTCTCTTATCCCTACAGACTGCACGTGATGAGGGATTTGAGATTAAAATAAACACTGTAATCATCCGAGGCCAAAACGACGATGAAATTATAGACTTTGCCAACTTTGCAATAGATCAGAAGTGTCCTGTTCGCTTCATAGAGTTCATGCCGCTTGATGGCTCACATATTTGGAATCGATCTCTTGTGGTTACCAAAGAGGAAATGATCCAGCGGCTCAACAAAAACGGATTTGCGCTTCTACCACAAAATAACCCCCTATCTGACCCCGCTAGACTATACTCTATTGAGGGTCATAGTGGCACTTTGGGTTTTATCCCCTCTATAAGTGAACCCTTCTGTGGAGCCTGTGATCGAATTAGATTAACCTCTGATGGGAAATTTTTGACCTGTATTTTTGAGCAGCCTCAAAATGATGTCAAGAAACTGCTTCGATTGGGTAAATCTGATAAAGAAATAGCTGATTATATCATAGAATGTTACCAAAACAAACCGCAGGGTTTGATAAGCTTGATTAAAGATAAGACACTGCGCTCAGGTCTGAACTTGATGAATACCATAGGCGGCTAATGTGGTGTGAATATGTCAGTTGACAAAAATCAGTTGGTTTTAAGAGTTAAATTGTTTGGGTTATTGCGCGAAGCGGTGGGCATAAACGAAGTTACACTTATCCTCGATGATTCATACATCACAGTTGAGGGTTTGAAGCGGGACCTCTTGATTTGCTATCCTGTTTTAGCGGCTCTAAATGCTCCCTTTGTTGTAGCTGTGAATCGCAAAGTCGCTGATAATAACACAAAGATAGCTTACTGTGATGAGGTAGCTTTGTTGCCGTTTGTATCGGGAGGTTAAGTGGGTTATGATTGCAATAGTTCACCAAACCATTGATGTGTCTGCGGTACTGCAAGCGGCTTTGAGTGATTCTTCGGGTGCTACGGTTTTGTTTTTAGGGACGGTGCGTGATCATGGTGAGCAGGGGGCGGTGTCTGAGATTTATTATGAAGCCTATCCCGAGATGGCTGAGGCGGCTCTTAGAAAAATAGAGCAATATGCAATTGAGCGCTGGAATTTGTTGGGGTTTGTGACGGTTCAGCGCTTGGGTCTTCTCAAAGTGGGTGAAATCAGCGTGGCTATTGCTGTTTCCTCGGAGCACCGCAAAGAAGCCTTTGAGGCCTGTAGCTATGTTATTGATGTTATCAAGCAGTCCGTGCCGGTTTGGAAGAAAGAAATATCAGCGGCGGGTTCTAGGTGGGTTGAGGGCGTAATGTTGGAGGATACTAAAGAAGATGGGCATGTTTGATGTTGCAGATAAATCTGATACTTTGCGTGTTGCGGTTGCACAAGCTACCGTTAAGGTCAGTTCAGAAACAATCCGACTAATCAAGGAAGGTAAATCTCCCAAAGGAGATATTGTCGAATGTGCTCGGGTAGCTGCGACTATGGGTGCTAAGAAAACCTCTGATTTAATACCCTACTGCCACCCCATACCTCTTGACTATATCCATGTTGATGTTACCCTAAAAGAAGACTCTGTGGAAATTCAGGCGGAGTTAAAAACCGTCTGGAAAACTGGTGTTGAGATGGAGGCGCTCACAGCGGTCTCAATTGCTGCTCTAACTGTTTATGATATGCTAAAACCCATCGACAAAACGCTCTGCATCGAATCGGTGTGTCTGCTCCAAAAGAGCGGTGGCATTAAAGGTGTCCAAGAAAAATATGGTCGACCGTTAAAGGCGGCTGTTCTAGTTGTTAGTGACTCTGCTTATAGGGGTGAGCGGGAAGATAAGTCTGGCAGGTTGGCTGTTGAAGCTTTGGAGAAATATGGCTTTATCGTGGATAATTATGGCCTTGTGGCTGATGATGCTGACCGAATTGAGGTTGAACTTAAGCGGTTCTGTGATGACTTAAAACTGGATTTGGTTCTTACATGTGGCGGAACCGGGCTTGGCCCACGTGATGTAACTGTTGAGGCTACTTTGCGTGTTGTGGATAGAGAAACCCGTGGTATCTCTGAGGTGCTTCGGGCTTATGGTCAGAGGCGAACACCGATGGCTATGCTCTCAAGGGGTGTGAGCGGCGTTAGGGGTCATAGTGTTATTGTGAATTTGCCTGGTAGTCCCAAAGCGGTTTCGGAGGGTTTGGCGGCGTTGTTTCCTGGGGTACTGCATATCTATGGAATGCTTGAGGGTCATGGCCATTAGTTTGTGTTGCAGTCGTTTGGTTGTTTTTAATTCTTTTTTGGTAACTTCACTGGGGTGAGTGTTACTATGCTGGGTGTATTGTTAACTTGGTTTCTGATTTTTTGTGTTGGTTTTAGAAAATATTTATATGTTACCCAATCCGATATGACTGTAAAATAATATCGATGGCGGGGTAATATGCATAAAAAAATTGTTATAATCATCCTTGTAGCAGTCATAGCAGTAGCCTCCATTGCAGGTTGTCTGCTCTACACTAACAATACCTCAAATCAATCCCCAGAGTTGCGCGTGTTCATAGCCGCCAGCCTAACCAACGCTGTTGCCAACATGACCCAAGAATTCGAACAAACCCACAACTGCAAATTACTCATAAACTCTGGTTCCTCAGGCGCACTCTACACACAAATCACCCAAGGCTCCCCCTGCGACATCTTTATGTCCGCTGATAACAAATGGACCAACCAACTACAAACAGCTGGCCTTCTATACCAAGACACCACCCTAGATTTCACCAGCAACAATCTAGAAATCATCTTAGCCCCTGGTAATCCCGCAGGTATAACTTCGCTGGCGGATTTAGCTAAACCCGGCGTAAAACTTGTCATAGCTGAACCATCCGTACCCGCAGGCAACTATGCAAACCAAACTATATGGAAAATTGATTCCACCTGGGGCAACGCAAGCAGTCCACACTATGTTACCTCTGGGCTTTACCGTGATTATAATGCTAGTATCTATCGTAATGTCCGATCCTATGAGTCTAATGTGGAAAACGTTGTTGGTCAAGTTGCCCTCTCAGTCTCTACAGGTCTCTACGATGCGGGTATTGTGTATGCTTCTGATGGTGTTTATGGTGCTTTGTCGGGTCAACAAACCGAATTTCTCCAAATACCCTCGGAGGTAAACCAAAAAGCCATATATGGTATAGCTATCATAGGTTCAACAAATCAGTCAGAGCTCGCCCAGAAATTCCTAGATTTTTGGGCATCCCAACAAGGACAAGCTTTACTGGCACACTACGGATTTGGTATCTAAATGAACAAAACACACCTCATAGGTGTATGTAAGGATTGACTCAAACAGGCTCGGACCCAAAACAAACAAATCCTGCAGAATTAGAAAACCCAACCTCAAAAAAACTACAAACCTTTTTTACCTTAATTGATAAAAGTGCAATTGTAATACTTGCACTCATCGTTATCACCTATCTTATCTTCATCACTCTTCCCATAGCCTCAATTTTTCTAAACCTCGATCCCACACAAATAGGCACCCAACTACAAAATTGGCAAGTTATAAACGCCATTCAACTCAGCCTCTACACCTCCGCAATCGCCGCCCTGCTCGCATTTATCCTAGCCGTTCCCTCAGCCTATTTTATGGCCACACGCAACTTTCCCGGAAAAACAATCATCGACACCATACTAGACCTGCCAGTTGTACTGCCCCCAGCAGTAGCCGGCATAGCCCTGCTCTATGCATTTGCACCCCGAGGCATCCTAGGACCCACCCTAACCCAACTAGGCATAACCATCCCCGGATTCACAATAGCAGTTATCATAGCACAAGCCTTCACAGCTTCCCCCTTTCTATTTAGAGCCGCCAAAACCGGCTTTGAAAACCAAAACCGAGACATCTACAACAGCGCCCAAATACTAAGCGGATCCCGACTCCGTGTCTTTTTCACAATCTCTCTACCCCTAAATATGCGAAACATACTCTCTGGAACCCTGATGGCCTGGACCCGAGCCATGGGCGAATTTGGCGCAACGCTAATGTTTGCCGGAAACCTCCCCGGAGAAACCGCAACCATGCCCCTAACCATCTATACCCTGCTCTACTCAAACCAAACCGGCGCCATCATACTATCAATAATGCTGATTGCACTCTCCTTTAGCGTCTTGGTCATCGTTAAATTGTTGGAACAAAAACGCTTCGGAGCCAAAAAATGATCCAACTAGACAACATCACAAAATCCTTCAACAAAAAACTAGTCCTCAAAGATTTATCTCTACAAGTAAACAACAAAGAAATACTCTGCCTCCTAGGCCCCAACGGTTGCGGAAAAACCACCTTGCTCAACCTAATCTCAGGCTTAACACCCCCAGATAGCGGTAGCATCTACATAAACAACCAACTTGTAAGCGGACAAACCCTCACAAAAAAAATCAATCTAAAACCATCTGAGCGCAAAATCGGCTACGTCTTCCAAACCGCTTCACTCTTTCCCCACATGCGAGTTGAAGACAACATAGCCTACGGACTAAGGGCCCTCCACCTATCTAACAATGAAATAAAAACCCAAACCAACAAACTCCTTGACTTTATAGGTCTAAGCGAATATGCCAAATACTACCCCCACCAACTAAGCGGCGGACAAAAACAACGCGCCGCCATCGCCCGCTCACTAGCAACTCAACCCCACACCCTGCTCCTTGATGAACCCGTCTCCGCAGTAGACCCCCAACTCAGAGAATCCTTTAGAGTAGACCTCAAAAACTACCTGCGCAAACTCGAAATCACCGTTATCTATGTCACCCACAACCTCTCCGAAGCCTACATCATGGCCGATAGAATCGCAATCATGGGAAAAAAACACATAGAACAAATCGGCCACCCCCAAGAAATCTTTGACAAACCCACCTCAAGTTATGCCGCTAGATTTCTTGGTCTCAACACTTATGCGGGTAGAACACTGAGAATACATGACAGTTTTATAGAGATTGAAATCAACGGCATCCACCTCTATGCGGCGGCATCACCTGACTTGGTCGAAAAAAACATTGTTGTAACAATAAAACCCGAAGATATTACTATATCAAAACCCGGTACTCTTCGGTTAAGTGACAAACCACGTAATTTTATCGAAGGTACCATAACTGAGATGACCCAGATGCGATCCACCGCACAAACAACCATAAACATAGGATTTCCAATCCACGCAAGACTTCAAATAAGCACCCTAAAAGAGCTAGATCTAAGCATCGGAGACAAAGTACAGGTTTGTCTTGATCCTCAAAGCCTAAACATATTCAAAGACACCGATGACTGAGCGGCTATCTCTTATATGGTCAGCTATCTTCACAGTATTACTCATTTAGTCGCTCCCCTCAAAGAAGGAAATCTGGTCAAGCAAAAACACTCAAAAAACACCAAACCCCTAACTGCAAACAGCTAACGCATGAAAAAGACGCAAAAAACAGTCTGCCGTTATGACTGGATAGAGTTCTGATTGGTAAGGTCTGTTGGATTGCGTTTATTTCTTTAGGGAGTTCAAATTTACCGCGGCAAACGGTACCAGCATTTCTTTGCTGTTTAAGCCGCCATGATGTCCCCAAAACGTGATCTTTCTTCCCTCAGGGTTGCTAAACCAAATTGTTTCTTTGTCGTAGGGTAGAATCAGCAGATTTCCTGCCCGTTCCAAAAATTCGTGGGACGCCTGGCCAATCCCAAACAAGCCTGCTTTAACTGCTTTGCTGGTTTCAATTACTTGTGCTTTAGAGCCGATTTGCTGAGTTAGTGTCTCTTTGGTTTTTTCGAGTTTTTCTTCTTTTATGTGTAGAAAGATGTCTCTTGGGCTTCCTGTGGGTGGGATGCGTTTGTTGTTTTTTGCGCACTTTCGATAAGTTAAGGGGTTTTGGGTTCGGCTAAGATAGCTTGTGTTGTTGGGGTTGGTATCTATGGTGCCATGGTCTGCGGTTATCAGTAGCAGGGTTTCTTTGGCAGTGTTATCCTCCACTTTTTCGATTAGCTCTTTTTGGAGCAGATAGGTTAGGTTTGAGAGCTCTGAGGTGAATTGGTCGCTTTGTGGTCCATAATAATGTGCTATTGTGTCAAGGCTGTCTAGGTGCATAAAAAAGTAGCCGCCCTCGGTTTGCTCGAGATTTTTTCTGAGGTTAACAATTAAATCTGAGGTTTTCTGCGCAGGCACCACTGTACTGCTCTCAAAAATTAATTTTGAACATGCTCCTGAGGCGTTTGTTGCTGGTAGATGGGTAAATGTCTGAATTCCTTGGTTTTTTAGTGTTTGGTGAATGTTTTTTCCTCTAAACATCAAATTTGGGCTAAACCCTTCTTCTTCGAGTTTTCTTTGTTTCGTGCTAATCCGTTCAAAGCGTAGCGCATTGACTACGCCGACTTCTTTTAGATAGATAAAATATTCAAAAACTCCATGCTCCTGAGGCGTTAAACCGGTGTTTAGCGTCATAAGTGCATTGGTTGTCTGTGAAGGATACACGCTTGTGATAGCTGATAGCGATCCTTTAGATGCAAGGGCCGCGAGAAAGGGATTTTGATGCTGATGCTTTTGGAACTGACTAAATCCAAACCCATCGACTACCAGAAGCACAATTTTGCTATGCTTGTTGCTGTTGGTCTCTATGTGGTTTTTAAGCGGGTTGGCTTCTGTAGTTTGAATCCCAAGCTGATTTAGGATTAGTTTGGGTATGTTTGATATGCAGTTTTGCTGGTATTGTGGCAAGACAAAGTTATTGCTGATATCTTTATCTGCGCTTTGTGGTTTTTCTATTGTCATTTTAGGTGCCTGTGGGTTTGATGGATTCTGATATGTTACGGTGGATATAAATTTTAGTTTAACTGTTGTTGCCTATGAGTTGATCTATATGTTCACAAAGTTTTCTATATCTCTGTTAATATGGTCACAACATAGTCTAGTTTACATGGAGCCGATTAGTTGAACAGTCAAGTACTCACTTTACCTGACGGACGACAGTTAGGCTATCTTATAGCCGGTAGAGGTGCCCCCGTTATGTATTTCCACGGTACTGCCAGTAGTCGCCTAGAAGCTCTTCTTCTAAAACCTCTTCTCAATAAAAACATTCAACTAATATCTGTTGACCGACCTGGCTATGGCTTATCCACCTATAAATCCCGAAAAACCATCCAAGACTTCAACTCTGACCTCAACTTCTTAGTAAACCACTTAGGTCTCTCCCAATTCAGCGTTTTAGGTTGGTCTGGCGGCGGCGTTTTTGCACTCGCATACATGACCTGTTTTTCTCAACGCATAAAACGCGGAGTAATTGTGGGTACACCCGATTTGCCCTTTGATGCCTCAACCGCACACAACATGCCCCTTGCCAAATATGTGCTAAAGATTCCCCTGCTGGGTGCGTTGGCCATGAAAAGCATGCGACGACAGGTCCTAAAAGCAGACGGATGCCCATCTTTTATGCGTTCTAACCAAGGCCGACAGATGCTTAATGGCGGCTCAACTCGTGATGCCCTGTTCTTTTCTAACCCTGAATGGATGGGGTTGATGCATCTGTCTATGGCTGAGGCATTTCGACAAAAAGAGGGTGTTCAAGCGGTACTTGACGAACACAAACTTTTCTTAAACCCCTGGAATCTCTCCTTTAGAGAAGTTAACGGCATGCTCTGGGTTTGGCATGGCCAAGAAGACAAAACATGCCCAGTGAACAATGCCTATAGTATAGCACGCAAATTTAAGGGAACGGACCTGGAAATCTTTCCCCAACAGGGTCACTGTGTCATGTTTGACAATATAGATCAGCTATCGAGACTTTTAATTTGAGCACAAGAAGTTACATATCGCTGGATTGGTACTGAAATATCCCGCATAGCGGTTAATGTCTAATCTGTCTGATGCTTTCTATGTTTTTAACTGATGATTTTTTGTTGTTGACTTTGATCTTGCCTATGTGGTTGCTCTCTGTCACTAACCCGTCTGTTTTTCTGTTCTTAGGGCGAACGCTTTAGGGGAAAGTGCGTTCGGAAACTGGTATTATATATACCCCTGACGAATGTGGTGGTGGAGGAAAAATAAAATGAAAATTGAAAAGAAAATGGCGGCCATAAGCATAGTTGCTTTCTTGATTGGAATAGCCGTAATTGTGCCTATGTCAGCTCGTATGAATACAACCGCCCAAACATTTGGTGATGAACCGTGGTTTACCATAGAAAATCCCTCTGCGTCCTTTGATGCCGATATAATTGATGACAGCTATCAGTGGGCAGGCGGAATCAAATTTTTTACCTCAATTAGTGACAGCGCTTTTAGCCAGCAAGCAGATGCTCGAATAGAATATCTAAAACTTGTGGTTTATACTGATGACATCCAACTTTGCGAAAGCAATCAGTTAATAGCCGTGGATAAATCGCATGATGACTGTGACGGCGTTTGTGATCTTTTAGAGTTTGGTGACAAAAACTGGTTTGGCGATTTAGGTTTCCGCATTGGTGCCTCCTATAGCGTTTCTAGTTGTAGTCAATGTCTCCACGCAACTCAACCGTTTGTAATGCCAGTGCCAATAAATCATTATGGTTGTGGTAGCTATGGCGGTAAATATCACGATACATACAAAGAATTTGGTGCCATATTGGATGCATTGGAAAACAAACAAACAATCTATGCGGACATTATACGAGTGGGTTACATCACTTTTTATGAGAACGAAACAGTGGTGGTAACTCCAATAGCCAACGAAGTCCTGTTGCACATGGAGTTGACAAAAAATGGTCATGGTTTTACATTCAACGATTCAGAACCTGCTCAGTTGCCAGTTCCAACAACGCTTGAAGAAGTAAAAAAGTATCTCGGCATTGAACCATAGCATCAGAATTAGGGATGAGCATTGACTGTTGACGAGTTGGAAGGTAACACCTTACGTGCCTATGCATATATTGTCCGCGCGGATGAGTCTGCAAACGTGCGAGATGTTACCCGCGGTGCTGAACTTAGCAGTACAAGTGTTGCACATCATCATCTTCAGAAACTTGAAAATCTTGGCTTAATAGAGAAAGACAGCTATGGCAAATACGTCCTTAAGCAAAAAGCATCAATTAAAGGGCATGTGTGGGTCGGCAAAAACCTTGTGCCCCGGTTGATGTTTTATTCCTTCTTTTTTTTGGGTGCATTTACCGCAGAAGTAGGCACAATACTGCTTTTAGCTTAATTATCCCAAGCTTAGTAGTTGAAGCCAGCTTTTGGCTATTAACAGGTCTGACGTTGTTGTCTATGATTCTATTTCTTAAAGAAGGCTCAGAACTATACCACAAACAAAACCCCAAAAACACAGATAAACCTCCTATTTGATCCCTCTCAATTTTTTCTTTAACTTCCGGGATTTTAAGTTACTTCTAGACTGGTTTATGATGTAAAAGTAAATAAAATATCTAAAATTTAATGGCAATTAAATGCTTGGCCGTCATAAATTTTGGAAACCACAAATATCTTTAACATCTTTATCTCTAAATGACTGTGGATAGTATGCAAAGAGTGTGGGATGAGTTAAAAAAACTCGAAGCCCAAGCCGAACAAATTCAAACTGACGCCCAAAACCAAGCAAAACAAATACTTGCTTTTGCACATCAAGAATCTGACAAACTAGTTGCTAACAGTAAAGTGTATGGACAACAAGAAGCCCAAAAACTCTATGCACAAGTTGCCCAAGAAGCAAACCAGAATCACACAGAGCTATTAGAGACTACCAAACAAACAGCTACTAAACTCAAAGCCCAAGCCGAAGAACACCTAGACAAAGCCGTTCGCCTAGTTGTAAATGCAGTTCTTGAGGAAACATCTTCTTGATGCAGACAACCCATTATGCTTCGGTTCTTGCAAAAATCGGTGCACAAAGAAGCAACCTGCTAAGCGAAGCTAAACTCAAAACCCTCTCCGATAGCCAAACCCTCCCTGACTTCATCGCACAATTACAAGAAACCGCCTATCACACGCAAATCAGCAAAATTCAGCTCCCCCTCTCCGAACGCAAACTGGAACACGCCTTCAATGAAAACCTCATAGAAACCTGCCAAAAAATAATCAAATATGCTCCCCCCTCAGTCTCTGAGTATCTTCAAATCTATCTTTTGCACTTTGAGATAGAAAACATAAAACTGCTCATCAAAGAAACCCTCGCTGGCTACTCAACAGAGCAGAAAATATCTAAAATTTACTCCTCTGCATCACGATATGTTGAACAGCCCACAGTTTTTGAGAATGCCGCCAAAGCCTCAAACCTCCCCCAACTAATCAACAAATTCAAAAAAACTCCCTATCTATCTGCCCTTAACAGGGGTCTAAATAACTATAACAAAAGCGGTTCTGCCGTCTGTTTTGATGTGTTTCTTGATGTCTTTTTCTATGATCAACTCTATGTCTCCTACAAAAAGTTGCCTGAAACAGAAAAACCCCCCGCAAACCTCTATGCAAGCATCAAAAACGACAGCTACACTCTACTCTCAATTCTCCGCGGCAAAAACCTCAACTATGACTCAAATGAACTCCGACTTACAATACCCTCTAACTATTTCCACCTAACCCCCAAAGAGATTGATGCTATGATTTTAGCACCGACCTTTGACTCCGCTCTCAAAATTGTTCTCAATGGCCACTATGCAAATTATTTTTGAGAGTCTTCACCGATAGAGAGATAAAGAGGTTTGTGATAACCTTGTAAACAAGGTCATCAGTCATGGTCACGTGCAAGAAATGTTTATCTGAAAAAATAGTAAAAAACGGCATAAT
>Ga0123356_10003051_pt1 | contig 17703 bp, 13 predicted proteins | sample TergutEmb28metaG_2_FD_92546 | JGI IMG/M metagenome (GOLD analysis project Ga0123356, IMG submission 92546) | Embiratermes neotenicus P3 segment gut microbial communities from Petit-Saut dam, French Guiana - Emb289 P3 | ecosystem: Host-associated > Arthropoda: Insects > Digestive system > Gut ...
ATAGAGGTACACATAAAGTTTTGTTGTTTTACTCGCGTCACCCAAAACTGAAACCAAAAATTTATAAAGCGCTAACATTGAATGTATTATAAAATGCCTTTTTAAAAAGTGTCGAAGTCAGGAAAAATAGGAAAAAAAATGAAAAAAAAGGTGGGGTGGTGTTGTAATGTGCTTATTATAAATGATTTTGCAGCTATAAAAACATCTAAACCCAAATTCCCCATTAAAAATTTTGGCTAAAACTTATAACGGTGGCTTCTACTTCTTTGCCGTTTACTGTTTAATCACTTTTTTAACAACTTCCCCTTGTTCCGTAGCGATTTTAACAAAATAAGTACCTGCCTGCAAGTGCGAAATATTGATGAGATGATGAGATGATGTGGGGATGAGATGATGAGATGATACTACTTTTCCGGAAATATCAAAAATTTCAACATTCTCAATTCTCAATTCTCCATTCTCAATTCTCAATTCTCCCGTTGTTGGATTCGGATAAACCTCAATTGCCTCCAACCCCTGTGCAGCTTCATCAATACCAAGAGGCTCTATTTCAATAACAAAATCTTGCGTATAATCCTCGTCAAAAGCTAAGCCTTCTTTAATAGTTCCTCTAACTTTTACAGTTCCCGGAGCTGTCGTTCTTAGTCTTGTGCCGAAAATGGTTGCGCCGGTAGTTCCTGCATCAGTGATTTCCCAATTAACTTGTTTGTAAGTGGCATTCTCAGGAAGCACTACTATGCGATAACTGCTAAAGATATATTGTTCGCCCACCGAAACCGAAGCAGGTACGTTTGTTATTTCCGTAACGGGAACAAAATCTATAACCTGAACTAAAAGGATGACACGTGTAGGTACCAATGCTTCAACTTGAGGGTCGCTATACACATTCGGATTGCGCATGTCCACAGTGTACAAACCATCCTTGTGAAATGTAATCTCTCCATTATCAACGGTATATTCACTTGGATCAGCCAAAGAACCATCAAATCCATCTGGCCTATGACCGTTCAGTATCCAAAAATTAGTAGCCGCACCGCCAAACTCTTTTTGTGAAGAATAATCAAGCGTCTCGTTAAGTAAGATTCTCCGCGAACCCAATCTTTGTATTCCAAATCTTCTACCACGATCTATCATTACTTGATGTATATCATATAAACTGGATAATGGGAATTTGTTATTCATGCAATATATAGCCCCTAATGCTGGATTGTTACTTAAGTCTAATACGGATAAACTTTGGGATCCACAGGATAAATTCAATAATGCCCTGCAATCCCTTACGTCTAAATCCCTTAAGGAGCCTTTATAGATAAGAGGCGCAGAGACTTCAAGATTTTCTAAATTCACACAATTACTTAGGTTTATGCTCTCCATCACTAGTTCGCTAGCCAATATCCAATTTATTGATGGGCATTTACTGAAATCAAGACTAATGAAGCTGCGACTAGCACTATTGGAAAATAATGTGATTGCGCACCCTTCTTCTCCTTCAATGATTATTTCTTTAGGGACACCAATCTCACTAAAAATATCTATGTATATGGACTGATATTCTCCTGTTCCTGTGAATGTTTCCTCAAAGCCCGTAGCCACACAGCGCACGGTAAATTGTTTGTCAAGAGTGGTTATAAGACTGAAATTATTCTTGGAACTTATAGTAACAATTTTTATTGTATCACCGGCTACAATATGTAAGCTATTGGTAACAAAAACGATTAGGATTAATAATTTATAAGCTAAATTTTTCATTTGTATCGAATTTATTTAATTAATACTGATGCGTTAAAACATTGCTGCAAAACTATTAAAATAGTTTATACAACAATCATTATTGAAAAGAATTATCTATCTATCTATCTATCTATCTATCTATCTATCTATCAGTTATTTATAATTTTTTGATAGGTAAAAGTTTTAGTCGCACAATTTGTTCATAACGATACATATTACCCTTATTCCATTATTTTTTCAAGAAATATTCTCTCCCCCTTGACAAACGGCATTTCATGTTGTATATTTGCGCCCTCTGTTAAAACTACTATGATTATGAATGAACATAAAGCACTACATCACTCAAACAACAAGGGTGAAATTATTTTGTATCAACCGGATAACTCAGTTCAGATAGATGTCAGAATTGAAGATGAGACGGTTTGGCTAACGCAGGCACAAATGGTTGTTCTTTTTCAATCAACCAAACAAAATATTAGCTTGCATGTTAACAACATCTTTAAAGAAAATGAACTGGACTATAAAGCAACTGTCAAGAAATACTTGACAGTTCAAAAAGAAGGGAATAGACTTGTTAATCGTGCGGTAAAATATTTTAATTTAGACGTCATAATTTCAGTAGGTTACCGCGTAAAATCTTTGCGAGGCACCCAATTTCGTATTTGGGCAAATTCTGTGTTAAAAGATTATTTATTAAGAGGATATGCTATAAACTATCGCTTAGATAATTTGGAAAATAAAGTATTTTCTTTAGAACAAAATCAATTAGAAATAAAATCAATTATTCAAAAATCACTACCTCAAAAAGAAGGCATCTTTTTCGATGGACAAATTTTCGATGCATACGTTTTTGTTTCAGACCTGATTAAATCAGCAAAGAAATCTATTGTTTTGATGGATAATTATATTGATGAAACTGTTTTGCTTTTGTTATCGAAAAGAGCGCCAAAAGTTAGTGCAATAATTTATACAAAACAGATTTCATCTCAATTACAATTAGACCTAATCAGGCACAATGCTCAATACGAGTCTATAAACATCTACGAATCAAATAATTTTCACGACCGCTTTTTGATGATTGATGGTGTGGTTTATCACATCGGTGCTTCTCTTAAAGATTTGGGCAAGAAATTGTTTGCATTTTCGAAAATGGAAGTTGAAACTTCAGTTTTATTAGGCGTATGCTAACAATAAAGGTAATATACAAGCAGATAAAAAAAAAGCCGAGGATTTCCCCCGGCTTTCCACATGAAAACACAATTACAAATCTTACGCCCCTAATTGCAGCCTGTAAAAGCAGCAACATGTCAGGTTGGCATCGGTTTGTTTAAGGTAATCGGCAACGGTAACTTTATTGTCGCGGATAAACTCCTGGCTCAATAAAGTATTTTCTTTAAAGAATTTGTTCAGTTTGCCTTCTGCGATTTTTTCAATCATATTTTCCGGTTTGCCTTCTTGACGTGTCATTTCGCGTGCCAATTCCAATTCATGATCAATGGTGGCTTGCGGAATTTGTTTAGAGTCCACAGCAAGTGGGTTCATAGCCGCAATTTGCATGGCTACGTTGTGCGCCGGCTCATACACATTTTCACCGCCTAAGGTAAATCCGGCAATGGTTGCCAACATATTTCCGTTGTGGTTATATGCGGATACACAAGGCGCTTCAATTACTTCATAAGCAGGCATTTCTGTTTTTTCGCCGGTTTTTCCTGTCATTTCAATAAGCATTTCTTCTACAGTAATGCCGTCAATTTTATGCGCTAATAATTCTTCGCGGGTTTTGATTTTGTTTGCCATTGCAGCGTTAATAATGGTATCTGCAAAAGCTACGAAATCGCTGTTTTTAGCAACGAAGTCGGTTTCACAACTTACCACTACAATAGCGGCGAAGTTGTGTTCAGCGTTTAATTTAGCTACTACGCGACCTTGGTTTGAAGCGCGGTCGGCACGTTTAGCAGCTACTTTCTGACCTTTTTTACGGAGGATGTCAATCGCTAAATCGAAGTCGCCATCAGCTTCTACGAGAGCAACTTTACAATCCATCATGCCCGATCCGGTCATTTGTCTTAATTTGTTTACATCAGCAGCAGTTATTGCCATATCTTTAATTTTTAAAATGTTAAACTTTGGGTTAATTATTTTTTAGTTGAGGTTTTTGCCGGAGCCTTAACCGGAGCTTTTTTGGTTGGAATACGTTTTCTTTTAGCAGCACCTTCTTCATCGGAAGCTACATCTTTTACTTTTTTCACGCCTTTTACGGTGATCTCCGTGGCAGGTTTTTCTTCCTCTTCATCAATCGTAACATCCACTTCTACCGCATCTTCGTTCATCTCATCCTCTTGTGCTTCTTTGTCTAATTTGCGTTCTGCAGCGCCTTCGGCAACGGCATCGCATATCGCTTTTACAATCACATGGATAGCTTTTGAGGCATCGTCGTTTGCCGGCACCGGAAAATCAATCAGATTAGGATTTGAGTTGGTGTCCACAATCGCAAATGTAGTGATGTTCAGTCTTCTGGCTTCAGCTACTGCAATGTGTTCTTTCAAAATATCCACAATAAAAACTGCAGCAGGAAGACGAGACAGATCAGAAATAGAGCCTAAGTTCTTCTCCAATTTAGCGCGTTCGCGTTGAATTTGCAACTTTTCTCTTTTCGCAAGGTTATCGAATTGCGAACTTGCCATCAATTTATCAATATCGCTCATTTTTTTCACCGCTTTACGAATGGTGAAGAAGTTGGTGAGCATACCGCCGGGCCAGCGTTCAGTTACATAAGGCATGTTTACCGATTTTGCCAATTCTGCAATCGTTTCTTTCGCTTGTTTTTTCGTGGCTACAAACAAAATTTTGCGTCCCGATTTTGCGATTTGCTTCGCCGCGGCACAAGCCTCATCTAATTTTACTAATGTTTTGTTGAGGTCAAGAATGTGAATACCATTCTTTTCCATGAAAATGTACTGCGCCATAGCAGGGTTCCATTTTCTTCTAAGATGCCCAAAATGACAGCCGGCATCTAATAGTTCTTCGAAGGTTACGTTTTTTGACATGTTTTTTTGTTGTTTACGTTCATTAAAGCAATTATTAAGTAGCATTTAAGGTCTTAATAATTTCGATACTAAACAGGGTTTTAATAGTGGTTAATTATTTAGTGGTTAGTGGTTAATGAGTTTATGGGAAGAATATTCCCTTCAAATTTTGAAGGGGTGCCCGAAGGGCGGGGTAGTTTATATTTTAACGTTTTGAGAATTGGAAACGTTTTCTTGCCTTGGGTTGTCCGGGTTTCTTCCGTTCTACCATACGTGGGTCGCGACGGAGCAGTCCTTTTCCTTTTAGCACGGGGCGATATTCGGGGTTGATTTCCACCAACGCTCTTGAGATTGCCAGGCGCAATGCTTCGGCTTGCCCAGCAACGCCGCCGCCATCCAAATTCACTTTAATATCGTATTGTCCGTCCACCTCAGCTAACATTAAAGGCTGAGTTACTACATATTGCAAGGTAGCCAACGGGAAATACTCTTTGTAATCACGGCCGTTAACCGTAATATTACCGCTTCCTTTTTTCATATAGATACGGGCAACAGCGGTTTTTCTTCTTCCTAATGTATTGGTTATTTCCATGATACTTATTTGATTTCGTTAATGTTAATGGTTTTTGGCGTTTGTCCTTCGTGCGGGTGGTTTTCACCGGCATATACATACAAATTGCGGTACAATTGCGCGCCCAATTTGTTTTTCGGCAGCATGCCCTTAATGGCGTGTTCCAAAATTCCGATAGGATTTTTCTTCAACATCTCTCTCGGAGTGGTAAAGCGTTGTCCGCCCGGATAACCGGTATGGCGCACATACTCTTTATCTTCCATTTTTTTTCCGGTAAATCTTACTTTATCGGCATTGATAATAATCACGTTGTCACCGCAATCAAAATGAGGAGAGAAATAGGTTTTGGTTTTTCCTCTTAAAATGCGCGCTGCTACAGTAGCAAGGCGGCCTACAATTTCATTTTGAGCATCAATAACAACCCATTCTTTCTTAACGATCTTCTCGTTTGCAGCGATGGTTTTGTAACTTAATGTGTTCATTTTACGTTTTTGTTTTGTTTTGTAGCCTGTTGTTTTCACCTACAAGAGGCTGGTTTTCAATTAATAATTCCTTTTCTAAGCCAAAGGATAATAATCGGTTTTTAGGGCGGCGAATATAGAATATTTTTTGGAAAAAACGAGAGGGAAAGATTTAATATTTAAAAATTTAAAGATTTAAAGTGTAAATGTATTATGAGGTGAACTATTTTGCTATTTAGTTTTATGTTGCCTAAAAATATTTTTTACCAGTTCAACAGAATATTTATTGGATATTTTTTTAGTAAAAGCAGGAAAATCGATATGCGATTTTTCATCTGCCACATCGGAAATTGTTCTTAAAATAGTAAATGGAATTCCGTATTCATAGCAAACTTGCGCAACGGCAGCGCCTTCCATTTCAACACACAAAGTGGCCGGCAATTTGTTCAAAAGTTCGTGCTTTTCTTTGGTGCATGCAAAAAATTTATCCCCACTTACAATATCGCCGATTACTAATTTTGGCTTTACAATACCAAATTCTTGTAACTCATTTTCAGTGATTACAGAAAATAGTTTTTCACTATTAATCAAATCTTTAACTGCTTTTTCAGCAATTCCTAATTGCTCTGTTTGAATATCAATATATTTAATGCCGAGTAATGGTATTTCAAACTCTTCCATTAAAGGTCTTGCGTCTAAATCGTGCTGAATGTGCCGCTTGCCGATCACAATATCGCCAACATTTAATTCAGGACTTACTGCCCCCGAAACGCCGGTAAAAATGATTTCCGACACATTAAATTTGAGTATTAAAGTAGAAGCAGTTATGGCTGCTGCCACTTTGCCCCACCGCGAAAACACGACTACGGTTTTAATGCCGTTTAACTTGCCAACCGTGTAAGTTCGCATTCCCAATTGAAATTCTTCTTTGTCTGTTAAAAGGTTAGCGATGCCGTGAATTTCTTCAGACATGGCGCCCATGATGCCTATGGTTTTGGTTTGCATAAAAAGGTGGGTTTAACTCTAATTTGCCCGATTTTCCACTAACTTTCAAACATCACGAGTTATGTGGACAATTTTGACTTGTGGGACTTCATTTACGCTTTGCCCCCGGTATTGCCCAATATCGGAATCACCTCTTGCTGGTTATCCACAATCTTGCCGTTTTTTTGCTCAAATTTTTGCACATTATCCTGCAACGCAAACAACAAACGTTTTGCATTTTGCGGGGTTAATATGATGCGCGAACGCACGGTGCCTTTCGGAAGACCCGGCATGAGCGACACAAAATCCAAAATAAACTCAGCGTGCGAATGGGTAATGATTGCTAAGTTTGAGTAAACGCCTTGCGCAACTTCTTCACTTAAATGGATGTCTATTTTTTGTTCTTGTTGTTGCATAATTTACATTTTTGAAGCCATTAGTGTTTCGTATTCTTCTTTGGAACTTACTTGAATGTGTTGGTATTCTTTCAGTCCGGTGCCTGCCGGGATGAGGTGTCCCACAATTACGTTCTCTTTCATACCTGCCAAAGTGTCGGTTTTTGCGTTGATGGCGGCATCGGTCAATACTTTGGTGGTTTCCTGGAAGGAAGCTGCTGAGATAAAGCTGCGCGTTTGAAGCGAAGCGCGGGTAATTCCTTGCAAAATAGGACGACCGGTAGCCGGACGTGCATCGCGCACTTCTACCAAACGTAAGTCTTTACGTTTCAATGCAGAGTTTTCATCACGCAAGCGTTTGGCGTTGATGATTTGCCCTTTTTGGAAGTCTGCGGAATCGCCTTCTTCTACAATTACTTTCTTTTCCCAAATCATATCGTTTTCTTCCTGAAAGTCAATCTTATTCACTAATTCGCCTTGTAAGAATTTCGTATCGCCCGGGTCGTCAATTTCCATTTTACGCATCATTTGACGTACGATTACCTCAAAATGCTTGTCATTGATTTTTACCCCTTGTAAACGATATACTTCCTGAATTTCATTTACGATATATTCTTGCACTTTCATGGGGCCTTTGATATTTAAAATATCTGCAGGGGTTAACACACCTTCCGAAAGTGGCGTACCGGCTTTCACATAATCGTTTTCCTGTACCAAAATTTGTTTGGAGGTAGGAATAAGATATGATTTTTCCTCATTGGTTTTTGAAACTACTCTAACAGAACGGTTTCCTCTTTTCAATTTTTTGTCGAACTGAATGATACCGTCAATTTCCGATACGATTGCCGGATCGGAGGGGTTACGCGCTTCAAACAACTCGGTAACACGCGGAAGACCTCCCGTGATGTCGCCCGATTTTCCGAAAGCACGCGGTATTTTAACGAGAATTTCACCAGAATCAATCTTTTGTCCAACCTCAACTGCCAAACGAGCGCCCACCGGAATGTCGAAAGTTTTCACTAATTCACCGTTATCATCCAAAATTAAGATGGCAGGGTTACGTACTTTTAAACGGCTGTCCACAATCACTTTATCATGGATGTTGGTTTGTTCGTCAATTTCCACCCGGTAGGTTACGCCTTCAATAATATCTTGAAACTCAACGATACCGGCTACGTCGGAAAGGATCAGTGCATTAAACGGATCCCACTCGGCAATTAAATCGCCTTTTTTTACATGATCTCCGTGTTTGTAATACAGATTCGATGCGTAGGGGATATTTGCCGAAGACAACGCCACGCCTGTTTTTAAGTCAATGATTTTCAACTCGGCGGAACGACCGATTACTTTAAAGTAAGGTTGTCCAGCTTCATCCACTTTATCCAAAGCGCGAAGTTCGTCAATGCTGAGTACGCCGTCAAATTTAGCTTCAATTTTGCTGTTTGAAGCAATGTTACCGGCAACCCCTCCCACATGGAACGTACGGAGCGTTAACTGTGTACCGGGTTCACCGATGGATTGGGCAGCGATAATACCCACCGCTTCTCCCATTTGCACCATCTTTCCGGTAGCCAAGTTTCTACCGTAACATTTCTGACAAACGCCCACTTTCGCTTCGCAGGTAGGTACCGAACGAATCTCCACTTCTTCAATGGGCGATTCGGCGATTTTACGGCAATACTCTTCATTCAATTCTTCGCCTGCTTTCACGATGATTTCACCGGTAAGCGGGTTATAAACGTCGTGCAGTGTAACGCGACCTAACAATCTATCAGCTAATGTTTCTACAATTTCCTCGTTTTTCTTGAGTGCGCTGATTACCATACCGCGCAGTGTGCCGCAGTCTTCTTCCGTAATGATTACGTCATGAGAAACGTCCACCAAACGACGGGTCAAATATCCTGCGTCGGCGGTTTTTAATGCGGTATCTGCCAAACCTTTACGCGCACCGTGCGTAGAGATGAAGTATTCCAATACGGAGAGACCTTCTTTAAAGTTCGACAAGATGGGGTTTTCGATAATTTCACCTCCACCGGCGCCGGCTTTAGTCGGTTTCGCCATCAATCCACGCATACCGGAGAGCTGACGTACCTGCTCAGAAGATCCACGAGCGCCGGAGTGGCGCATCATGTGCACAGGGTTAAAGCCTTGTCGGTCTTCTTCAATTTGTCTTAATAACAAGTCATTCAAACGACGAGTTGTGTTCGACCAAATGTCAACTACCTGATTATAACGCTCGTTGTTGGTAATCCAACCCATGTTATAGTTCATCGAAATTTCATCAATTTTTGCATTGGATTCTGCAATTAGTTCCGCTTTTTCTTTCGGTATAATCACATCACCCAAATTAAAAGAAAGTCCGCCTTCAAATGCCATGCGAAATCCCAAATCCATAATATCGTCCAAGAATCTTGCGGTTTGAGCATTTCCGGCTGTAATGAGCACTTCTCCAATAATATCGCGTAATGATTTTTTGGTTAGCAATTCATTCACATAACCGTATTCTTTAGGCACCACTTGGTTAAAAATAACTCTACCCACTGTGGTTTTGGTACGTACCATCTTACCGTCGCCTTTCAGATTTACCCTACATTCGATAATGGCATTCAAATGAACGCGTTTTTCGTTATATGCAATAATCACTTCTTCAGGCGAATAGAAGATTTTGCCTTCGCCTAATACCGGAGCATTTGGCGTGGATTTCAATTCTTTTGTAATGTAATAAAGCCCCAATACCATGTCTTGCGAAGGTACGGTTACCGGCGCTCCATTGGCAGGGTTTAAAATATTGTGCGAAGCCAACATAAGCATTTGCGCTTCCAACACGGCGGCGTTGCCTAACGGCACGTGCACCGCCATTTGGTCGCCGTCAAAGTCGGCGTTAAATGCCGTACAGGTGAGTGGGTGCAAACGGATCGCTTTCCCTTCTACCAAACGGGGTTGAAATGCCTGAATACCCAAGCGGTGCAGGGTAGGAGCACGGTTTAGCAGCACCGGATGTCCTTTCATGATGTTTTCCAAGATTTCCCATACTACCGGCTCTTTTCTGTCCACAATTTTTTTAGCAGATTTCACGGTTTTTACCAAGCCTCTTTCCAATAATTTACGGATAATGAAAGGTTTAAACAGCTCGGCAGCCATATCTTTCGGAATACCACATTCATTCAGTTGTAACTCAGGCCCTACTACAATTACGGAACGACCGGAATAATCTACACGTTTACCCAACAGATTTTGACGAAAACGTCCTTGTTTTCCTTTTAAGCTATCGGATAACGATTTTAAGGCGCGGTTGGATTCTGTTTTAACTGCATTGGTTTTCTTTGAGTTATCGAATAATGAGTCCACCGCTTCCTGCAACATACGTTTTTCGTTACGCATGATCACATCGGGCGCTTTAATCTCTATCAATCTCTTTAAACGATTGTTACGAATGATGACACGGCGATACAAGTCGTTCAAATCGGAGGTAGCGAAACGACCGCCATCGAGCGGCACTAGCGGACGAAGTTCGGGCGGAATAACGGGGAGGATCTTCAAGATCATCCATTCCGGCTTGTTTATGGCGCGTCTTCTGCTATCGCGAAACGCTTCAAAAACATGCAATCTTTTAAGGATTTCCTGTTTTCTTTGTTGCGAGGTTTCGTTGTTCGCTTTATCTCTCAAATAAAATGATTCGGCATCCAAATCAATTTTGGTTAACAAATCGAAAATACCTTCCGCGCCCATTTTCGCGATAAATTTATTGGGGTCGGTTTCTTCCAGCATTTTATTATCCGCAGGCAAACTCTCGGTGATGTTAAAATACTCATCTTCCGTTAATAGCGTGAGTTTTTTAACGGTTTCACTTTCTGCAACGCCGGCTTGTATCACCACATATCTTTCATAGTAAATGATTGAATCTACCTGTTTTGCAGATAATCCCAACAGCGCCGCAATTTTATTGGGCAGCGATTTGAAGAACCAAATGTGCGCTACCGGAACTACCAATTGAATGTGCCCCAGACGCTCTCTACGCACTTTGCGCTCGGTAACTTCTACGCCGCAACGGTCGCACACAATTCCTTTGTAACGAATGCGTTTGTACTTTCCGCAGTGGCATTCCCAGTCTTTTACCGGACCGAAAATCTTCTCGCAAAACAACCCTTCGCGTTCCGGTTTGTAAGTTCTGTAGTTAATAGTTTCCGGTTTCAGCACCTCGCCAAACGATTGCTCCAAAATGGTTTCGGGAGCAGCTAAGCTGATGGTGATTCTTGAAAATTCTTTTCTTGTGTTTGTATCTTTTTTTATTGCCATATTATTAGTGGTTAGTGGTTAGTGGTTAATGGTTAGTATTTATTCAATATTCCATATTCCATATTCAATTAATCAAATTTAATATCTAATGCTAAGCCGCGTAATTCGTTTACCAATACATTAAACGACTCCGGCAACCCCGCCGTCGGCATATTATCCCCCTTCACAATCGCTTCGTATGCCTTCGCTCTTCCTACCACGTCGTCCGATTTTACGGTGAGGATCTCTTGAAGGATGTTAGCTGCGCCGAACGCTTCAATCGCCCAAACCTCCATCTCTCCGAAACGTTGTCCGCCGAATTGCGCTTTACCGCCCAACGGCTGCTGCGTAATGAGCGAGTATGGTCCAATGGAGCGCGCGTGCATCTTGTCGTCAACCATGTGGTGCAGTTTAATCATGTAGATGTAACCTGCGGTTACTTTTTGGTGGAATTTCTCGCCGGTTTCGCCATCGTATAGTTGCACGTTTCCGTTTTGCGGAAGTTGTGCCTTATCCATTAACTCGTTGATTTGTTGGATAGATGCGCCGTCGAAAATTGGAGTTGCAAATCTCATGCCCAGCGTTCTTCCTGCCCAACCCAATACGGTTTCGTAAATCTGTCCCAAGTTCATACGGGAAGGCACGCCCAGCGGATTCAATACGATGTCCACAGGCGTTCCGTCTTCCATAAACGGCATATCTTCTTCGCGTACTATTTTTGCAACAATACCTTTGTTTCCGTGGCGGCCTGCCATTTTATCTCCTACTTTCAGTTTACGTTTTTCGGCAATGTAAACCTTTGCCATTTGCACAATGCCGCTCGGAAGCTCGCTACCGATAGTGGCGTCAAATTTTTCGCGCGTTTCTAAAGAATAGTAGTAACGTTCTTTGGCTAAATAATTTCGGATAGTGTCGGTAACTAATAGATTTACTTTGGTATCGTTTGTCCATTTTGAGACGCTGATGGTGGTATAATTCACCCCCATAAGCATTTTTTGCGAGAATTTGGCGCCTTTTGTGATGATTGCATTTTTCATGTTATCGTACACATTGTGCGAAATTTTTCCGTCCAAGATTTTGTATAGCTTCGCAACCAATTCTTCTTTGAGCGCATTTTTAATGGTAGCATATCTGGCTTCAATTTCCGAAACCAAATCTTTATCGCGAGTTCTTGTTTTCCTGTCTTTTACTAAGCGAGACATGGATTTCGCGCCAATTACGACCCCTTTCATAGAAGGAGGTGCTTTGAGAGAAGCATCTTTCACATCGCCGGCTTTATCTCCGAAGATGGCACGCAGCAATTTTTCTTCCGGGGTAGGGTAGGACTCACCTTTCGGCGTAATCTTACCAATTAAAATATCTCCTTCTTTCACTTCGGCACCAATGCGAATCAAACCGTCTTCCGTCAAATCTTTCGTCGCATCTGAAGAAACATTCGGGATATCGTTGGTCAATTCTTCTATACCGCGTTTGGTATCACGCACCTCCAACGTAAATTCTTCAATATGGATAGAAGTGAAAATATCTTCTTTTACCACTCTTTCAGAAATCACGATGGCATCCTCAAAATTGTATCCTTTCCAAGGCATGAACGCTACCATCATGTTTCTGCCCAGCGCCAATTCGCCATTTTTTGTGGCGTAACCTTCCGTAATCACATCGCCTTTGCTCACTTTTTGTCCTTTTTTTACAATCGGCTTAATGTTAATACAAGAGTTTTGGTTGGTTCTTTTAAACTTAGGTAACTGATACTCTTTAATATGCGAGTCGAAATTAGTCAGTTTTTCGTTTTCCGTATATTCGTAGTTGATTCTGATTTTTTCTCCATCCACATATTCTACAACACCTGTTCCTTCTGCGCGCAATTGGGAGCGGGAGTCGAGCGCTACCTGTCTTTCCAATCCGGTACCTACAATGGGCACTTCGGGGCACAAGAGCGGAACTGCCTGACGCATCATGTTGGATCCCATCAAGGCGCGGTTGGCATCGTCGTTTTCCAAGAAGGGAATTAAAGATGCAGCGATAGAGGCAATTTGGTTGGGCGCAATGTCTATCAAATCCACTTGTTCTTTGGCAACAATCGGATAATCGGCAAGTTGGCGTGCTTTTACTTTATTATCCAACACCCCTTTATCGCTGATATTTGTTTTTGCTTGCGCAATGATCTTATTTTCTTCTTCTTCCGCACTTAAATAGATGGAAGGCTCTTCCACTTGCACTGCACCTCCTACTACTTTTTTGTACGGTGTTTCAATAAATCCCAACTTATTGATTTTGGCAAACACGCAAAGCGATGAAATCAATCCGATGTTCGGGCCTTCGGGCGTTTCAATCGTACACAAACGACCGTAGTGTGTGTAGTGCACGTCGCGCACCTCGAAGCCGGCTCTTTCTCTTGATAAGCCGCCGGGTCCCAACGCTGAAATCCTTCTTTTATGGGTCAACTCCGAAAGTGGATTGGTTTGATCCATAAATTGAGAGAGCTGGTTGGTTCCGAAGAATGAGTTAATAACAGAAGAAAGTGTTTTGGAGTTAATCAAATCTCCGGGTGTAAACACTTCGTTATCACGTACATTCATCTTTTCTCGGATCGTTCTGGTCATACGCGCCAAACCCATGCCAAATTGGTTGTATAGTTGCTCTCCCACCGTTCTTACACGGCGGTTGCTCAAGTGGTCAATGTCATCCACCTCTGTTTTTGAGTTGATTAATTGCACCAAATGGCGGATAATGGAGATAATATCTTCTTTGGTTAAAATCCGGGTATCAATCGAAATATTTGATCCTAATTTTTTGTTGATACGGTATCTGCCCACCTCGCCCAAGTCGTAACGTTTATCTGAGAAAAACAGTTTCTCCAACGCGCTTCTTGCGGCTTCTTCATCGGGCGGCGCCGTATTGCGAAGTTGCAAATAGATATATTCCAACGCTTGTTTTTCGGAGTTTGCCGTATCTTTTTGCAACGTATTGAAAATGATAGAATAATCGGTTTTGTTTTCGTCTTCATTATGGAACAATACCGTTTTGATGTTAGCGTCCATAACTAATGGAATGTGCTTGTCTTCCAGTATGGTTTCGCGGTCAATAATGAGTTCGGTACGTTCAATGTTTACCACTTCGCCGGTCTCGCCGTCCACGAAATCCTCCGTACGCACTTTCATGACGCGGGCAGCCAATTTTCTCCCTACGTTCTTTTTCAAGTTAGCTTTGGTAACTTTTACTTCTTCTGCAATATTAAAGATGTCTAAAATATCTTTATCTGTTTCGTAACCGATGGCTCTCAGCAAGGTAGTTACGGGCAATTTTTTCTTTCTGTCAATGTAAGCATACATGACATTATTAATATCGGTTGTAAATTCCATCCAGGATCCTTTAAACGGAATGATACGCGCTGAGTATAACTGCGATCCGTTGTTGTGATAAGAAGATCCGAAGAATACTCCGGGCGAGCGGTGCAATTGGGATACCACCACACGCTCTGCGCCATTAATAATGAAGGTTCCTCTTGGGGTCATGTACGGCACCATTCCTAAATACACATCTTGGATAACCGTCTCAAAGTCTTCGTGTTCGATGTCGTTGCACGAGAGTTTGAGTTTTACTTTCAGCGGAACGCTGTAGGTTAATCCTCTTTCCAAACACTCATCGGTGGAATAACGCGGAGCATCTAAGTAATAGTCTAAGAACTCCAACAGGAAGCTATTTCGGGCGTCCACAATAGGGAAATTCTCTTGAAATACACGATAAAGCCCTTCGTGGTTCCGTTTATCCGCATCGGTATCTATTTGGAAAAACTCTTGAAATGATTTTAATTGTATATCCAAAAAGTCAGGATATTCCACTTGCTTCGTGGTTGCAAAACTGAATCTTTGATTGTTTTTTGTTGTCAAGGGATTAAATTTTATAGGTTAATGATTAGAGAACAATTTAGTATCAATGAGTTGCGAATTTTGCAATTAAGAAAATTCATTAAAACACAGTGAGTACACTACTCCTAATATAATATGTAGGAATATGTACTCACTGATTTTTTAAAAAGAGGTTTATTTCACCTCAACTTCGGCGCCGGCTTCTTCTAATGTCTTCTTCAAGCCTTCTGCTTCGTCTTTCGTAACGGCTTCTTTCACCGGTTTCGGAGCAGCGTCCACTAATTCTTTTGCTTCTTTAAGTCCTAAGCTGGTTAATTCTTTTACCAATTTAACCACAGCTAATTTATTTGGACCTGCGGCTTTAAGAATTACGTCGAATTGTGTTTTTTCTTCCACTTCTTCGGCTGCTGCTATGGGACCTGCGGCTACTGCTACTGCAGCTGCTGCGGGCTCAATGCCATACTCTTCTTTTAAAATTTTAGCTAACTCGTTAACTTCTTTAACGGTAAGGTTAACTAATTCTTCTGCGAATTTTTTCAAATCTGCCATAACTTTATGATTTTTAAGGTTTTTAATTGTTTTTGTTTGTTTTGTTTTTTGATTTAAGGATTTAAAATTTAAGGTTTAAAATTTAAGGGTTTCATTTTTAAATTTTAAATATTAAATCTTAAATTGTTTAGCGTTCCGAGAGTGTTTTACAAATTCCCGCCAATTTTCCGCCACTCGATTGAAGTGCGGAGATCACATTGCGAGCAGGAGATTGTAGTAAACCCACGAGGTCGCCGATAAGTTCTTCTCTGGATTTAATAGCACAGAGATAATCTAACTGATCATCGCCGAAATAGGTGCATTCTTCAATAAATGCTGCTTTAATCTGAGGTTTGTTTCTGAGTTTTGTACGAAATTCCTTGATTAATTTAGCAGGCGCATTTCCGGTTTCGGAAAGCATAATGGAAGAAACGCCTTTTAAGGCAGGGTAAATTTCCGAATAGTCAACTGTGGATTGTTCCATAGCACGTTTTAAAAGGGTGTTTTTTACCACTTTTAATTTGATGTTTCTACGGTAACAAAGTCTCCTCAATTGGTTTACGGTTTCAACGGTAAATCCGGACATATCGGTAATATAGACATGTGGATAATCAGCTAAATCTTTTGCGATGGCGTCTATGATTAGACTTTTTTCTTCTTGTTTCATACGTTTAATTTAGCATTAATGATTTACGATACTGATTTTACATCAACTTGAACTCCTGGGCTCATGGTGCTCGACAAGTAGATACTTTTCACGTAGGTACCTTTTGCGGCGGCGGGTTTCAGTTTAATGATGGTGCTCATCATTTCCTTTACGTTGTCCATAAGTTTGTCGGAGGAAAAGTTTACTTTTCCGATTCCGGAATGGATAATGCCGTATTTATCAACTTTAAAGTCAATTTTACCGGCTTTTACTTCAGCAACAGCCTTGCCAACGTCCATAGTCACGGTACCGGCTTTTGGGTTGGGCATTAAGCCGCGTGGTCCCAAAATTTTACCGAGCGCTCCTATTTTAGGCATTACGCTGGGCATAGTAATGATCACATCAACGTCGGTCCAACCTTTTTTGATTTTATCAATGTAGTCATCTAAGCCTACATGGTCGGCACCTGCAGTTAGAGCTTCATCTTCTTTATCCGGCGTGCAGAGTACGAGTACGCGGGTTACTTTTCCTGTTCCATGGGGAAGGGTTACTATACCACGCACCATTTGATTGGCTTTTCGGGGGTCAACGCCCAAGCGGACGTCTATGTCGAAAGAGGAATCAAATTTCGTGTAAGTGATACTTTTCACTACTTCCACGGCTTCACCCAGCGCGTACACCTTCGTCTTGTCGAATTTGGCGAGAGCTTCTTTGCGTTTTTTAGATATTTTTGCCATGTTGATTTTGTGTTACTTAATGATTAATTTTGTTCAGAAGGTTCAGCACCGCCTTTTACGGTAATCCCCATACTTCTTGCGGTTCCTGCTACCATGCTCATGGCGGCTTCTGTTGTAAAACAGTTTAAGTCAACCATTTTGATTTCAGCAATGGTACGTACTTGTTCCCAACTAACGTTTCCTACCTTATTCCTATTAGGCTCTTTCGATCCTTTTTGAATTTTGGTGGCTTCCATTAATTGAACAGGAACCGGAGGAGTTTTGGTGATAAAGTCGAACGACTTATCTTTGTAAACAGTAATCACTACAGGAACTACCTTTCCGGCTTGTTCTTGTGTACGTGCGTTAAACTGCTTACAAAATTCCATAATGTTCACCCCTTTTGCCCCGAGCGCGGGACCTACGGGTGGCGATGGATTGGCAGCACCTCCTTTGATTTGTAACTTAATTAGTGCAGCTACTTCTTTTGCCATTGGTTTG
>Ga0123356_10003052_pt1 | contig 17699 bp, 13 predicted proteins | sample TergutEmb28metaG_2_FD_92546 | JGI IMG/M metagenome (GOLD analysis project Ga0123356, IMG submission 92546) | Embiratermes neotenicus P3 segment gut microbial communities from Petit-Saut dam, French Guiana - Emb289 P3 | ecosystem: Host-associated > Arthropoda: Insects > Digestive system > Gut ...
CATGACCACCGAAGTGCAGTCGATGGTGCGCGCCCGGGGGCTGCGCAAGCAGTACGGCAAGGATGCCGCGCTGGTACGCGCGGTGGACGACGTGGACCTCGATGTCGCCCACGGCGAGACGCTCGCCGTGATGGGACCGAGCGGGTGCGGCAAGTCAACGCTGCTGCACCTGCTCGGCGGGCTGGACCGGGCGTCCGCAGGCGAGCTGTGGCTGGCGGGCCGGCGCATCGACACGATGAGCGAGCGCGGCATGGCGGCGCTGCGACGGGACGCAGTCGGCTTCGTGTTCCAGGCGTTCCACCTGATGGACGAGCTGACGGCAGCGGAGAACGTCGAGCTGCCCGTGCTGCTCGCCGGGAGATCGCCCCGCGCGGCGCGCCGCCGCGCCGCCGAGCTGCTGGAGCGGGTAGGCCTGGCCGACCGGTCCCGGCACCTCCCGTCGCAGTTGTCCGGCGGTCAGCGGCAGCGAGTCGCCATCGCGCGCGCGCTGGCCAACCGTCCCCAGGTCGTGCTTGCCGACGAGCCGACCGGCAACCTGGACAGCGAGGCCACGCTCGAGGTGCTGAGGCTCTTCGAGACCCTGCACGAGGCAGGCCAGACGCTTGTCATCGTGACGCACGACTCGCGAATTGCCGCGACTGCTGACCGGCTCATCTCCATGCGGGACGGCGCGTTCATCGACGAGACGAGGCTGACCGGCGGCACCAGCGGCACGCTCGGCGCGCTCGTGGACCTGGACGGCTGACATGGGCCGCCTGCTGCTCGTGACCCGGCTGGCCGCGCGCGACCTGCGGTGGCGTAAAGGCGAGGCCCTGATGCTGCTTGTCGCCATCACGGCGGCAACCATGACGCTGACCCTCGGCCTCGTCCTGCACGGTGTGACCAGCGCGCCCTATCAGCGCACCAGGGCGGCAACCGCGGGGCCGGACGCGGTCGGCACCGCCTTTCCGCAGCGGAGCGGCCAGAAGAACAACCCTGCCGGGCTCGCCAGCCTCGGCCCGGTCGCCCGCGCGCCGGGGGTTACCAGCCGGAGCGGGCCATACCCGGTCGCGTTCCCGGTGCTGCGGGCGAACGGCCGCACCGACGCGGTGCTCGCCGAGGGCCGCACTACCGCCTCGGCGGCGGTCGACCAGCCGAGGCTGACCCAGGGCAGCTGGGTGCGCCCGGGCACGGTGGTGGTCGAACGCAGCTTCGCGGACGCGCTCGGCATCCAGACCGGCGACGTGGTCAGCTTGAATGGCCGGCGGTTCCGGGTTGGCGGCGTCGCGGTCACGGCGGCGTTCGAGACGAATGGCATCGGCTTCCTCGAGGGCAGCGCCCGCTGGCCCAATCCAGGCCTCGTCTGGCTCACCGAGGCGGACGCGCGCAGCCTTGCGACGACCGCTGATCCGCTGGGCTACGTGCTCAATGTCAGGCTGGCCAAGCCGGCCAGCGCCGAGGCGTTTGCCGACAGATTCGACCCCGGCGGATACAACAACAACACCGGCAACATCTACGTCATCCCGTGGCAGGACATCAGCACGAATGACGGTCTGCTCGTGCGGAACGAGCAGCAACTCCTGCTCGTCGGCAGCTGGCTGCTCGCCGTGATAGCGATGGCCAGCCTGGCTGTCCTCGTCGGCGGCCGGATGGCAGAGCAGAATCGCCGCGTAGGCCTGCTCAAGGCCGCGGGCGCCACCCCGGGCGTGGTCGCGCGGGTGCTGCTCGCCGAGTACCTGGCGGTCGCGTCGCTCGCCGCGGTGCTCGGCCTGGTCGCCGGGCGGCTCGCCGCGCCACTGCTCACGAGCCCGGGCTCAGGACTGCTCGGCGCCGCCGCCGCGCCGCCGGTCGGACCGGCAACGGTAGCAGCGGTGATCGCCGTGGCACTGGGCGTGGCCATCACGGCGACGCTCGTACCTGCGCTGCGCGCGGCTCGCGCCAGCACGGCGAGCGCACTGGCCGATGCGCCCCGGCAGCTGTCGCCAGCACAGGCGCGCCGCCGCCGGTGGCTGGTCACGCTGTCCGCGCGGCTGCCCGTGCCGCTGCTGCTCGGCACCCGGCTCGCGGCGCGCCGGCCGCGCCGGGCAGTCCTCGGCGCGCTGACGATCGGGGTCACCGTAACGGGAGTTGTCGCCGTGCTCTATGCCCACGCCGCCGTCGACACGGGGGAGTTTGCCACCTCCGCCGGGCAGGCGAATGTCGGCCCGTTCGACGTCGGCTTCGCGTCTCGGGCCGCGCGCGCCGACGATGTCCTGCTCGTCGTGACGGCGCTGCTGGCTGTGCTGGCCGTCGTCAACACCCTGTTCGTTACCTGGGCGACCGTCCAGGAGACACGGAAAGCCGCGGCGTTGACCCGGTCCCTGGGCGCCACTGCGCGGCAGCTTGTCGCTGCTCTGTCGGCCTCGCAGCTGGGTCCGGCGCTGGCGGGAGCTGTGCTCGGAGTCCCCGGCGGACTCGAGCTGTTCACGCTCGCCAACCGGGGTGACGCGGCGCACACGCCCCCAGCGTGGTGGCTGATTGCGGCGGCGCTGGGGACCGTGCTCGCCGTGACCGGGTTCATCGTGGTGCCGGTCAGGGCGAGCATCCGCCGCCCGGTCGCCGACGTGCTCGCACGGGAGGGCTGAGGCGTGGGGAAACCGCTGCTGATCGGCCGGCTGGCCGGCCGGGACCTGCTGCACAGGCCGGCCCAGGCCGTCCTGCTGCTGCTGGCGATAACGGCGGCCACCACCGTGCTGAGCCTGGCGCTCGCGCTCTACGGTGTCACGCAGCATCCCTATCAGCAGACGAGGGCGGCAACCCGCGGCCCCGACGTGGTCGCTGAATATTTTGGCGGCGGTCAGCTGACCGGGCCGCATGGGCCAGCCGGGCCGGTCTCCTCGTCCCGTGCCTTCCAGGCCCAGGTGAGGTCGCTGACCAGCGCTCCGGGGGTCACCGGTCACGGTGGTCCCTATCCGGTCGCCTCCGCGGTGCTGCGGCTGGGCAGTACTGAGGTTCCGGTTCAGGCCGAAGGGCGGAGCCAGGCGGCGGCCGCGGTTGACCAGCCGACGCTGACCGCCGGCAGCTGGGTGCGGCCCGATGGCATCGTGCTGGAGCGCACGTTCGCCGACGTGATCGGCGCGCGCGTGGGGGATCGGGTGAGCCTGGACGGCCACGCCTACCGGGTGGCCGGAATCGCGGTCACGGCAGCGAGCGCGCCGTACCCGAACCTGTGCTTCCCGCCCGGTGGCACGTGCGTCTTCAGCATGCCGACGACGTGCCGCGGCAACAACACCGACTGCTCCGTCAACGGTTATGCCGGGACGCTCTCGACGCTCAACGTCGGCCTGGCCTGGGTCACCGAGCCGGACGCCCGCGCGCTGGCGTCCAAAACCGCGCCGCTTGCGTACTTCGTCAACCTGAAGCTCAGGGACGCCGGCAGCGCGCAGGCCTTCGCCAGCGTCCGTGACAACGGCCGGTTCGGGGCGTCGGGCGCCTGGCAGCTCGTTTCCTGGCAGAGCATCGCCTACAACGATGGCCTGCTCGTTCAGGATGAGCAGCAGGTGCTGACTCCGGGTGCCTGGCTCGCCGGGCTGCTCGCCATCGCCAGCGTTGCCGTTCTCGCGGGCGGCCGGATGGCGGACCACGGCCGGCGGGTAGGGCTGCTCAAGGCGGTCGGCGGCACGCCCGGCCTGGTCGCGGTCGTGCTGGTGGCCGAGAACGTTGGGCTCGCGCTGCTGGCCGCGTGCATCGGGCTCGGCGCAGGCTGGCTGGCCGCACCGCTCATCACCAGCCCCGGCGCCGGGCTGGTCGGGACTCCCGGCGCGCCGTCGGTGACTCCGGAGACCGCCGCGGAGGTGGTCGGCGTCGCCCTTGTGGTGGCCCTGGGTGCCACGCTCGTGCCGGCCATCCGCGGCGCCCGCACCAGCACCGTCCGCGCGCTCGCCGCCGCTGCCCGGCCGCCGCGCCGCCGGGCCAGTCTCATCGCCATCTCCCGGCGGCTGCCGGTGCCGCTGCTGCTCGGCGTCCGGCTGGTCGCGCGAAGGCCGCGCCGGGCCCTGCTCAGCGCCGCCAGCCTCGCCGTCACGATGACCGGGATCGTGGCCGTCCTCACCTTCCACGCGACCGCGGATGAACACCTCGGCGGCGGGGCATCGCGCCTGCCCGATCCGGTGGTCATCAGGGACGAGCAGATGCTGCTGGTCATCACCGTCGCGCTGCTGGCGCTCGCGGTGCTCAACGCGATCACCACCGCGTGGGCGACGGTGCTCGATGCCACAGCCTCGTCTGCGCTGGCCCGCGCGCTCGGTGCCACGAAGCGGCAGCTTACGGCCGCTATCGCGGCAGCTCAGCTGCTCCCCGCGGTGCCGGGTGCGATCCTCGGCGTGCCGCTGGGCTTCGCCCTCTTCGTCGCGGCGAGCGGCGCCGGCGCGGATGGCGCGATCATTCCGTCCCTCGGCTGGCTGATTCCCTCGGTGCTGGCCACCCTCTTTGCGGTCACGGCCCTGACCGCGGTACCGGCGTGGGCCGGGACGCGGCGTCCGGTCACCGACGTGCTGGCGCAGGAGGCGTGACGGCGCTAGTCCGTCACGGGCTAAGCCGGTGCAGGTCGCGCGGGAACAGCGTGACCTGCCGTACGTTCGCCGCGCCGGTCAGCAGCGCCGTCCACCGCTCCAGCCCGATCGCGAACCCGCCGTGCGGCGGCATGCCGTGCCGGAACACCTGCAGGTAGCCCGCAAACGGCACGGGGTCGAGGCCGCGCGCCGCGAGCGCGGCGAGGTAGTCCTCGTGCCGGTGCAGCCGCTGCCCGCCGGTCACGATCTCGGTGCCGCGGAAGAGCAAGTCAAATCCATTGGAGTAACGGGGCCGCAGCGGGTCGGCGTGGGTATAGAACGGCTTGCTCGCCAGCGGGTACCCCGTGACGAACAGCAGGTCGCTGCCGTGCTCTCGGGACGCCCACTCGCACAGCCAGCGCTCATGCGCCGGGGCGAGGTCGGGCTCGCCGGTGACGTCCTCGCCGGTGGCGGCGGAGATCAGCGTCATGGCCTCGGTGAAGTGGATATGCGGGATCTGGGCCGGCACCTGCGGCAGCGTCGCGTCAAGCGTCCGCATGGCGGAATCAGCCCGTTCCCGTACCGAATCGACCATCCCGGCGACCGCGTCCCGGCAGACCGGCATGACGTCGAAGTGGTCGGTGATGAAGCCCAGTTCCGCGTCCAGGCTCGTGTACTGGGCGAGGTGGCGGCCGGTGTCGTGCGGCTCCGCCCGGAAGACCGGCCCGACCTCGAAGACTCGCTCGAACACCCCGACCATTGCTTGCTTGTAGAACTGGGGCGACTGGGCGAGGTAAGCCGGACGGCCGAAGTAGTCGAGCCGGAACACGTTGGCGCCGCCCTCCGTCGCGGACTCGACGATCCTGGGCGTGAAGATCTCCGTACAGCCGGATCCGGTCATCGCGGTCCGGAATCCGGCCGCGCTCGCCGCGGCGACCTCGAAGCCGGCCCGCAGCGCCGGGTGGCGGAGCGTCGTCGGCGCGTTGTCGAGGATCGTGGGCAGGGTGGCGGTGACGGCCGGCCGGTACAGGTCGAAGGGCGGTTGCTCGGCGTGCTCCGACAGCAGCGTCAGCACGGGCTCGGTGAGCTCGGCGCCGCCCGGAGCCTGCTCGGTGGCGACCACGAGACCCTCGACCTGAAGGACGGTTTCCTCGTCGACCTTCCCGGCGGCAGCCGTCGGAAGGACGACCTGGACCAGGCCAGCCCGGTCCCGGATAACAAGAAAGGTCACCGACTTCAGCTCCCGGCGGCGGTGCAGCCAGCCGGCGATGGTGACCCGCTCGCCGACGTGCTGCGGCACTTCGGCGGACAGGATTCTGGAGATCATCACTGCTCCCTCGGGACGTAGTGCGATCCCTTGGGAGTGCGGGCGATAAGGGAAACTCGCGGTGCCACCGCACTTTGCCGGCCCGCTGGGGACCGGCCTCCTGGGCCCGGTGACGGGGGCTGGCCGGCGGGGCATTGGGCGGACCGCTGGCGGCGGCTGCCGTTCCTCCCCGCGCTCGGGAGGGTCTTCGCGACCGGGCGCAAGGCCGCCTTCTCAGCTCCCGGCGACTCTCTGGTGCTCGCGTGATCCGGCGCTACTTGTCTCCGTCAGCGCGCTGGGGCTCAGGATAACCACTGGCAGAGTAAGGTCCGCAACCGGTTAGCCTTGGCGCGTGTACTTGCCTCGCCACTTCACTGTGACCGATATCGCCTGGATCGGGTCGTTCGTCGACGCCGCGGCGACCGCGACTCTGGTCACGTTCGACGGCACCAAGCCAGTGGCAACGCTGCTGCCCGTCATCTGGGACCGGCCGGCTGAGCCGGCAGACGCCAGCGACGCGCCGGCGGAGTACGGCCGGCTGCTCGGGCACATCGCGGTCGCCAACGACCAGTGGCAGACCGCGGCGCCCGGTGCCGAGGGGCTGGCGATCGTGACCGGGCCAGAGGCCTACATCTCGCCAGCGTGGTATGAGAGCAAGGCCCGGCACGGCCGGGTCGTGCCGACCTGGAACTACGAGGCCGTGCACCTGACCGGCCCGGTCGCCTTCCACCGGGATCCGGAGTGGCTTCGCGACGTGGTCACCAGGCTGACCCGGCGCCACGAGGCCGGCCGCGAGCACCCCTGGGCAGTGTCTGATGCGCCGCCGGAGTACATCGACGGCCAGCTTCGCGCCATCGTCGGCGTGGAGCTGACGGTGCGGTCGGTCGAGGCGAAGCGCAAGCTCAGCCAGAACCGGAGCGGGCAGGACCAGGCGGGCGTGATCGCCGGGCTCCGCGATGAGGCAGGCGCCGGCGGTACTGCCGTTGCCAGCCTGATGGCGGCACGGCTTGCCGGTGACCGGGAGTAGCGGCGGCAATTCCGCTCGTGTTAGTTCGCCCGGGCAGGTGTGACCTTGGTCGCGCCGGGGAAAAGTGAGCTCGGCACCCCGTCCCCGATTACGCCTGTGCGGGCCGGAGTGCGCCGACTGCGGAGCCAGCTATGGGTCATGAGCTTGCCAGCGTGCCGGACGGCGGTCTTGTCGTCCGGCAGCAGCACATCGACAACAGGGTGGTCGTGACGCTCACCGGGAGTCTCGACCTCGACGGCGTAGAGGAGCTGGCCGCCTGCGCGGACCGGATCTGCCGCGGTACGGTCCGGGCCGCCACATTCGACGTCAGCGGGGTCGCGGCCGCCGACGACGCCGGCGTGCGGACGCTCGCGGCAGCCTGCGCCTGCCTGAGCTCGCACCGGGTGGTGGCAGAGGTCCGCGGTGTCGGCGGTCAGTTCCGCCAGGTGCTCGGCAGGCTGGGGCTCACGCTGCCCGAGGCACCGCCTCGCCCGGCACGGCTGGCTGCTGGCCGCCCTGCCGGGGCGGCTGCGCGCCCCGCGATCGCCGGCTAGCGCTCCTCGGCTTCGGCGTCCTCGGCCGCTGTATCGCCGTCCAGCGGGCACCCGCCCGCTGCTTCCGTGCCGGGAGCGCGACCTCCGGCGATAGCGGCCATGATCGTTCCGAGCTGCGTCGCCTGCTCGGGTGTGATCAGGTCGAACAGCGACCGACGGACCTGTTCGACGTGCCCCGGCGCCGCTGCGGCGAGCGCGGCGAACCCGGCGTCGGTGAGCCTGGCGAACTGCCCTCGCCGATCGGTCTCGCAGTCGACTCGCTCGACCCAGCCGCGCTCTTCAAGCCGGGCCACTGCGTGTGACAGACGACTCTTGCTCGACGTTGACGCCTCGGCGAGCTGACTCATGCGAAGGGACCTGTCGTCGGCCTCGGACAGCCGCACCATGATCTCGTAGTAACCGAAGGGGATCGCGGAGTCCCGCTGCAGCTGGCTTTCGATGGCTGACTGCAACGTCTGCGCGCCGATCACAAACGACCGCCACGCGTGTTGCTCCTCGGCCGTCAGCCACCGGGTCGGCGCATTTCCTGTCACGGAACCAGTATAGGGGAGGTAGTTGAGCGTTTGACAACTGTCGCCGCGCCGTGATAATCGTTGAGCATTCAATAGTTGCACTTTCAACACTAGGGGAGATGACAGTGACGACAGCAGTGACAGAGACGGGTATTCCGGGCTACGTTGCAGCAGCATGGACCATCGACCCGGTCCACTCGGAGGTCGGCTTCTCGGTCCGGCACATGATGGTGAGCAAGGTCCGGGGCCGGTTCACCAGCTTCAGCGGTCAGATCGTCACCACCGAGGACCCGACGCAGTCCTCCGTCACCGCCGAGATCGACCTCGGCTCGATCAGCACCGGCCACGAGCAGCGTGACGAGCACATCAAGTCCGCCGACTTCTTCGAGGTCGAGACGTACCCGACCATGACCTACTCCTCGACCGGCATCAAGGTCGAGGACGGCGAGTACGTGCTCTACGGGGACCTGACCCTCAAGGGCGTGACCAGGACAGTGCCGCTCACGCTCGAGCTCCACGGCTTCGCCACGGACCCCCACGGCGGCTACCGGGCCGGCTTCACCGCGACCGGCGAGATTAACCGGCGTGACTTCAACATCAACACCAATGTTCCGATGGCCAACGGCGGCGTCGTCGTGGCCGACAAGATCCAGCTGCACCTCGAGATCGAGGCCGTCAAGGCCTGACGTGCCGGGTTCCAGCGGCCAGCACAGGGACGGCGGGCGGGCTCCCTCAGGGGGCGCTGCCCGCCGTCGCTGTGCTGCGCGGCGACAGTCCTTGCGGCCGGCCAGTGCCACTCGCCCTCCAGTGTCTCCGCCCGCCGAGCCCGATAGGGCGCTCGCGTCCGAGCCGCTGCGGGTTCGCGGGATCGCGGCAATGATCGCGACCCTCCGCTCCGATCTTGCCGAGCGCCGCGCGATGGCGCGCCAGATGCCGGAGCTGGTGCGGCGGGCTGGTTGGCGGCGGAGGACAACCAAGTGCGACCGCTAGCGTGGAGCAAACCGCACATTAAGGGCGCGACTTTTACGCTACCGGTCGCACTTGCCTGTCGTGCTGCGCTAGCTGTCGTTGTAGCGGGGTGCAGCGAGGGGTCGCTGCGCGCGCGGGGTTGCTGTGGCGCGCGGCGTGCCGCGAGCGGTCATCGATGAGCCGGGTCAGGACGGGGTGGCTGCCGGTGTCGTGGAGTCGCTGCTCAGCAGCTCACGGCAGGCCTGGTCGGCCAGCCAGTGCTCGGCGCGCGCATAGGACCAGCCGTTGTCGTCATGGAGAGTGAAGTAGGAGGCATAGCCAAAGTAGAACCACAGCACGTCGACGGCATGGGCGGCGTCCATCTCCGGGCGCAAGGCGCCGAGGCTGGCGAGGCGCTCGGCGGTTGGCACGAAGGCGGCGCGGTAGGTGAGCGTGGCCTTGTCCAGCCGGTCGGCTACACCGGAGTCGTTAGGAGCGGTGGTGAGGAGCAGTCGGATGACATCCTCGAACTGCTCGCGCATCGTGCGGGTAGCGCTAGCCACCTGGCGGATGATCCCTTCCGGGTCGCTGGACAGCACGGTACTGCCGATGGTCGCCGCGACAATCGGGTCGGTTGTCCAGCTCGTGATCAGCTCGTCGAGCAGACCCTGCTTGCCGCCGGCGACGGCGTAGACGGTCGCGGGCGCGACCCGCGCCTCGCTGGCGATGTCATTGACTCTGGTGGCGAAATAGCCGTGCTCGGCGAATAGCCTGCGGGCGGCGTCCACGATGGCTTGCCGGGTTGCCTGGGCGTACTCCTGGCGCCGAGATGAGTTCCGGCTGTCTGCGCTCACTGAGTCAACGTATCACTTGACCGACCAGGACTCTCATTACTAGAGTCTAGCTCTGATTAGAGTAGTAATACTCTATCAAGGATAGTGTGCATGTGCTCTCCGACCAGGTCCCCATGTCCGCGCAGGAGCAGGCGAAATGCGCCCGCCCCGCCCCGCCGCTCACCGTCCAGCCGAACGGAGACCTGACACCATGAGCCCCAGCGCTGATCTAGCCAAGGTCCCCGACCTGGCCGAAAGCCTCACGGCTGGTGACACCGGCAGCTGGCTCCGTGGGTTGCCATCGCTGGCTGCTGGTACTGCTGCCGAGCCGGATCCGGCCGCGGGACGAGTAGCTCGCCTTGGTGCAGGCGGGGTGGTAGCCCGGCCGGGGCTGTTCGGGCGGCTGGGCGGGCGCGCCCGGGTGACGGTGGTGGCGGCGCCGGCTGGCAGCGGCAAGACCGTCCTGCTGCAGTCCTGGATCAAGGAAACTTCTCTGGCAGATCGTGCCGCATTCGTGGCGGTCGCGCAGGATGAGCGCGATCCGCAGCGCTTCTGGCTTTCGGTAGTCGATGCGTTGAGCCGGACGGTGCCGGGGCGGGAGCTCATGGAGCGCGTGGCAGCGGCGCCGGACCTGGACGGGTGGGCGATTGCAGAGCGGCTGCTTTCGGACCTGGCGCAGCTAGCCGAGCCGCTCTGGCTGGTGGTGGACGACGTACACGAGCTGGGCGAGGAGGCGCTGCGGCAGCTGGAGCTGCTGGTGATGCGGGCGCCGCGGGAGCTGCGGTTCGTGCTGGCCAGCCGGCGTGATGTGCGGCTCGGGCTGCACCGGCTCCGGCTGGAGGGCGAACTGGCCGAGATCCGGGCTGGTGACCTGAAGTTCACGCTTGACGAGGCCGTCGAGCTGTTCACTGCGGCGGGCGTGGACCTGCCCGGGCTGGCGGCGGCGGCGCTGCACGAAAGGACCGAGGGGTGGGCGGCTGGCCTGCGGCTGGCTGCGCTGGCTGCGACCGGGCACCCGGACCCGGCGCGGTTCGCAAGCGAGTTCTCCGGCACCGAGCGGACGGTTGCGGAGTACCTGCTGGCCGAGGTGCTGGACCGGCAGCCCGATCAGGTGCGGCGCCTTTTGCTGCGCACCTCCATCCTGGCGCGGGTTAACGGGGAGCTGGCCGACCTGCTGACCGGCGACACCGGCGGGGAGCGCGTGCTGCACGACCTGGAGGAGGCGGGCGCGTTCACGGTGTCGGTGGACACGAACCGGTCATGGTTTCGCTACCACCAGATGTTCGCCGGGCTGCTGCGGCTGGAGCTGCGCCGCACCGCGCCGGGCACGGTGGCCGGGCTGCACCGGTCCGCTGCCGCCTGGCTCGCCGGTCATGAGTACCCGGTGGAGGCGATCCGGCACATGCAGGCTGCCGGCGACTGGGATTCGGCCGCCGCGCTGCTCGCTGATCACTGGCCCGGCCTGTACCTGACGGGACAGGACACAACCGTGCATCAACTGCTTGCCGGGTTCCCCCCGGAGGCGCGCGCCGCGGGGGGCGAGCTGGCGGTTCTGGCCGCGGCCGACGAGCTGGCTCGCGGGTCGCTTGAGGGGGCGGAACGCCACCTGGGCCTGGCGGAGCGGGCCTCTGGGTCGGTGGCAGATGGACGGCGCCGGCAGTTCGAGGTGCTGCTCGGCGTCGTCCGCCTGCTCTACGCGCACCGGCGCGGGAACCCCCAGGCAGTGGCCGAGCAGGCGCAGCGGCTGCAGGCAGTTGCCGAGGCCGGAGGAGGCGCGGAACTCCAACTGGGCGAGGAACTGCGCGCGCTGGCGCTGATCAGGCTGGGCAGCACCGAGATCTGGACCGGCAGATACGCGGAGGCTTATGAGCACCTGGAGCAGGGTGTTGCGCTCGGCGGCAGAGTCGGACGGCCGGGCCTGGAGTTCATCGGTCTGGCGGAACTGGCGAAGGCAGAAATCGCGGGGCCCCTTGCGCGGTCGTCCGGCATCGGGGGGCCGCTGACGCGGGCAGCTGAGCGCGCGAGGCAGGCGATCGCACTGGCAGAGCGGCACGGCTGGACCGACGAGTCGGGCTTCGGCGTAGCGTGCACGGCGCTCGGTTTCACGCTGGCCTGGCAGGGACGCCACGAGGAGGCCGAGCCGTGGGTCGAGCGCGCGGAGCGCATCGTGACCTCGGAGGCCGAGCCTAGGGCGGCGGCGATCGTGAGCATCTCCCGCGGGGTCCTGGAGGCAGCACGCGGCCGGGATCACGATGCGCTGACAGCCTTCCAGGCAGCCGAGCGCTTCGCCGGACGCCTGGAGGCACCCAGCCCCGTCGGCCCGCTGACGCGGGCCCTCCAGATGCTTGTCTTGTTGCGCCTCGGTGACACCGAGCGCGCCGAGCTGAGCCGCGTTGCCGGCCAGGAAGAACCTGGCCGGCAACGCCTGGACGCGCGGGTGGCCACGGCCGCACTGCGGCTGGCGCAGGGCGACCCCGGCGCGGCGGTCACCGCGCTCGCCCCGGTCTTGGACGGCTCTGCTTCCGCCTTTCAAGGTATGTGGCTGTCCCTGGCGTCCCTGCTGGAGGCAACCGCCCAGGACGCGCTGGGCGACCACGAGGCCGCCGGCCGGGCTCTGGAGCGAGCACTGGACCTGGCCGAGCCCGACGGCGCGGTGCTTCCGTTCCTGCTTCATCCCGCGCCGCGCCTGCTGGAACGCCAAGCGCGGGGCCGCACCGGCCACGCCGCGCTGATAGCCGAGGTCCTCGACGCGCTCGCCGGGAACAGGCCAGTGGCCGCGTCGTCGGCAGCGCCTCGCATTCCGGTCGAGCCGCTGAGCGAGACCGAGCTGCGCGTGCTCCGCTACCTGCCGACCAACCTGACCGCACCGGAAATCGCCGGCCAGCTGTATGTGTCGGTCAACACCGTGAAGTCCCATGTGCGCAACCTGTATGGCAAGCTCGGCACACACCGGCGGGCCGAGGCCGTGGCCCGCGCCCGCAGCCTGGGACTGCTGGCACCCTCGTCCCGCAGCTGACCAGTCACGGTCCACTTGAGGTTGAGTACGATGCGGGCATGTCGACGGGGCCGGCGGATGACTACCGGCTGTACCGCGAGCTAGCCGGGTGGTGGCCGCTCATCTCGCCGCCGGCCGAGTACGCCGACGACGCCGCGGCCGTCGAGCGCGAATTTGCCGCGGCCGGAGTACCCGTGCGCACGCTGCTCGACCTCGGCAGTGGCGGCGGTCACGTGGCCCTGCACCTGCGCCCCGGCCGGTCGGTTACGCTCGCGGATCTGTCGGCAGACATGCTGGCCGCATCCCAGCAGCTCAACCCAGGCTGCGAGCACGTCCAGGCGGACATGCGCGCGGTCCGCATCGGCCGGCAGTTTGACGCTGTCCTAGTCCACGACGCTGTGGACTACATGACGAGCCAGGCGGACCTGGCGCTGGTGATCGGTACCGCGTTCGCACACTGCCGGCCGGGCGGGATCGCCGTGTTCGTCCCCGACCACACGGCCGAGACGTTCCGGCCCGGCACCGGGGCCGGCGGCGGCCACGACGGCAGCGGCCGTCAGGCTAGCTTCACCGAGCGGACCACCGATCCTGTGCCCGGCGACGACTGGATCCTGGCCGAATACGAGTTCACTCTCCGCGACGCGGACGGCGCCGTGACGGTCGTGCCGGAGGCGCACCGGCTCGGCTCGTTTCGCCGGGCCACCTGGCTGCAGCTGCTGACGTCCGCGGGCTTCACCGCCGGTGTGCGCTCGCTGTCCGTGCCCGGCCGGCCGAGGCGGGTGCTGTTCACCGGCCGCCGCCCCGTTGCTGCATAAGCAGAGCGGGTCCCGGTGCTCGCTTGCCGCCGCAGCCGAGTGGCACTGGATCCGATCAGGGACAGCCTCTGCCCGCGCATTTGCAGGACCAGGGTGGGGTACATCCGGGCAGCAGGGAGGCCCAGAGATGCCATGTTTGGTCAAGGTAGTGCTGGTGGTGCTCGGCATCGTTGCCGTGATCGTGGGGATCGTCTACCTCGTTGACCCCATCCACTCGCTGCCTGCATTCTTCCCCGGCTACGTTGCCCGCGGCCGAGGCTCTCATCACATCCGGGGATACATCGCAGTCGGGGTGGGTGCCGTTTTGCTGATCCTCGCTGCGATTCCTCGGCGCTCGCGTCGCGCGTACTAGGGTCGCTTCATTTCGCGGCAGCGCCGTTGCCGAGCTCGTCGGAGCGTCCGGCTTCCAGGCGCGGCCACTGGGCGATGGGGCGCCCGCCGGGAAACGCTGGCACCGGCGGCCAGCCAGGCGTCCCGCCGTCCGTCCTGGTGAAGGAGCACTGCTGCGGCCAGCCAGGGGGAGAGTCCTCCCAGGGTTCCTGCCGTCCGTAGACGGTCAGGTCCATCAGGGCGTATGCGTAGTCCATTGCCTCGGCACCACGGCGACTCGTCCAGTACGTTTCGAAGACGCGGTCGCCTTCCCGCAGGTAGCACACCAGGTGGAACAGGCCGATCTGGCGTCCGGTGAGGAGCGTCTCGAGCGAGTCCCTGGCGGAGTACCAGGGCACGTCCCAGCCCATGAACTCGCGGTAGCGGGCGCTCTCGCCATACGGGCCCTGGCAGAAGACGGCGAACGTGATGTCGCGGGAGTGCAGGTAGGACAGCTCGGTCACCTGCGTCGTCACCCACGTACAGCCTTCGCACTGCTCGGCGGCCGGATGACCGTCCCACCACATGAAGTAGTAGGCGATGAGCTGCCGGCGACCCTCGAACGCGTCGAGCAGCGTGACCGTCCCCGTTGAGCCGGTCAGCGTGACGTGTGGGTCCACCTCGACCATGGGCAGACGCCGCCGGGCCGCGGCGATGGCGTCGCCTTCCCTGGTGTGCGCCTTCTCCCGGAGCCGCAGCGTATCCAGTTCGGCCTGGAATCTAGCCCGGTCGACGACCGCGGGCATGCTGGCGTCTGCCGATTCACCCTGCACGAGAATTCCCCTTGCTTTCCGGGTACATCAAGCGGGCTCGGACAGCGGGAGGCGCACCTGAAAGTGCGTGTCGCCGGGTACGGACTGAACGCGGAGGTCGCCGTGATGCCGGCCGACGACGATGCGCCAGCAGATATCCAGCCCGAGACCGGTGCCCTGGCCTACCGGCTTGGTCGTGAAGAACGGCTCGAAGATCCGCTGCTGGATGTCGGCTGGTACGCCAGGACCGCTGTCACCGATGTCGATGAGAAGCTGGTCGCCGTCGAGCGCGGTCCGGACGGTCAGCGTGCCTGACCCGCCCATCGCCGATACCGCGTTGTCGATCAGGTTGGTCCACACCTGGTTGAGCTCGCCGGGGAAGCACGGAATCCGCGGCAGGTCACTGCCGTAGTCGCGGACGACGGCGATGCCATCGCCGATCTTGCCGCCGAGCATGGCCAGCGTGCTGTCCAGCAGTTCATGGACGTCCGCGACCTGGTACGGCGCCCGGTCCAGCTGCGAGTACTGCCTGGCCGCACCGACCAGCGCGGAGATGCGGGCGACCGAGTCGGTGATCTCGGTCAGCAGGAGTTCGGTGTCGATGCTGTCGGCCAGGAACCGCAGGCCGTGGTCCAGCGTCGCACCGCCCGCTGCGCCGACATCCTCGGCCTGCGCCGCGGCTGCCGCCAGGTCGTCGAGCTGGCTGGTCTCGATACCAGCCTGAACGAAGGCAGGCGCGAGCTGCCAGCCGCTCGTGACGTCGTGGCTGTCGAGCCAGTCGGTGACCGCGTCCTCCAGGTCGGCTGCCTCGAGCGGGCCGGGCGCCGTTCGCTTCGCCCCGAGTCCGGTGGTCTCGTCGAGGAGCTTGACGAGCAGCTGGAGCACGGCGTCGTCCTGCCGTCCCGCGGCGATCGCCGGGAGCTTGTGCCGCAGCTTGATGAGTCGCTCGCGTAGCGACGCGGTGGCGCGGACCGCGGCGGCTGCCGGGTTGTTGAGCTCGTGCGTCAGCCCGGCCGTCAGCGACCCGAGCGCGAGCAGGCGCTCGCGCTGCCCGATGGCCTCCTGCGTGTTCTTGATGCCGAAGAACAAGCCCTCGAGCAGGTGCACCGCCATCGGGAACCAGGTGTCCATCAGCTCCGCGAACCGGTCCCCGTCGAGCACGAAGAAGCGCGAGTTCTCCGTGGCACGCATGGAGTTGAGGTACACCGGCGCGACCCGGTCGCGCAGATACGCCTGGAACGCGCCGCCGTACACGCCGGGAGACGACGTGCGGCTCACCTCGATATCATCGTCGCCGATCCGCCGTGACAGGGATACTCCGCCGGACAGCAGAACGTAGAACTTCTCGGCCGGCTCGCCCTCGCGGTACAGGGGCCCGGCTTCGACGATCTCGACCCGGCCGTGCTCGCACAGCCAGGCAAGCTGCTCGTCGGACAGCTTCTCGAACAGGAACAGGCTGCGCAGCTCATCAGCGCTGCACATCGCCTCGGTGGTACTCACAGCATCTCCAGATAGCGGTGGACGAGCATGACCGCCATGGCACCCTCGCCGACGGCGGATGCCACCCGCTTGGCCGACTCCGCCCGCACGTCCCCGGCCACGAACACGCCGGGGACGCTGGATTCCAGGTGGTAGGGCGCCCGGTCGAGCGGCCAGGCGGACGGCAGCTTCCCGCCGCTGAGCAGGTCAGGGCCGGCCAGCACGAAGCCATGGTCGTCGCGGACCAGCACCCCGTCGAGCCAGTCGGTGAGCGGCGCCGCGCCGATGAACACGAACAGGTACTGGGCGTTGACCTGCTCCGTCACGCCGGTGTTGGCGTCCCGCAGTGTGAGCTGCTCCAGATGATCGGCTCCGTGGGCCTCGACTATCTCCGTGCACACGCGCACCGTGATCTGCGGGATGTTTTCGACCTGCTCGATGAGGTAGTGCGACATCGACTTGGTCAGCGATGGCGCCCGCACCAGCAGCGTCACGGCCGCGCCGTGCTTGGCCAGGTAGACGGCTGCTTGTCCGGCCGAGTTCGCGCCGCCCACGATGTAGACGTTCTGGTCGACGCAGCTGGTGGCCTCGGTCATCGCCGACCCATAGAAGACGCCGCGTCCGGTGAGGTCGCTGCACCCTGGCGCGGTGAGCTGCCGGTAGGTAACGCCGCTCGCCAGGATCACGGTGTGCGCCGCGATCGCTGAGCCGTCGGAGAACCGGACGAGCCGGGCCGACCCCTTGAGCTCGACGCCGGTGACCTCCCGGGTGGTGAGGACCTCGGCGCCGAACTTGCCGGCCTGCTGCCTGGCCCGTCTCGTGAGCTCACTGCCGGACACCCCGTCAGGGAAGCCGAGATAGTTCTCGATCCGGGAGCTCTGCCCGGCCTGGCCGCCGGTGGCCGTGCGTTCGACGAGTACTGTGCGCAGGCCTTCGGACGCCCCGTACAGGGCGGCGCCGAGCCCGGCCGGCCCGCCGCCGATGACGATCAGGTCGTAGAACTTGGCCGACGGAGTCGTGGCGAGGCCCACCTTGCTCGCCAGCTCGGAGTCGGACGGCTCGATGAGCCGGCTTCCGTCCGGCGTGATGACGACCGGCAGCCGCAGGTCGTCGGTTTCCGCCGCCTCGAGCAGCCTGCGGCCTTCCGGGTCATCGCTGCCATACCAGCGGTACGGAACCATGTTGCGGGCGAGGAACTCGCGCACCTCCGACGAGCGGGCGGACCAGCGGTGCCCGATCACCTTGGTCTCCGGGACCGGCCGGTGGTCAGCTGAGAGCCACGACTCCAGCATCGCGTCGACCACCGGATACAGCTTCTCCTCCGGCGGGTCCCAGGGCTTGAGCAGGTAGTGGTCGACGTCCACCACGTTGATCGCGTCGATCGCGGCGCCGGTGTCGGCGTACGCGGTGAGCAGCGCGCGCCGGGCGCCCGGATAGATGTCCATGGCGCGCTCGAGGAACTCGATGCCGTTGAGCTCGGGCATCCGGTAGTCGGCCAGGATCACGGCGACAAGGTCGCCGCGCAGCTTCATCTGGCGCAGCGCGTCCAGCGCCGCGGCGGCCGACTCGGCCCGCACGATGCGGTGCTGCTCGCCGTACCGGCGGCGCAGATCCCGGGCCAC
>Ga0123356_10003053_pt1 | contig 17685 bp, 7 predicted proteins | sample TergutEmb28metaG_2_FD_92546 | JGI IMG/M metagenome (GOLD analysis project Ga0123356, IMG submission 92546) | Embiratermes neotenicus P3 segment gut microbial communities from Petit-Saut dam, French Guiana - Emb289 P3 | ecosystem: Host-associated > Arthropoda: Insects > Digestive system > Gut ...
CGCCCCCCACAACGACCCCGGCATCGACGACGACAACCCCGACGACGACAACCCCGACGACCACGCCCCCGACGACGGCGCCACCCACCACGACGAAGCCGGCCCCCACCAGCCCCGCGTCCACGCCGCCGGTATCGAACGCAGCGCTTGCCCCCGCGGCCGCAAGCGCCGATCCTCCGGGCTCGCCCGTCGACGCGCCGGCCGACTGCCCTCCTACCAATTCGGCGACTCCAGGGGATCAGGTGACCGGAACCGTGGTCGCCGGTTTCGAGATCGACGGGAACCTGTGTGTGAACACGGACGGGGACTCAGACTGGTCTTCAACCCCCGGGCAGCCCGTACAGAGGGATGGGTTTCTCGACAATACCGGTTTCACCTCCGGGGCGGCTGAGACCAACTGGCCGTGGAGCCAGGGTCAGCTCGGGGGAAGTGTCAACAACGGCTCGAACCAGCAGGACATCGGCGACGTGTACGCCACGACCGAGAACTCGAACGATCAGGTGTATACCTTCTTCGGGTTCACGCGGAGAGCCGCTGGCTCGGGCAGCTTTGCCATCCGGGTGGAACTGAACCAGAAACCGAACATGGTTCCGGTGGGAAACACCACGTTCACGCCGAGCACCAGCCCGGTGCCCGACCGCACGGCCGGTGACCTGCTACTGACCTTCGTCCAGAGCGGAACCAGTTCGATCCAACTGTCCCAGGCTGCGACGTGGTCCACGACACCAGGCGCCGCCTGCGACTCCGACATTGGCTCTAGTACTCCGCCCTGCTGGGTCGACCTTCCCTCCCTGGCGGGTTTCACGGGGGCGACCAACAGCACCGGGCCGGTGACGAACCCGTTCCCTGACCCCACGCTTTATCCAAATAGTGCGACCGGGACCGTGGGGAACGCCACGCTTCCCACCAGCACCTTCTCCGAGGTCGCCGTCAACCTGAGCACACTGTTCGGCACCGCGGCCGACCCGAACAACTGCAGCGGCAACTACGGGGTGCTGAACGTCCGATCGGCCTCGTCCCCCACAGGGTCGCTGACCGATTGGGTCGCACCTACGGACCTCAGCGTCCCCAGCACTTGCGCATCGGTGTTGGTAAACAAGACCTGGGACATCGACGGCACCACCGTCCCCAACGGCCAGCAACCCGCCGGGTTCAATGCGACACTTTCGCTCGACCCCGCGCCGCAACTGACAGCCACGGATGGTACGAACCCGTCCTTCGGGGTCGGGTACCCCACGCAGTCGACCGGCATCCCCTACCAGGCGGGCCAGGACGTCACCGTCGGCGAGACCACCACCCTCCCGCCCGGCTGCCTGCTCACCGGTCAGGAGGGAGGGGGTGTGGGCACCCAACACCTCCTCCCCGGCATCAACACCTTCCAGATCACCAACGTCGTCACCTGCACCCGCCTGACGCTGGAGAAGGTGGTCAACGGCGGGAGCGCAGTCCCGGCGGACTGGATGCTCAGCGCTACCGCTGCGGGGGCGACAAGCCCGACTATCGGCCCAGACCCCAGCGGCGATCCTGCCATCACCGACGCGATGGTGCCGGCGGGCACCTACACGCTCGCCGAGAGCACCACGCTCACCAACTACGAGCTGCAATCCCTGACCTGTAGCGATTCGACCGGCGCGACGGTGCCCGTAACCGGCAACACCGTCACCATCCCGCAGGGCGCCAACGTCACGTGTACCTTCACCAACGCTGCGCAACACAGCTTGACCCTCTCCAAGACGTGGCTGGGAGACGTTCACGACGGGGACGTGGTGAACCTCAGCGCCCAGGTGGGAAGCGGCACCCCGGTGACGATCACGAGCACGTCCCCGAACTCGGCTACGACCGCGGCCCTTCCGACCCTCGCCGGCGACGCGGTCACTCTCACCGAGACCTTCACGAACGGATTCCCGGCGAACTACACCACCACCCTGGCCTGCAACGGCGTCTCGGTCACGCCCCTGACGGCGACGACGACGCCCGGTAACGGCGGACACACGGCGACGTTCACGGTGCCCACCACTCTGGAGGCCGGCGCACCGATCACCTGCACGTTCACCAACTCCGGGATGTCGACGCTGCTCACCCTCCAGAAGGTCTGGGTGAACGGCGCCGTAAACGACACGGCGAACCTCGAGATCGCGACCGAAGCCGTCACCAAGACGAGCACATCGACGTCCGAGGGTATAGCGGGCGACTTCACCGACGAATCCCACGACACCTCGGCCCCGCTCTTCTCCGGTGAGAGCGTCACCGTGACCGATACCCCCGGAGCCGACAACACCGGCACCTACACCCCGACGCTGGCCTGCGAGGAGGCTGACGGTGCCGCAGTCACCGTCGACTTCTCTGTCGACCCGACCACGGGCGCCGGCACCGGCACCTTCACTGCACCCGCCGCGGACGTCACCTGCACGTTCACCAATACCCGGACGAGTGCCACGCTCGACCTGGACAAGACCTGGATAGGCGCAGTAGCAGGGGATTCCACAACCCTGTCCGTCGTCGGGACGTCGCCGCCCACCAGTCCGGTTCCGACTGGCACGTCGACGGTGACCGACACGACGACGCAGACGGACACCGTCCTCTCGAATGTCACGATCTTCTCCGGCGACACGATCACCTTCAACGAGGAGTTCGGTGCGGATAACCAGGGCGCGTACACCTCGACGAGCTCCTGCCCGGGATTCGCCAGCTTCCGTGCCGCCATCGGTGGGGAGGGAGGCACCTTCACCGTCCCCAGCATCCCTCCCGGGACGACGGGCACAACCTTCACCTGCACGATCACCAACACCCGGTCAACCACCGGCGTGCTCGTCCTGCAGAAGAGCTGGCACAACGGTGCCGTCGCTTTCAACGGCACCCCCGCTGACACCGCCCTCCTCTCCGCGACGGTCGGCGGCATCACGACCACGCCGGTCACGGCGACGGTTCCCGACGGTGGCAACGGGATCTCGGACGACAAGGTGGTGGACACCCCCGTCACGCAGGGACCCCCGCCGATCACCCTGACCGAGACGCTGCCCGCCACGAACCGGGGCCTTTACACCTCCACGCTCACCTGTGTCCAAAACGGCACGACCACCAACGTCACCACGACCAGCACCGGCACTCCGACCACCGGAATCACCGTCAGCGGAACGTACACGGTGCTGCCTCCGCCTGTGGCCGGTGATCAGTCCAACCCCGTCTGCACGTTCCTCAACATGCGCGGAGAAGCGGAGGTGACGCTACAAAAGACGTGGGTGAATGGCGCCAACGGGGATACCGCCGTGCTCGACATTGCCGGCTCGGACCCATCCACGTCCAACGCCGACACCTCGATGAACACCTCGACGGCCACGGGTATAGCGGGCGATTTCACCGACCCCGCCGACGCCACTGCCCCGATCTTCGGGGGTGAAACGGTCACCGTCACCGAACTGCTGGGTGGCGGCAACGCCGGCAGCTACGACTCACAGGTCGAGTGCGTCTCCGGCAGCACCATCGTCCTGCCGACCACGTCCGGCATCGAGGGCGAGTTCACCGTGCCCGCCGCCGCAACGCCGGCCGACATCACCTGCACCTTCACCAACACCCGCACCTCCACCACGCTCAACCTGCAGAAGGTATGGGTGAACGGCGCCACCGGTGACAGCGCCAGCTTGAGCATCGTCGGGCCGGCTCCGTCGGCGGCCGGCGACGGAAATGGTCCACAGGTCAGCGCGACCGAAACCTCGACGGCGCCCGATGCCCCCAGCGCTGCGAACACGGCGACCGCCACCGTGTTCTCCGGTCAGGCGCTCCAGCTGAGTGAGACGCTGACGACCACCAGCGCCACCACCACGTACCAGTCCGCGCTCGCCTGTACCGGAGCCGGGGTGACCCTCAACGTCATGGGCACCTCCAGCGGCCTCACGGTGCCCCTCTTCACCACGAACACCCCCCCGAACGCGGACATCAATTGCACGTTCACCAACACCCGGATCCAGTCACAGCTTGTCGTGATGAAGGACTGGCACAACGGCTTCAACGGTGACAGCGCGACCATGACCGCCTCCGGAACGGGCCTGACCGCTACCCAGACCGCCAACTCGACGGCGGCCGGAACCCTCGGCGACCAGCTGGACACGGCCTCGGGCCACTTCATCATGACCCCGATCCTCTCCGGCGGCACCGTCACGCTGACCGAGACACTCCCCGCCACCGGAAGCGGGCCCAACACCGGCACCTACACATTAACGCTCACTTGTGAAAACACGAGCACAACGCCGCCTATGCCCGTGCCAATCACCTCGGGCTCATTTACTGCCCCCACCACCTCGGTCAACATCGTTTGCACCTTCACGAACACCCGCACATCAACCCCCTTGACACTGACCAAGGCCTGGAACAGCGGGATCCCGCGTGACAGCGTCGAGCTGACGATCACCCAGGGAACCGGGGATGCGGAGCGCACGAACACCGGGACGAGCACCGTGCCCGGGACAAATGGAGAAACCATCCCCGCGTCTCTCGACATCTTCTCTGGCGAACCGGTCACCGTCCAGGAGTCCTTCATCGACGGGGAAGCCGCGAACTACATCTCCACCCTCTCCTGCAGCAACGGGTTCACGGCCACCGGAACCACCGGCACCTTCAACGCTCCCGCCAACCCGACCAATGACCAGACCACTGGGATCACCTGCACCTTCACCAACTCCCGCGCGCAACTTCAGCTCATGAAGTCGGCGAACGTCACCTCGGTCACCGAGGCGGGAGACGTCATCACCTATTCGTTCACGTTGATGAACACCGGTGGCACCACACTCACCGACATTGCCGTGACCGACACCCGTTGCCTGCCAGGAACGTCGACGACGCCTTGCACCAATGGTGCCGCCACCACCGTTACTGGTTGCCCGACGACGCTGGCTCCGGGCGCAAGCGCGCCCTGTACCGGGACAACCATGTACACGGTCACACCGGCAGACGTAAACGCCGGGGCGATTCTGGACACGGCGACCGCCACCGCTACCGCGACCCAAGACAACGCCACGAAGCCGATCAATTCGAACCCGTGGTCGGTGAGCGTCGACGTTCGCCCACCCCAGTCGGGCTTCACGTCGATCGTCGTCAACACCAATAACACGCTGACTCTGGCGGCCGGGTGAGATGATGCGCTGGCGACGCGGGTCGCATTTCGGTTCGGGTGTCATAGGGGGTGGACGCTGCCTCGGCCGCGTTGGCCGGGTCGCGCTCGGGGGCGTGGCTCTTATCGCCGTGGCAGGGATCACCTTGGAAGCGACCGGCACCCTCGCCCAGTTCAGCGCGCAGATCACCAACCCGAACAACAACGTGGTCTCCGGGTCGATAGGGCTCACGGAGACGCACCCCGGTGAAGAGCCATGCGTCGGAACCAACGAGTGGATGGACTGCGACAACATCAACAAATACGGGGACGCGACCCTCTCCTCGACCACCACGACCGAATCCCAGACGGTCAGCCTGATGAACACGGGCACCGTGGACGGGCGCCTGTTCCTGCTCCCCTCGGCCTGCACCGACAGCCTCGAGGGAGCCGGCGGAGGGCTGTGCGACCTGGTGAACGTCGCAGTGGCCTGCTCGAACGGAGGAGCAGTGACAACCGTGACCCTCAATCAGTTCTTCGCCAACAGGAACCAGGCCGTTACCCCAGCCCCGTCGGGCACCCCGCCGACGGCGGGGTATTCCATGGGGACGATCGCTGCCGGGGACACGATCACGTGCACGTTCACGCTCACATTGACGGGAACCGTGCCACCAGGGGGCGGGACTATCAGCCAGCCGCTCTCATGGAGGTTGACCGCGCCATGACCCGCAATTTGGCCGACCCCGGGAGGTGCCGTTCGCCATGATCGCTTAGTCGCACCCCCATACATACCGAACCCTAGAGACTATCGACGAGACCATAGAAGTGACATGGAAGACCAAAGGATCGGGAAGCTTGCTTCATCGCGCAACATAGCAAAGGAGAGAATTCTATGAGAATCAGGTTAAGGAAAAAGAACGGGGGTGAACGGAGACGGCGGCTCTCGCCGCTCCTATGGTTCGCCAGCTTCGGCGCGGCAGCCATCTTGGCCCTGGGTGTCACCGGCACCCTGGCCCAGTTCACCGCGTCTATCACCAACACGGACAACGTCGTCCAGACCCACGGGCCAGAGGACTTCGGGTTCAGCGAGACGCTTATCGATAACGGCGAACCCGTGGATAATCCTGAAGTGGCACCGTGCGCGACGGCCAACGCGGGTCAGAACTCAACGTGCTCGCTCATTAACAAGTACGGTGCAGTCGGTGCGCCGGCGACACCAATGGAGCCCGGCGCGACACGGTCCACCTCGGTTCGGCTCACGAACATCGCCGTACCGAATGGCTTGTCGGGAAACCTCGCGCTCGAGGTCGAACCCTGCACCCCGACTGTGCCCGTGGGAGATCCGAACTCCGCGAACGGTGGCACCGCGGCCGGTGACATCTGCGGCACCATCACCGTGGAGGTCAGCTGCACCGGGCTCGCGACCGACATCGGACCGTTGACGCTGACCAACTTCGCGGCCGGAAGCCCTTATCCGATCGCGACAGCCGTTCCCCCCGGTGGCGAAATCGACTGCACCTTCACCGTGGAGATGCCGCTGACTGCGAGTAACCCGAACCTGCAGGGCCTCAGTGCCAACCAACCCTTAACCTGGACCTGGACCCAGGCCTGATCGATCACCGCCGTTGCCCGGCGGCAGGGGTGCGCCCGATGCCACCGGCACAGTGCCGGTGGCGAGGCGACGGGCGGGGGTGTGTCCCCGCCCGTCGCCCGGGACCGCCACATGGCCGTACCCGGCCCGGAGGGACCAACGTCGGCGATGACAAAGTCACGCATTGAAATCACGGGAGTAAGTGGCGTGAACGAACCGACAGAACGCGGTGATTCGCCCGGCACGAGACGGGTGATCGGATGAATGTGCCTCGCCCGCCAGGATGGCGCGAATCCCGCCTGCGGACGCCGCTCGTGGTGCGGATCGCCCGAGTCGTGGTCGCGATAGTCGTGCTGTCCGTATGTGCCGTGGTCGTGTCCTGGTGGGCCATCGGCGGCAGGTGGTTCATCGTCAAGACCGCCTCGATGGGGACCTACGCTCCCGTCGGCACAATGCTGTGGGTGAAGCCCACCCAGATCGGCGACGTTCACGTGGGCGACGTGGTCAGCTTCCACACTCCTCCCCTCGACGGGGTGTACGGAGAGCGTGTGGTCCATGACCCCTCGCAGATCTACACCCACCGCGTGGTCGCCGTCGATCGCGACGGGACCCTACAGACCAAAGGCGACCTCAACGCCGGCCGGGATCCGTGGCACATCGACCAGTCGCACCTGATCGGGCGCGTCGCGATCGCCATGCCGGGGGTGGGGTGGCTCGTCAAAGCGTTCCCGATACTGCTGCCAGGCATCGTCGCGTGGTGGGTGTTGACCAGCCTGTTCGCCTCGCGGCGCTCGAAAGCGCCGTTGCGGGTGATCGGTACGGCGGCACTTCTCGCCGTGGCGCTCTACGTCTATAACCCCTTGTTCGGCGCCACCCAACTCTCGTTCGTTCCGACCACCAGCCATGCCGCCGAGGCCACCTACGTCGGAACCGGCCTGATGCCGGTGAAACTGATGGCGAAGGACGTTCCGTCAGTGCTCGTTCACACGGGTCAGTTGCGGTCGATCGTCGCCACCCACGTAAGCCTGCACGGCCGCTACCGAGTGCAGGTGTTGCCGGTGATCCCCTGGCAGACGTGGGCGATAATCGTGGCAGGCGCCCTCGCACCGGCGATTTGGTCGGTGATCGCCGGCGTCGACCCACCACCGCCGCCATCGAGCCGGAGAAAGCAGCGATCCCGCGAATCGGCACCGGCCGCACCGAGGCTTCAGCCGTCATGAGCACGGGGCGAGAGGAATGAGCTGATGGATGATATGGGACGCGGCGATCACCTCGCGCTGAGACGGCAACGGCTGCGACGGCTTGCCGTCGCCACGTGCACCGTCGCGGCGATCCTGCTCGCCCTCTCGGCCGCCGCCGTGGCCAGCGCGGCAGCGTCGTCTGACCCGCCGTCGACGCTCGTCCTCCAGCAGTCGCTGAACGGACACGTCGAGTGCGTCTCGCCCGACGCCACGTGCATCCAGGTCAATCTCTATGGGCAAAACGGCGATCCGAACCTCACGTTCATAGACCCTGGCGAGCAACACGTCGCCACCGTGGACCTCACCAACGCCGGGACCCTCGCCGCGACCAGCCTCACTGTGACGGCGGGGGACTGCACGAGCCGACTATGCGACACCGTCGAAGTTTCCATCCTGTGCACAACCGGCGGTGCCGAGACGTTCTCGTTGGGGCCTATGACCCTGAACCAGTTCGGTGACAGCGGGACTCACGTGGTCAGTAACGGTCTCGCCCCAGGCAACTCCAGCACGTGCACGTTCACCACCGAATACCCGCTCCACGCCCCGTTGATCCTCGGTGCGAGATCCGTTCAGCCGGTCACCTGGACACTCACCGCCGCCGAAGTACCACCGCCGACGACAACCATTCCGCCAGCAACGACCACCCCGGCGCCGCCAACCACCAAGGTCAATGGGCCACCCCCGACCGCGCCGCCCACCAGCAAGGTCAATGGTCCGAGCGTCGTCGCCCCACCTGTTGCCGGACCCCCTAGCCCACCGGGCGCTCTTGCCATGACCGGTACGGATGCCCTGGCGTTGGCGATCGCTGGCATGGCCCTACTCGCAATCGGCGGACTCCTCCTCTGGATGTCGCGTCGTCGGGGTGCCAGCCAGCAGGGCGACAGCCCGACCGTCGCCACCTAACGAAGCGCCGTGAGTGAGTGTGAACGGCCCAAGGGGTAACGCGCCGAGGCCCCAGCCCTTCTTTACAGCTCGCCGTCCTCGTCGTACTCGGACTCGTAGCCGCCCAGCTCGGACGCCAGCAGCTTGCGATGCCGTCGCCTGGGCGACAGCACGTTCCGCTCCCAGCGCGAGACGGTCTCAAAGCTGACCTCTACCCGCCGACCGAGCTGCTCCTGCGTCAGGCCTATCGCTTCCCGCCGCAGTCGGATTCTTTCCCCGACAGTGTGCGCCTGAGGGTGTCCGACCGGCCGCGGCGGCAGCCCGTCCGCCATGCGGGCGAACATCGGACGCACGCGGCTTCGCCATTCGTCGAAAGGATAGCTCCCTTGTGTCTCTACCCGCCACGCTCCAGCCGCGGAAACCATCTCCGCCGCCTCGTACAGGTCCTCGGCGTACACCACCCGGCCGTGACGGACCCGCTGGAGGACCTCGCCGACCATCAGACTGATCAGTTGCCATCCAGGCACGGGCTGGTTGGGGCAGGAGACGATCTCGTTCCACTCTTCTATGAGGGAATCCAGCTCGTCGTCACAAACTCGCCACCACGTAACGTTGACGGCCTCGCTCATGCGCTGTCCCTTCTGTCAGAAGCGCATTCCACCGGGAGCATCTGCAACCTAAGAAGTAGCACGCGTCCTCCTGGGTCACATTAGACGTTTTGTGTTAATGGCAAAAGATAAGCCGCATATCACGCATTGATCGACCGCCCACGCCGAATCTCTTGGGGAGCCTCGGAGGCTGAAAATCCAAGGTAGCGGGTCGAACGTCGGCCCCCGACCGGGTACCTTTTGCGTCGTCGCCTAGTCGAGAAGAGGGCCAGTGGTATAGGCGTACCGACGACGGATCGAATGTTCGTCCACACCCTGCGGACCTAAATTGAAACCTGCCAGATGAGAGATCCCGGCACAATTTCAACTGTCGCCGTTCTGCCTGATCCTCCTAACCCCGGCCCTTTTTACACGGCAAGGCACTAAACGACGAAGGACATCGCCGTCCGCGTACAACCGCCCACGCTTCCTTCTAGCCTCGTGCGCTTGCCGTAACTTACCCTACTACTCTGAGCGCTCAGCCGACAACTGAGAGCGATAGCCAATCCGACCCGAGGTACTTCTCCCAGATCGTCCGGACTGCTCGATGAATCCTCAACTTGATCTTGACGGGTCGCCTCTTGGCACCTGTCGTCCATTGCGCTACTCTCGGTGGTCGGATAGCCGCGGCAGTTGAGCGCGGCCAGATCGCCGGTGGCGCACCCACTCGGCCCCGGTGTGGCTAGGGAGGTTGAGTGACCCAACCGTCGCGTCCAGGGGGGAGACGGGCGAAACGGTGGCTCCGGGTCCTGTTCAGGGGCTCGGCTGTATTCGTCGTGGCGGCGTCGGTCCTGTCGTGGGTGTCAGCCTCAGCCGGGACGGTGGCGCCGTTGACGGTGACCGCCCTGGCGGTTCCGGCACCGGGGGCCTCGGGGGGGTCTGCGGGAACCGTCAACGCCGGGGCGACGATCACCTACACCCTGAACGCCCAGGCCCAGGCAGCGCTTCCCGCCGGCGCGACGGTCGTCGATGATCTCTCCGGCCTGCTCGCGAACGCGAGCGTCTCAACGAGCGCGGCGCAGTTAACTCAGAGCGGTTTGACGCTGGACACCCAGGCGAAGACGCTTTCGTGGGCGGTGCCCCCGTTGGGAGCTCCGGGCGCCTCGAACGCGCAGGCGACGACGTCGTTCCAGGTCACGGTCGGCTCCAGCGCGCCCGGGGGCGCCAAGCTGACGACCGGGGCGTTCCCGGAGGGAGGGAGTTGCGCCCCCGGCAGCGCGTGCGCGACCTCGCTGACCGTCGCCGGCAGCGCTCCGACGGCAGTGTCAGCGGCCGCTGCGCAGTCTGCGGCCCCTACGACGACCACGCCGCCGACGACCACCCCGCCGACGACCACCCCGCCGGCCGCTTCGACCACGACGGCACCGCCTGCGTCTACGACCACCGCGACCACGACGCCCTCCACTACGACTCCACCCACCACCGCGAAGCCGGCCGGGTCGGCCCCCTCATCGGCGACGACCACGACCTCGGCTCCTCCCACGACGGCGAGGCCGGCTGCGTCGACTCCCACGCCTACGACGGTTCCGTCGCTATCGGATTCGAGTCTGGTCCCCGCCGCGGCCACCACGGGTCCCCCGGGTTCGCCGGTTGACGCGCCGCCGGATTGCCCTGCTCCCTCAGCGGCCACCGCCGGCGATCAAGTGACGGGGACGGTCGTCGCCGGGTTCGAGATCGACGGGAACCTGTGCGTGAACACCGCCGGGAACTCGGACTGGTCCTCGACCCCCGACCAGCCGGTGGCCCGCGACGGGTTCCTCGACAGCACTGCGTTCACCAGCGGAAGCTCCGAGGCGAACTGGCCGAACTGGGTCACCGGTGGTTCAGTCAACAACGGCTCGGACCAGCAGGACATCGGCGACGTGTACGCCACGACCGAGACCTTCGACAACCAGGTGTACACGTTCTTCGGGATCAACCGCAGGGCGAGCGGCTCCGGCACCTACGCCGTCCGGATCGAGCTGAACCAGTTGCCGAACCGGTCCGGTCCGATACCCAACCGCACGACCGGCGACCTGCGGCTGACCTTCTCCCAGGCGGGAACCGGTCCTTTCGCCCTGACCGAGGCGGCCACCTGGTCATCGACGGGCGCGAACTCGGGCAGCTGGGTCCCCCTCAGCGGCGCGTCCGCAACTGCGGTCACCTCGGCGGTCAACTCCACCGGCGGCGTGTCGAACCCGTTCACCAACGGCACCAGCAACAGCCCCGCCGTCTACCCCCAAAACACCTTCGCCGAAGTCGCCGTCAACCTCAGCGCCCTGTTCAACACCGACCTCACCAACCTCTGCAGCGGCGACTACGGCACCCTGAACGTCCGGTCATCGGCGTCGCTCAGCGAGACCTCCAGCATGATCGACTGGGTCGCCCCTATAGACCTCGCCGTTCCCAGCACCTGCTCGTCGGTGCTGGTGAACAAGACCTGGGACATCGACGGCACCACCTACCCCAACGGAACGCAACCTTCCGGATTCGACTCCACCCTGTCGTTGACCCCCACCCCCGACCTCCCCGCGGGACAGACGAACCCATCGTTCGGAGTCACCTACGAAACCCACTCCGGCGGCACCCACTACCTGGCGGGCGACGATCTCACCGTCGGCGAAACCACGACCCTCCCCGCCGGCTGCACCAACGCCCCGACAGGGGACATCGGTACCCACACCCTCGTCCCGGGTACCAACACCTTCCAGATCACCAACGTCGTCACCTGCACCCACCTCACCCTCGTGAAGGTCGTCAACGGCGGAACCGCCAACGCGACGGATTGGACGCTGAGCGCCGACGGGCCGACCCCGATCACCGGAGTGAGCGGCTCCGATCCGGTGACCAACTCGATGATCGAAGACGGCACCTACAGCCTCACCGAGAGCGGCCCGGCCGGCTACCAGCTCCAGTCGCTCACCTGCACAGGAGCGACTGTGACCGGCCACACGGTCACCATCCCACAGGGCGCGAACGTGACCTGCACCTTCACCAACGCCGCCGAGGACACGGTGGTGTTGACCAAACAGTGGGTGAACGGGATCACCGGGGACACCGTGAGCCTGAACATCGCCTCTGGCGCAAACACCGCAGCCGGAACCAGCACTGTCCCCCCGGGCACGACCACCCCCGCGAGCCTGGCGGTGATCGCCGGCGACACGGTCAACCTCAGTGAGGCGTTCACGACCGGGTCGGCGGCGAACTACACCACCACCCTCGCCTGCGACAACGGCGTCACGGTGACGCCGGGGACCAGCAGCACGTCCGGTTCGTTCGACGTGCCGGGCTCTCTCGCGGCAGGGACCACGATCACCTGCACCTTCACGAACACCCGCATGCAGGCGCGGCTCATCTTGCAGAAGACGTGGGTGAACGGCGCCGCAGGCGACTCCGCCGCCCTGTCGATCACCGGTGACGACCCCGCCACCGCGGCCGCCCCGAACTCGACCGCCACTTCGTTCTCGACCGGTGCTGCAGGCCCCTTCACCGATCTCCGGGGGCGGGCCGCGGCACCGATCTTCGCCGGCGAGACCGTCACGGTCAACGAGGTGCTCAGGGCGAACAACATCGGCACCTACACCTCCACCCTCTCCTGTACCAACGGCACCACCGCGACGGGCAGGACGGGCTCGTTCACCGTTCCCTCGCCGCTACCTGCAGGGACGACGATCGGCTGCACGTTCACCAACACCCGCACGATGGCGACGCTCACTCTGCAGAAGGCCTGGGACAGCGGGAACGCAGGGGACACCGCCGATCTGTCGATCACCGGGACCGCTCCCGGAACGGCGAACTCCCCCACCGGGACCGCCACCTCGACGGCGACGGGAGCCGCCGGCCTGGAGACGGACACGACGAATGTGGCGACCGCCCCGATCTTCTCGGGCGACACCGTGACCATCAGCGAGACGCTCGGGGCAAACAACGGTGCCCCCTACACCTCAACCGCGTCGTGCACCCCGACCGCCCTCGACACCCTCGGCAGCGGCGGCATGACCGGCACGCTCACCGTTCCAGCCGCGCCGGTGGATGTGACCTGCACGTTCACCAACACCCGGGCGGCCACGGGGCAACTGGTGCTGCGCAAGGAGTGGGTGAACGGCGCCACGGGTGACACCGCCGACCTGACGGCGACCGGCACGTTGCCCACCGCAACCGCAACCGTGACGGCAACCGTCCCGGCCGGTGGGAGCGGGCTGTCGGCGAACGAGGCCGTCATCGACATCACCGCCCCGGACACGGTCTCTCTGACCGAAACCCTCCCGGCCGCTGGCAACACCAACACCGGGAGCTACACCTCCACCCTCACCTGTAACCAACCGGGCCTGACCGTGACCGGCGCAGACGGACGGAGCGGCACCTTCGCCGTGAGTCCCATCGCGGCGCGGCAGGTCGTCACGTGCACGTTCACCAACACCCGCAGCCAGGCGACCGTGACCTTGCGGAAGACCTGGGTCAACGGCGCCACGGGAGACACGGCCAACCTGGCCATCGCCGGCACCGACATCGCCACCTCTCAGGCGGACACGTCGATGGCTACCTCCATGGCGACCGGTGCGGCGGGCAGTGAGACCGACACCACAAACGTCGCCACGGCCCCGATCTTCTCCGGTGAGACCGTCACCCTCGACGAGATACTCGGATTGAACAACGGCGGAAACACCGGCACCTACACCTCCAGCCTCCTGTGCACCGACGCCAGCGGCACCGTGGTCTCCGAAGACGGCATCACCGGCATGTTCACCGTCCCCGCCGACGCCACCGACGTCTCATGCGCCTTCACCAACACCCGCACCTCGGCCACCCTCACCCTGCAAAAAGTGTGGGTCAACAGCGTCCCGGGGGACACCGCGGACCTGTCGATCACCAGCACCGACGCCGGCACCACGGGGTCTGCCACGTCCACGGCACCGGACGTACCCGACGCCACCAACACCGCCACCGCCACGATCTTCTCCGGCGGGACCGTCACCGTGACCGAGACGCTCCCGACCGGTAACCGCGGCACCTATACCTCGGTGCTCTCGTGCACCAACGGCTCCATCCCCACCACCATCGACACCACGGGCAGCTTCACCGTCCCCGACCCCCCGGTCGACGACACCTGCACCTTCACCAACTCCCGCACCTCCTCGACGCTCGTGGTGCTCAAACGGTGGGTCAACGGCGCCGCCGGTGACACCGCCGCACTGTCGGTCACCGGGACGAACCCAACCAGCACGGCGTCGACCACCTCCACGGCAACCGGCGTGTTCGGCGCGCAGACCGACACCACGAACTTCATCGACACCACGATCTTCTCCGGTCAGTCCATCACCGTCAGCGAGACGCTCGGGACGGGCAACACCGGCACCTACACCTCCCGACTCGCCTGCACCCAGGGGACGACCGGGACGACCACGGCCACCTTCACGGTCGCCGCCAACCCGGGCATCACCTTCTGCACCTTCACCAACACCCGCACGTCGGCCACCGTGAATCTCACGAAGGTGTGGAACAACCCGATCACCGGCGACGAGGTCACCCTCACGATCGCCGACGGCTTCAACCACACGGCCACCGGGTCGAGCATCGCGCCCGTAACGACCAACGACGCCACCCTCCAGGTCTTCTCCGGCGACACCGTCACCGTGTCCGAAGCCTTCATCCGCGGCGATGCCGCCAACTACACCTCGAGCCTGTCGTGCACCAACAGCACAACGGCATCAGGCACCACCGGCTCGTTCACGGTCCCGGCCGCGCCGGTGGATGTGACCTGCACCTTCACCAACACGCGAAACCAGGCGACGTTGACGCTGCAGAAAGCGTGGGTGAACGGCGCGGCGGGTGACACGACAGACCTCTCCGTCAGCGGTACAGAGCCGACGATTTCGGCAACGGCCACCTCCACCGCCACCGGGGTAGCGGGCACCGAAACCGACACGACCAACGTCGCGACCTCTCCAATTTTCGCCGGCCAGACCGTCACCTTGAACGAGGTGTTGGGATCGGCCAACCGCGGCGCGTACACGTCGACGATGGCCTGCGACCCGGGCGGCGGGTTCACCGAGGGCACGGGTGGCCAGTCGGGAACGCTTGTCGTGCCATCCAGCCCGGAGAACGTGACTTGCACGGTCACCAACACCAGGTCGGCAACCGGGAAGCTCACGTTGCAGAAGACATGGGCAAACGGTGCCGCTTCCGACACGGCCGATTTGACGGCAACGGGCGTGCTCGACGCGGGGACAACCACCGCCACCGTCCCGACCGGCGGTAGCGGGACTTCGGACGACAAGGTCGTCATCAACATCGCGTCGGGTGAAACCGTCAACCTCTCCGAGGTCCTCCCGGCCGGAAATACCGGCACGTACAGCTCGGCGCTCGCCTGCGACAATCCCGGACTCACGGCCGCGACCGACGGACGAAGCGGCACCTTCGACGTTCCCACCGGGATGGTGTCGGTCACCTGCACCTTCACCAACACCCGCGCCCAGGCCACCGTCACTCTTCGCAAGGAGTGGGTGAATGCCGTCGCCCGCGACACCGCGGACCTGTCGATCAGCGGATCGGACCCGGCGACGACGGGGTCGGCCACCTCGACCGCGACGGGGGCGTCGGGCAGCGAGATCGACACAACCAACGTGGCGACCGCACCGATCTTCTCCGGTGACACCGTCACCGTCGCCGAGACACTCCCGGCCACCAACACCGGTGCGTACACCTCCACCATCGCCTGCACCGGTGCCCCGGACTTCACAGCGGGCAACGGTGGGATGGCTGGCAGCTTCACCGTGCCCGCCGCTCCGGCAAACGTCTCTTGCACGGTCACCAACACACGCACCTCGACCGGCCAGTTGACCCTCGAGAAGTCATGGGTGAACGCCGCTGCCAACGACACTGCGGACCTCTCTGCGACCGGATTGCTGGACTCGGGAACGGCCACCGCGACGGTCCCCGTCGGCGGGACCGGAACCTCCCCCGACCGGGTCGTGATCAACATCGCGTCGGGCGAGACCGTCAACCTCACCGAAGCGCTCCCGGCGGGGAACACCGGCACCTACACCTCCGGCCTTGCCTGTGACCGGCCCGGGCTCACCGCCGCCGCGAACGGCCGTAGCGGCACCTTCGACGTGCCCGCCGCCCCGACCAACATCACCTGCACGTTCACCAACACCCGCACCCAGGCCACCCTCATGTTCCGCAAGGAGTGGGTCAACGGTGCGGCCAGTGACACCGCCGACCTGTCGATCAGCGGCACCGACCCGACACTCAGCGGTGCGGCCACCTCCACGGCAACCGGCGTCGCGGGCAGCGAGCTCGACACCACGAACGTGGCGACCGCGACAGTCTTCTCCGGCCAGACCGTCAACCTGGCCGAGACGCTCGGCGCCGCCAACGCCGGTGAGTACACCTCCACCATCGCCTGCACGCCCGCGACCGGGTTCACCCCGGACCCGAGCGGGACGAGCGGCACGCTCTCGGTGGGCGCCAACCCGGCAGACGCGACCTGCACGGTCACCAACACCCGCACCACCGCGACCCTCACGCTTCGCAAGGAATGGGTGAACGGGTTCGCCGGTGACACCACCGACCTCTCGATCAGCGGCAGCGACGGCGCGACCAGGGGGTCGGCGACGTCGACCGCGGCCGGGACAGCCGGATCGCAACTCGACACCACCAGTGTGGCGACGGCCCCGATCTTCTCCGGGGAGACCGTCCATGTCGACGAGACGCTCGGGACGGGCAACACCGGCACCTACGCCTCCGCCCTTTCCTGCAGCGACGGGACCACCGCCACGGGCACAACCGGCACCGTCACCGTCCCGACCTCTCCGGCAAATATCACCTGTACGTTCACCAACACCCGCGCCGAAGCCACCCTCACCCTGCAGAAGGAATGGGTCAATGGAGCCGCCGGTGACACCGCTCATTTGTCGGTAAGCGGCCCGGACCCCGCGACCACCGGGGCCGCGACCTCCACCGCAACATCGACCGCGACCGGCGTCGCCGGGTCGGAGATCGACACCACCCATACTGCCAGCGCCCCGATCTTCTCCGGCGCCGATATCACGGTCAGCGAGGTGCTCGGGGCAGGCAACGCCGGTGCCTACACCACGACCCTCTCCTGCACCAACGGCTTCACGGCGAGCGGGATCACCGGCACCTTCACCGTCCCCGCCGCCCCGGTCGACGTGACCTGCACGATCACGAACACCCGCACCGAAGCCACCATCACCGTGCGCAAGGAATGGGTGAACGGGGTCGCCGGTGACACCGCCA
>Ga0123356_10003054_pt1 | contig 17684 bp, 11 predicted proteins | sample TergutEmb28metaG_2_FD_92546 | JGI IMG/M metagenome (GOLD analysis project Ga0123356, IMG submission 92546) | Embiratermes neotenicus P3 segment gut microbial communities from Petit-Saut dam, French Guiana - Emb289 P3 | ecosystem: Host-associated > Arthropoda: Insects > Digestive system > Gut ...
GACGTGCTGCACCCCGACGGCACCACCCTAACCACCAAAACCAACGGCGCCAACATCCCCCACCTCGCCGTCGACTACTGGCGCAGCATCTACGCCGCCAACTACGACCCCCTCACAAACCAACACACCACCACCCCCCACACCGACCCCAACCTCAACGTCCCAGAACCATCCCTCAGCCGCTTCGACCCCAACACCCCGGCGGAATAGCCCAGCGCCAACGCTCACCGCGTCTCAGCGGACGAGCAGCAGCTGGGAGCCGAAGTATGCCTTCGCCGTCGGAGCCTGGCCGGGCCGGATGGTGAACTTGACGTGATTGATCCGGCGCGTGACGGCGCTGACGAGCCTTCCTCGGGTCAACCCCGTCAATGCCTGGAACGCCGGCGGCAGCACGCCGGGCGGGTCGATCAGATGGCCTCGCCAGTCGAGCAGCCGCGAGATCGTGTCCGTCGCGGCAAGACCATCCTGCTCGAGTCGTCTCAGGAACGGCTCGGGACCTCCTCCGAAATGCCCGAGCTCGAGCCCGGCCGCGGGCAGCAGCTCGCCATCGTGACCGATCCCGATCCCCATCGATTGCCACTCGGCGAGCGGTCCGTACCGGGCCAGGATCGCCTTGATTGCGGGCAGATCGCACTGCCACCCGAGGCGTGTCAGGTCGCCGATTGGCGGCGCTTCGTCCAGCTGTCGCGAGGTCAGATGGCATCGCAGCTCGGCCGACTCGCGCCCGTGCATCACGCCTATCTGCGCCACCTTGGCGGTGTCGCCCAGCCCCTGAACGACCTCCTCGACGCCGGCTTGTGCGGACGGGGTCGCGCCGAGGAACTGCGCGAGCGGGCCGGCGAGGGTCTGGCGTTCCGGCGCGGCGAACAGGCTCGGCACACGCCCGTCGCCCGAGCCGACGTCGAACTCGAGCCACGCGTCGCGAAGCTCGCCGAAGCGCTCGTGCCGTGGGTCGGCGAGGGCGGCGATCAGCCCTGTCAGGTGCGCGCCGCCGTCGATCGAGCCGGCGAGCCCCCGCAACGCAACCCCGGGCGCGAGCCCGAGCAGAAGGTCGGCCGGTGCCTCGGGTTCGGCCAGCGGAAGCTCCAACCCGATGACCCGAAATGGGGCCAGCGGCAGCGACTCGGCGCGGGCGCGAAGGGCCGCTGTCGTGGACGGCCCCAGGCACGCCGAGAGCTTCGGCTCGAGCGCCCCGAGCAGGTCGGCGACCGTCGGCTCCGACTGAAGCTCTGACCCGAGCTGCGAGGCTGGCCCCGCTAGCGCCACATCAGCACCGAGGGGAGATCGGGCACGGCCCGTCGCAGGAGGGCGAGGCCGATGCCGCTCGTTCCCTGGAACAGGCCCGGGCGGGGGATCGCGCCGCCGGCGTCGGGCCCTGCGAGGCGCAGACGTTGGTTACCCAAGATGCGTTCTGCGAGCTGGTCGCAGCGCGCGTGCGCGTGTAACAGGGCGTCGGCGTCATCGCGTCGGCGGCCGAGCTCGAGCAGGAACTCGATCTCGCCCGCGCCGCCGCAGCACAGATGATCCACGGCGGGCGAGCTCGCTAGCACCGAGGCGCGTGCCCTGGCGAGATCGACGTCCAGCGTTGCAGGCAACCGTGTTGCCAATGGGGTTTGCAGGAGCGCGAGCCTGGTGAGACCGATCCCGGCAGCGCCGTGGCACCAGCCGTTGGCCGCCCCTCCTCGCCCGTCGGCTCCCCGCCGGTCGGGCCAGCCACCGGGTCCGGGGTCGAACCGATCCGACTCGCCCCGCACCGCTCGTTCCGCCAGTGTCGCCAGGTCGTTGTCGTTGGTGCGGGAGGCCACACCGGCGAGCGCGTGCGCGATCCCCGCGGTTCCGTGCGCGACCCCGTCGAGGCCCCGACCGGCGATGGTTTGCCACGTCGGCGAGCCATCGCGCAGCTCGACGGCGGCCGCGGCGAGACTCGCGCCGGCCGCGGCGGCAAGCTCGACGGCCCGCTGGTCACCGCCGCGCGCGCGATCGAGTGCGAGCAGCCCGGCCACCGTCCCGGCAGATCCAGCCAGCAGATCACGCTTGCGGTCCTCGCAGAACGGCGTCGGTCGCAGCACTCGCACGAGGCGTTGCGCCGCGGCGAGCGGCTGCTCGTCTTCCAGCAGGGCAGCGACCAGCGCGAGCGCGTACAGCTTCCCGCCGAGCCCGCCGCCCCCGCCGAGGCCGCCGATCGCGGCCAGTCGGCGGGGATTGCGCTCGCATTCCCTGAGGATCGGTGAAAGCGCCGCGGTGGACAGCTCCCGCCAGCGCCGATCGCCGGTTGCACGCGCGAGCGCGGCCAGGAATACCGCGATCCCGGGCGCTCCCTCATACAGGTCGTCACCGGTCGGTCGCAGGATCCAGCGATCGGCCTCCTCCTGAAGTGTCAGTCCGACCCACGCGACGCTCGTACCGGAGCGAATCGCCGTCCGCGCGAGCTCGCCGCCGAGAGCGCTGGCGGCCTCGAGCGCGAGCTCGGCGCCGCGACCGTCCGTGGCGGCCGGGGCAGGGCCCCCCGGGGGGTCTTCTCCGGTCGTCTCGCGTGGTGCGGGCGAGCGGGCCCCGAGCGAGGCGCGGATCAGCGCGGCCTGAAATCGCAGGTCCTGGACCGACAGCGAACGCAGCTTCTGCCGTGCAGTTTCAAGCGCCGATGACCGGAAGCGAACCAGCACCCGCCCGTCGTCTCCGCACAGACTCTCGGCGCCGCCGGGAGCCGCGAAGTACGGCACGTCTGTCGCCTCGAGCTCGCGCTGCTCGTGACGGTGCAACCCCCAGAAGCGGGCCGGGTCGGGAGCGTCGAGCAGCGGACGCGCGAGTGCCTCGAGCTCGATCGAGTGCTCAACTCCAGTTCGCAGGTAGGCCGGCAGCTGCGCCACGCTGAGCGCACGGGCATAGGTGTGGGTGGAGCGAAACAGGACGCGCACGGGAGCGTCCGCGAGCGCTGTCAGCGGACCCCGCGGTGCGAGTAGCTGTTCGCGCCCGGTCAGCAGGATGCGGTATCCGCGGTCGAAGCCCGAGCAGAGCTCGTCGACGTAGTCCTCCGCCCGCTGGGGGACGCCGTTGATGCGCAGCACGTTTGCCACCGGACGGAGGAGGGGTGTGGCCTGGACCATGCGGGCGACGTCGGTGCCGGCGTGATCCCATTGCTGGACACGCTCAAGGCCGGGCTGGGGCTCGATCGCTCCCAGCGCGCTGATGTCAACCGCAGCGCCGTCGGGACCGGTCGTCCAACTGGGCAGGAAGCCGATCGCGAGCACCGAGGTTCTGTAGACATCCGCGGCTGCGTGCGCGGCGCCCGGCTCTGCTCCCGGGACCGTGTCGAGCTGGGCGAGGCTGGGGTGAAGGATCGTCTCCGCGTCAACCGCAACCGGATCCTCGCCGGCCGCGACGAGGTTTTCGGCATGGCAGTCCGTACCGCCGAGCGCGTACATCAGCGCCAGCACCATCCCGGCTCGCGTGTAGAAGCGCTTCGCCGCGTCGCGGTCGGCGGCGGGTGCCTGCTGCGCCGCCTCCGCCCAACCATAGTCGCCGCGGTCGAGGACTCTCAGAACGCGCAGGGGCGGGTCGGCGCCCCGTTGATTGAGCCACTCGAGCAACTCGCCGTAGACGACCTCGGTGCGCAGGCTCTTCGGCTTGTAGATCAGCCGGATGCCGGATTCGAACGTGCAGCCGACGACGCGACGGCCTCCGCGGTGAGGATCCGACGAGGCTCCGCCGATCTGCACCAGCAACCCCAGCGGGCGTCCCCCCCCGAACATGCTCGCGATCGCCGAAGCATCTGATCGCAGGCGGGTGAGGAACTCCGTAGTCGCTTCGATCCAGCACAGCGTCACCGTCCCAAGCTGGCGTGCAAGCACCGGATAGCGGTCAAGCAGCTCAGCCAGGCCGCCCGCGCGAAGCTCACCGATCCACCTTTCGTAGAGCGTGCGACCCGGGCTTCCGGTGATGCGCGTCAGCGCCTCGCGCAGGGGGTCGATGTGCGACCGCCGCCAAAGCCGAAACTCCACGTCCGCACAGGCGGAAGTGAGCGCGTCGAGTTCACTCAACAGCTCCCGCTCGAGAGCGATCAGCACGCCCGGACCGATGGGTAGCGTACCGGTGTCGACCCGGGTCTCGAGACGCACCCGTGCGGTGCGGACGAACACCACCGTCAGCTCCTCGAGCGCGACTCGCTGATCGCCGGAGGAGAGGCAGCGGTCCTCGTCGATGTCGGGATCGGCCGCGTGCGCGAGCGATTCGCTGACGAACTCGGCCCACTCCGGTGGCGGCGTGTACGGCGCCACCTCACCGACCACAGCCTCAGCGCGCTCGGGGTCCAGGCCGTCCAGCGATAGGCGCCTTGCGAACGAGGCCACGTCCCCGCGCGCGACAAGCTCTCGCCACCGGGCAACACGTCGCTTGGACCGTCCAGGGTCGACCCGCACGTCCCCGTCCGCGGCGATCCTTTCAGGCAACGTCGCGGAGCGCGCGACCAGCGCGGCGGGCAGCGGGGCGCCAGATCGCGTACCAGACATTGGTGACCATCATCTGAGCGGCCTGGGTCTCTGTCCAGGGGGGACTGGGGGCCTGTACGAGGGGGGTTGGTCCCTCTTGCGACGCCAACCGCACGCACTGATGATCGGTGACGTCGCGCCATCAAACCAGCTTGCGCAAGGAGCCGCCGATGAATAACGAGTACACCGAGCGCGTGGTCGCACGCGCCGAGCGAGACGAGAACTACCGCTCGCAACTGCTGAGCGACCCCGGGAAAGCGATCGCCGACGAGTTCGGGATCGAAGTCCCCGACACCGTCAAAATCCGGGTGCTGGAGGAGGGCGCCGACGAGGTCGTCCTGGTACTCCCATCCAAGACCGGCCCCGGGGCGCTGCGCGAGGACGAACTCGCGACCGCGGCCGGCGGCTACACCAACGACGGCGGGTCCGGCGCTTGGACATGTCGGGCCTGTCGCGGTTGAGTGGCGGAGGTGATCCTCGATGGATAACCAGTACACCGAGCGCGTGATCGCGCGCGCCGAGCGAGAGGACGACTACCGCTCGCTGCTACTGACCGACCCCGGCAAGGCGATCGCCGACGAGTTCGGCATCGAAGTTCCCGACACGATCAAGATCAGGGTGCTGGAGGAGGGCGCCGATGAGGTCGTGCTCGTGCTCCCGGCCAAGACTGGCCCGGGGGCCCTGAGCGAGGACGAGCTTGCGTCAGCCGCGGGCGGAGACTTCTTCGGCCCCTGGTACCACGAGGCCATGCAGTACACCCGCTAGAGCTGTGCGGCTGCCCCCGCTGCCGTACGGAGCTTTGTGGGACTGTCCCGATGACGAAGTCCGTCGACGATGAGTAGCAGGTCCAGTCCATTTCGCAGGCGCGCTCTCGAGCAGGGAGACGTTCGTGAGGCGCTGGACGAACGGGTTCGCGTCGTCGGCATTTCGCGGTGGATTGCGCTTGGGATCGGGATCCTGGTGATCCTCGGGTTCGTCGCGTGGTCCAGATCGAGCGAGATCGAAGACACGATCGCGGTCCAGGGGGTGATCTCGTCCAACGACGGCGTCCCGCTGATCGCATCGCCTGTCGCCGGAACGGTGATCAAGGCGCCGCCGCCAGGTGGCTCTGTCATTCGCGCTGGTGAGGTGGTCGCGACCGTTACCGATGGCCGGGGGTCGCCGGTCGCGGTCAGAGCGATCACCGGGGGCAGGATCGAGACGGTCCTCACCGCGCCCGGCGCGTTCGTCAGCGCCGGCCAGGAGCTGGCGTTGATCGTTCCCGCGGACGCCAGGCCGGTGGGCTTCGTATTCGTCCCAGCCGTCGGGGCGTCGAAGCTGCGGGTGGGTATGGAAACGCTGCTGTCGCCGCAGGACAACGAGTCGCGCGCAGCGGGCCTCCTGCGCGGGCGGATCGCCCATATCACCGCCCTGCCGGCGACGCCGCAACGGCTGGCGCTGCTGCTGGGACCGGTGCTCGCCTCCGAGCTCGAGTCCGAGCCGCCGGTGCAGGAGGTCGAGATCGCGCTGACCCGGGATCAATCCACGCCGAGCGGATTCGCGTGGACCGCCGGACCCGGGCTGCAGCGCGTCCGCGTCGGCACGCTCGTGAACGGACGGATCGAGATCAGTCACCAGTCGCCGCTGAGCTACGCGTTCTGACTGTGGACGCCGCACCCGCCCCGGACCTGTCATGGACGCACCGGGTTCGCCGCACCCGCGTCCGGGTGCCGACCGTCCTCCAGCTCGAAGCCGTCGAGTGCGGGGCGGCGTCGCTGGCGATGGTCCTCGCCCACCACGGCGCCTGGATCCCGCTGGAAGACCTACGGATCACGTGCGGGGTCTCGCGGAACGGCGTCAACGCCCTCAACCTCGTGCGCGCCGCGCGCCGATATGGCCTCGAGGCCGAAGGCTTCAGCCGCGAGCTGGAACAGCTTCCAAACGAGCCGTTCCCGGTGATCGCGTTTTGGGGCTTCAACCACTTCGTCGTGATCGAAGGCGTCGACCGCAAGGGGCTGCTGCTCAATGATCCCGTCCTCGGCCGGTGTCGGGCGACCTGGGAGGAGGCCGACCGGAAATTCACCGGCTTAACGCTTCATTTGACGCCCAGCGCCGCATTCGAGCGACGTGGACAGCCGCCAAGCGCGCTCCGGGGGATCTTGCCGCTCGCGTCGGGGTCGTGGTCGGGCATCGCTTACGCGCTATTGGCGGGCTTCGCAATGCTGGCGCCGGCGGTGGCGATCGCTGTGGTCACCAAGCTGTTCACCGACCAGGCTGTGGCGGGGACGAGTTCAATCGACTGGATGCCGGCGCTCGCGATCGTGCTCGCCGCAGCCGTGCTGTTGCAGTGGTACCTGCTGCACCTGCAGCAGGTGGTGGCGTTGCGCTTCAACGTCAAGCTGGGGCTGCTGCTCGGTGACCGGCTTGTCGGCCGCGCGCTGAGGTTGCCACAGAGCTTCTTCGACCAGCGCTTCTCCGGCGACGTGGCGTACCGGATCACGCTGGCCGGCCAGGTCGCGGCGGTGCTGTCGGGACAGCTCGCTCCCGCCGTGCTGGCGGCGATCACATCGCTGATCTACCTCGTGTTGCTGGGCGTGATCGCGCCTGCGCTTGCCGGAATCGCCGTCCTTGGAGGGATCGCGGACGGCGTCGCGGTGTGGGCGGCGCAGCGCAGGCGCACCGACCTCAGCATCCGCGCGACAAAAGAGCTGACGCTGTTCAACGGGATGGTCGCGTATGGGCTGCAGACGATCGACACGGTCAAGGCGACCGGCCAGGAGAGTGACCTGTTCGCGTCGGGGACGGGAGTCCATGCGCGGGTGATCAACTCATGGAACGACTTTCAGCGCCCGACGATCGTGCTCGCGGCGATGCCCGGATTCATCAGTCAGATGACGACCCTGGCCGCGCTCGGGGTCGGCGCGGTACTGGCGATCCACGGGGGCCTGTCGGTGGGAAGCCTGCTCGCGGCGACCGTCGCGCTTGCTGGATTCCTCGCGCCGATCGCGACGATCGTCAACCTCGGTTCGACCCTGCAAGAGCTTCGCGCGAACCTGATCCGGATGCAGGATCTGCTCGAGCAGCCCGAGGACCCCGTGCTGCTCGAGCCCAAGCGCAGAGCCAACGGGCGCGCACCCACTGGCCCGCGCCGACTCCGCGGCGAGCTCGAGCTGAGGGGCGTCACGTTCGGCTACAGCGGGGCGTCCGCGCCGCTGATCGAGGACTTCGACCTGCACGTCGCGCCGGGCTCGAGGGTGGCGATAGTCGGCCTGTCCGGCAGCGGCAAGAGCACGATCGCCCGCTTGATCGCGGGGCTGCTGATGCCTTGGCAGGGCGAGGTGGTGCTGGACGGAGTGCCGTATCTCGACTGGCCGCGCGAGACGATCACCGATTCGCTGGCGATGGTCAACCAGGAGATCGTGATGTTCGCCGCCAGCATTCGCGACAACCTGACGCTGTGGGACCGAGCGATCCCTGACGAGGACGTGGTCGCGGCCGCGCGGGATGCGGCGATCCACGACGAGATCGTCCGCCGCCCCGGCGGGTACTCCGCGCCAGTCGAGGAGGCAGGGCGCAACTGGAGTGGCGGTGAGCGCCAGCGGATGGAGATCGCGCGAGCGCTGGCGTGCAATCCGTCGGTGCTCGTGCTCGACGAGGCGACGAGCGCGCTGGACACGATTCTGGAGCTGCAGATCGATCAGGCGCTCCGCCAGCGAGGGTGTACCTCGGTGATCGTCGCGCACCGGTTGAGCACGATCCGCGACGCCGACGAGATCGTCGTCCTCGATCGCGGGCGCGTGGTCCAGCGCGGCCGGCACGAGGAGCTGGTGCGGGCGGAAGGCCGATACACCCAGCTGGTGAGGGCCGCATGATGCTTGAAGATGCGACCCGTCCCGCCAACCCCGGGACCGCCGGCACCCGCGCCGGGCAGCTCGAGCGGCGGCGAGCACTGGACGAGGCGCTCGACGTCGAAAGCAAGCGCGCGCTGCTGCGAGTGTTCGAGCTTGGAGCGCTCGACCGGAAACCAGCCAACCTCGTTCCGCTTGCCTGCGCGCTGGCGGACGCGGCCGCGGCGGCGGGCTCGCCGGTCGGGTGGCAGCGGCTCGAGGCAGTCACGCGGAACAGCGATGGCGACCACCAGGTCACCGAGCTGGCCGCGCGGTTGCGGGTCCCGATCCGGCCGGTGACGTTGACCGGTCGCTGGTGGCGCGAACGCGGACAGCCGCTGGTGGTCACGCGGCAGACAGGACCCGCGGCCCTGATCCCGGGGTACCGCGGCTACACGATCCGCGAGCCGGGCGGAACCACCGGCCCCCTCACGGAGGAGGCGGCGGCGGCGATCGACGAGAGGGCATGGGCGGTATATCCGCGCCTGCCCGACGGCGCCGTGTCCGGCCGCGACCTGATCCCGCTTGCCCTCCACCGGCGCTTCGGGATGGTGGCCGCGCTCGCGGGACTGGCCGCGCTGATCACAGTCCTCGGCGTCGTGCTGCCATACGCAACCGGGCACATCGTCGGCGTGATCGTCCCCGCAGGAGCGAGCGGGACGCTGCTGGGCATGCTGATCGCACTCGCGGAGTTCACGGTCGCACTGCTGGCAGCTACCCTGGCGCAGTCGTTCATCGTGCTCGCCGTCGGCTCGTTTGCGGCGGCAAGACTGACCGCGGCGATCTGGGACCGGCTGCTGCACCTCCCGCCGTCGTTCTTTCGCGGCCGGTCCTCGGGCGAGATCGCCCAGCAGCTGACCGCAGTCGACCAGATGCGGACGCTCGTCTCGAGCTCGGTCGTGGCCGCACTGGGCGGCAGCGCGATGTCGGTCGCGGCAATCGGGCTGCTGCTCGTGTTTGCGCCCCGAATCGGGGCGGTGGTGGTCGTCGTGTTCGCGCTGGCGATCACGGTGGCCCTGGCGGTGGTGCGGCGCCAGGCCCGCTCGCTGCAGACGGTCGTCGATGACCGAAACCGGCTCAACGGGCTGCTGCTGGGGATCCTGTCCGGGGTGTCGAAGCTCCGCGCCGCCGGCGCCGAGCGCCGCGCCCACGCCCTGTGGCGGCGCGGCTACGCGTTTCAGCAGGAGGCACAGCGCGACGCCGCGCTGCAGGGCGTGCGACTGGCCGTCCTCCAGGGGCTCCTGCCGGGGCTGTTCCTGCTCGCGGTCGTGGCGTCGGTCTCCGTGATCGAGCCCGACGTGTCGCTGGCGGACTTCACGACCGCAGCCGCCGCCGCGGGTCAGCTCGCTGCCGCGACGAGCGCGATGATCGTCGTTGCCGCCACGCTCGCTCAGCTGCGTCCGCTCTACCGCAGCGTCCTGCCGATCATCCAGACGCCGGCGGAGGTCGGCGGTGGGGCCCAGCTGCCGGACCGGTTTGCGGGCGACGTTCGCCTCGACGGGGTCACGTTCGCCTACTCGGAGGAGGTCACGATCCTCGACCGAGTTTCGTTCGAGGCCGAGGCCGGGACGTTCGTCGCCGTGGTCGGGCCTTCGGGCGCGGGCAAGAGCACGCTGCTGCGGATCATCCTCGGGTTCGAGCAGCCGCGGGAAGGCGAAGTGTTGATCGACGGCAAGCCGCTTGGCAGCCTCGACCTCGAGGCGGTGCGTCGACGGATGGGAACCGTGATCCAGGGCGCCAAGATCATGACCGGCACGATCCTGACCAACATCGTCGGAGCGTTGCCGCTGGGGCAGGACGCCGCCTGGGAGGCGGCCGAAATGGCCGGCATCGCCGACGCGATCAGGGCGATGCCGATGCAGATGTCGACGTTCGTCGCCGAGGGCGGCGCCGGGTTCTCCGGCGGCGAGCTGCAGCGCCTGCTGCTCGCCCGCGCCCTGGTGCGCAAGCCGAAGATCCTGCTGCTCGACGAGGCCACAAGCGCGCTCGACAACGACACGCAACGGAGGGTGATGGATCGCCTCGGCGCGCTCGGCGTCACCCGGATCGTGATCGCGCATCGCCTCAGCACCGTCGCACGGGCCGACCGCATCGTCGTCCTCGACCACGGGCGCGTCGTCGAGAGTGGTCACTACGACCAGCTGGTCGCGGACGACGGTCTGTTCGCCTCGCTGGCGCGCAGGCAGATGCTGTGAGGTGTCAGCGGTCGAGGTAGCGGACGACGGCGAGCACGCGGCGGTGGTCGTCGGCGGCCGGCGCCAGCCCAAGCTCGTCGTAGACATGCGAGACGTGCTTGCTGACGGCCTTCTCGGTCAGGAACAGCTGCTGGGCGATCGCGGCGTTGCTGCGGCCCTGGGCCATCAGCTCGAGCACGTCGCGCTGGCGGGGTGTGAGGCGATCGAGCGGATCGTCACGATGTGCACGGGCCAGCATCGCCGCGGTGACCTCGGGGTCGAGCACGGAGCCGCCCGCGCAGATGCGGCGCAGGTCTGAGCAGAACGTGTCGGTGTCCGCGACGCGCTGCTTGAGCAGGTACCCGACACCCCCGGCGCCCGAGCCGCTTTCCAGCAGTTCGCGGGCGTAGCTGCGCTGGACGTGGTGGGAGAGCACGACGATCGCGATCTGCGGCCTGGTACCGCGGATCTCGAGCGCCGCGCGCAGACCTTCGTCGGTCTGCGTCGGGGGCATGCGAATGTCGGCGATGACCACGTCGGGGTTGTGTGCGCGTGCCTTGCGCACGAGACCATCGCCGTCGGCGGCGACGCCGGCCACGTCAAACCCGGCCTGTTCGAGGAGCAGCACGAGACCGTCGCGCAACAGCACCTGATCCTCTCCGATCACGACGCGCACGGCACCTCCACGACGATCCGCGTTCCGCGACCCGGCGGGCTGTCGATCGACAGGTGCCCGTCGAGCGCCTCGATCCGGTCGGCCATCCCGCGCACGCCGACGCCGCCGCCGGCGCACACTCCACCGACGCCGTCGTCGCGCACCTCGAGCCGCAGCAGGCCATCCGCGTGCTCGAGCGTCAGCTGCAGCTCGGTTGCGCGCGAATGCTTGACCGCGTTCGAGAGTGCCTCGGCGACGACGAAATAGCAGGTGCTCTCGACATGTGTCGGCGGTCTGGCGCCATCGTCGCTGAACCTCACCTCAGTGGGGATCGGGATCCGATCGGTCAGCTCCTCGGCCGCCGCGTAGAGGCCGCCTTCGGTCAGCGCGGCGGGCATCACGCCGTGGACGAGCTCACGCAGTTCGGTGATCGCCGTCTGCAGGTCGGCCTCGAGCGAGCAGCCCTCGCGACGCATCGCGAGTCCTGGCGACGGGTCGGTGCGGATCGCGTGAGCCTTGATCGCGAGTAGCACCAGCCGCGCCTGCAGCCCGTCGTGGAGGTCCCTGGCGACCTGGCGGCGTTCCCTGTCGCAGGCCTCTACGATCCGGGCCCGCGAGGCCCGCACCAGCTCGCGGCTGGCGCGCAGCTCGACCAGGAGACGGTCGTTGTCCAGCGCCATCGCGATGATCCGCCCAGCGCGGATCACGATGCCCGGGTCGTGGATCAGCGAGCCGTCGTAACAGATCGCCCCGACGTGGCGCTCACCGAGCGACACCTCGACGACGGCGCGATCGGAGCCGATTACAGGAAGCGCGACCGGCCGGCCTTCATGGTCAAAGTAGCCGCCGCCCTCGCTCACCCAGAAGGCGAGCCGGACCGAATGGTCGCCGAGCGCTTCGGCCAGCGCGCTCTCCAGCGCCGAGCGCGCGGGTGGGTGGGCGCCGAGCCACGCGCCGAGCTCCTCGAGCTGGGCGGTCTTCCCGAAACCGCCGCGCAGCATCACCAACACGAACGCGACGGGCACGCCGGTGAGCACGATCACCTGGGCGACCGCCAAAGCGATTTCCTGGTTGGGGAAGAGGCTAGGCGCCAGCTGTGCGCTGACCGGCACGAACAGCGCCGCGAAGATCCCGTATGAAAACAGCGGCGCCAGCACCCGACGCCCGCCCCGGGCTCGACGCCAGCGGCCGAGTAGGATCACGGCCGTCAGGATCATGACGCAAGCTCCCACCGCCCACTGGAGGTGGAGCCCGGTTGTGGCCAGGTCTGGCCGCTGCGCGACCCGGAGTGGGTTTGGCGGGCCGAACAGGTACTGCGGCGCCTGCAGCACGGTGTTGGCGAAGTACCCCCCGGCGACCGCGACGACGGACGCGCGTCCGCGCAGGACGCCCGACGGGAACGCGAGTACGAGGTGGACGACGATCGAGACCGTGAGCGTCGCCGCGACCAGCCCGGCCGCGACCAACGCAGGCGCCACGATCACGTTGGCCAGGCCCGCGACCAGCCAGATCATCGCCCCGAGGATCATCAGCGCGCCCATGCGGTTGCTGGGCCGGCGCAGCCAGGCCAACACACCTGCGGCGAGATAGATCCCCGCCGCCATCGGCCACAGCAGCAGCGCCCAGCGTGGCGCGGTTGGCGGGCCCGACAGCAACAGCGCGACCTCGATCAGCCCAAGCAGCACGCAGGCGCCGGCGAGCTGACCGACGACCATGTCCATGGCACGGACCCGCAGGCGCATCCGAACCCCGAGGCTCGGGTGGCGGAAACGTTTTCGCGGAAGAGCAGGCTCAGACGTGAACGCCACCATCGGCGCCACTTGAGCCCGGATCCGCTCCGGGGCACTCACCGACACGCGCTAGCCCCCTTTGAACCCCTTCGAGGACCCGAGCGCGCCTGCGCCGGTCGCCAACGGCGGTGATTCGCCCTCGAGCGTCAACCGGATGCAGACGGTGAGTTGATCGGCCACGACGGTGCGTGATTATGCGCGGCGTACCGTTCGCCGTCATTGGGGAAGTCCCTAAACCCCTACCCCAAAGTTTTCCGGCATTCCCCTCCTCCCGGTCCTGAACGGGGCGTTGCTCGTGACGCTTGCCAGTTGCCGCAACATCGCCCCGTGTGAAATAGTCGAGGCACCCTCCGGAGGAACGATGAGCGATCTGGTCGCGAGAAAGGACGTGGCGATCGTCGGCGCGAGGGCGCTGCACGACAGGCTACTCGACCGCGACCGCGAACTCGCCGCACTCGACGACGCCGTGGACCACGGGGCGCACGGCGACGCACGGGTCCTCCTGATCGAGGGCCCCGCCGGCATCGGCAAGACTCGTCTCCTTGGGGAGCTGCGCGATCGCGCGGCGCAGGCCGGTCTGAGCACGGCCGCCGCCCGTGGCGGCGAGCTCGAGCAGGGATTCGCGTTCGGGGTGGTCCGCCAGCTGTTCGAGCCGCGACTGATCGACCCCGCATCGCGCGAACGCGGACTCGCGGACGCAGCCGCGCCGGCGCGAGAGGTCTTCGCCACGGGCGGCACCGACGGCGACGGGCCGCTGGAAGCGCCCTCGTTCGCGCTGCTGCACGGGCTCTACTGGCTCGTCGCGAACCTGGCACTCGACGGGCCCCTGCTGATCGTCGTCGACGACGTGCACTGGTGCGACCTGCCCTCACTGAGGTTCCTCGCCTACCTCGTACGGAGGCTCGAGGGGCTTCCGGTGGTCGTCGCGCTGGGTGTGCGGCCGGCCGAGCCCGGGACCGATGCCGGCCTCGTCGCCGAACTCGCGAGCGACCCGCTGACCGGAGTCCTCCGGCCCCTGCCGTTGGGCGAGGAAGCCGTCGCCGAGCTGATCCGGAGTCGACTTGGAAACGATCTCGACGACGGCCTTTCCCACGTCTGCCGCACCGCGACGGGCGGCAATCCGTTGCTGCTGCAGGAGCTCCTGACGACGTTGCACGCGGAAGGCCGGCGCCCGGACAGGGCGAGCGTTGCGGAGCTCGGCCCGCGCGCCGTGTCGCGCGTGGTGCTCGTGCGGCTCGGCCGGCTGGGCGACGACGCGGTCAAGATCGCGCGCTCGGCCGCGGTGCTCGGCGATGGCGCGGACCACCGGATCGTGGCCGCGCACGCCGGGATCGACCACCCCAGCGCCGCAGCGGCGGTGCACGCCCTTGTGCGCGCCGAGATTCTGCGCGACGACCAGCGCACCGGGTTCGTGCATCCACTTGTCGGTGCCGCGGTTTACCAAGACCTCGCTCCGATGTCTCGAGCGCTCGAACACGAACGCGCGGCGAGGCTACTCGCCACCGCCGGTGCGCCCCCCGAGCAGATCGCGGCCCACCTGCTCGCGATCCCGCCGCACAGCGAACAGTGGGTCGTGGATACGCTCGTTGAGGCCGCACACGCTTCGCGGCGCCGGGGTGCCGCCGAGGGCGCGGTCGCCTACCTGGCGCGTGCACTCGCCGAGCCGCCGCAGGCCGAGCGGTGCGCCGAGGTCGTGCTCGAGCTGGGCCGCGCTGAGGCGTCGACGAGCGGCCCTCAGGCCGCGGCGCACCTGCGGCAGGCATACGACGCGCTGTGCAATCGAGCGGGTCGACCCGACGTTGCGCTCGAGCTCGCGCGCACGCTGCTGTTCACAGGCGATCTTGCCGAGGGCGCCGCGGTTGCCCGTCGCGCCGCCGAGGAGCTCGCGCCGGGCGACGAGCACGACGCGCTGGAGGCGATCGAACTGATGGCCGTCTGCCTCGGGATCGCCGATCCTGACGAGCTGACCCGGCTCGAGGCCCATCGTCGGCTCCCGGTGGGGTCGCGGCTGGGCGCGAAGATGTTGGCCTCCGTGGCGGCGCAGGCGTGGGCCTACGCCGGCGGTCCGAGCGATACGTGCGCAGAGCTCGCGCTCGGGGCGCTGGCCGGCGGCGAACTGATCGCCGCCGACAGCGCCCTCCTCGGGACGGTCGCGATCACGACCCTGGCGCTCGCCGATCGCGACGAGGCGCTGGACGGATGGGACGCGGCACTCGGCGAGGCTCATCGACACGGGTCGCTGGGCGCGAAGACGGCGATCAGTCTATGGCGAGGATTCACGCTGCTGCGGCGTGGCGAGCTGGTCGAGTCCGAGGAATCGCTGCGTAACGCGGCCGACGAGCTCGCGCTGTGGGGCTTCGGGGAGGACGTCGGAGGCCTCCAGTGCGCGGCCCTGCTCGCAGATGTGCTGCGGGATCAGGGCAGGCTCGCGGATGCCCGCTCCGAGCTCGAGCGCTTTGCCGACGCAGGCGATGCCTCCGAGGGTACGCGCTACTGGTGCCACAGCAAGCTGCAGCTGCTCGTCGCCGAGGGCCGGTTCGACGAGGCGATCGCGCTGGCCGACGAGGTCGAGCGGCGCTTTGCCTTCATCGCTCATCCGATCGAGACCCCATGGCGCTCCGCGAAGGCGATCGCCCTTGACGGCGTCGGTCGCCGCGAGAACGCGCTCGCGATGGCCACCGAGCAACTCGAGCTCGCTCGCGTGTGGGGCGCCCCGGGGACGGTCGCGCAGGCGCTGCGCGTCCTCGGCACAATCGAGCGCGACGAGGGCCTCGAGCGCCTGCGCGATGCCGTCGAGGTCGCCCGCGATTCACCGGCGCGGCTGGAGCACGCGCGCTGCCTGGTGGCGCTTGGCGGCGCGTTGCGCCGCCGTCGGCAACCGACCGACGCGCGCGAGCCGCTGCGCGGTGGCCTCGAGCTGGCCCTCAGTTGCGATGCCCTGCGCCTGGCCGAGGATGCCCGCGCCGAGCTCCTCGCAACCGGAACCCGGCCGCGCAGGGCCGCGCTCAGCGGTGTCGAGTCGCTGACCGCCAGCGAGCGTCGCGTTGCCAGCCTCGCCGCCGAGGGCGCCACCAATCGCGAGATCGCCCAGGCGCTGTTTGTCACTCCCAAGACCGTCGAGGTCCATCTGAGCAACAGTTACCGCAAGCTCGGGATCGCCTCTCGACGCGAACTTGCGCGCGAACTCAACGGGGGCTCCCGGTAGCCGTAGTCCCCACGGCCGCGTCTGACACGCGGCGGCGATCCGTTCACGGCCAGGTCAGGATCAGCTGGTCGAGCGACAGCTCGTCGTGGCGCGCGCCGGTACGCACGCGGCCCAGGCGAGCCGGGGTGCCGTTCTCCTCGGCCCGGTTGAAAGCGTCGGTAGAGGCGATCCTGCCAGTCACCGTGAAGCGCTTGAACGTGAACGGGAGGCCATTGGCGGCGAGACTCGCGTCGCGGTCGACGACCTGCAGATGCAGGTGCGGCGCCGAGCTGTTGCCGGAGTTTCCGACCCGCCCCAGGACCTGGCCCCTGCGCACATGCTCGCCGCGCCTGACGGTCACCGAGCCGGGCATCAGGTGCGCGTACAGGACGACCAGCCCATTGGCCAGGCGCAGGAACACGGCGTTGCCGTCGGCCTCGCGGACCGAGATATCCGCGGGCAGCGCGCCCGGGACGGCCTGGGGCCGCCCGTCGATCGCACGTACGATCGTCCCGTTGGCCACCGCCAGGACGTTCTGGCCGTAGCCGGCCCAGTTGGTCAGCACCCGTTTGTCGCCGGTCCACAAACGACCGTGCTCGTCCAAACGCTCGAAGTCGATCGCGAAACGCTGGGCGTTGAACAGGCGCCCGTCGATCGGCTGCGCCGCACGGACGTGCCGCGGCGCGGTACAGCAGCCGTCGGCGGCCACCCAGCGCGAGCCCTGCAACGGCGGCCCGAGCTCGACCGGCCGGCGGCGGTCAACCGCGGTCGCCCCGGCGGTTTCCGAGAGCGTCCGCGGTCCGCCGGCGCTGGGACGACCGTTGACCAGCGCGAGCTGGTGGACGAGTCCTGAGGGGAAGTCGCGGAGCCGGGGCTTGGAGAAGGTCAGAAACAGCAGCGCCGATTGGCCCGGCTGCAGGTCGCTCGCCGGCCGGCCGCTGCCGAGCAGCTGCAGCACGCGCCGGACGCCGCCGCTCGACCACGACGCCACGATCGGTTTCCGGCCGGCCCGGTTGCGCACCGCGACGCGTTGGACGATCCACGGCAGCGAGGAAGCGTTGGTCAGCTCGACCTCGTAGACCACGTGATAGCGGCCATCGGAACCCTTCACGGGCCACGGCTTCGCGACCACCGACTCGGTGATCGGCGTGAATTCGTCCTGCCTCGGGGTGAGACCGGCCGCGGCACTCGCCGAGGACAGCAGTGCCGCGACGAGGACGAGCGCAAGCAACAGACGCATGCGGTGCAGACTACGGCGGCGGCCGGCCGCCGAAAGCGACCCAGGGCCCCTCGCCCGGGGGGGCCAGATCGCCGCGTCCGGCGCGCCGCCCCCCGTTCTCCGGGGGTCTGCGGGCATTCCCACGCCCGGCCGGGTTCCCTAGCGTCGTCCGAGTAAACCGGATCCTCGGAAGAAAGGGAGTTGCACTGATGAGTCGAGTTGTTCTCAGGTGTAGGTGGCGCTGGCTGGTGGCGGCGGCACTGGTGTCGCTGTCGGTCGTGCCTACCGCGTACGCCCGGCCGACGCTGGCAC
>Ga0123356_10003055_pt1 | contig 17683 bp, 20 predicted proteins | sample TergutEmb28metaG_2_FD_92546 | JGI IMG/M metagenome (GOLD analysis project Ga0123356, IMG submission 92546) | Embiratermes neotenicus P3 segment gut microbial communities from Petit-Saut dam, French Guiana - Emb289 P3 | ecosystem: Host-associated > Arthropoda: Insects > Digestive system > Gut ...
CTTCCAGAGGTACAACTGTAAGTCCAAGGTCGGCGCATAATTTAATGGCGTCATCGTAGGGAAGATATTTGTTAGCGTCCCAGTCTTTTACATCAAAGACATTCCATTCTATCTCGGCTAACCGCAGTTTGTTTTTCTGAATACCAGGGCCGATTATCTCACCTGTAAGAACTAAATTTTTACCAAGCGCTTTAAATTTTTCTTTAAGACCATATTTATAAACAGGCAGCCAGTATAACGCGGTTTCTTCGTCTTTAATCTCCTTGTTTCTGCTGCAGCATCCGATTTTACCATCGATATAATAGACAATACCGGAAGTACCGTCCATTTTTGTGGTGATGTAATACGGCTTTCCCTTTAAGTCATCCAATAGTTCAAGAGCGGATTGTATGCGGATTTCGTCGGAAGCGGGAATGCCATGAGGCCGCTCCCCTATTATTGTTCCGCCCGGGTTGGATGTTTCAGGGATATACCATTTTTTTACATTGAGTTTTTCTGTAACATCCGTACCTTCTGCGAGTCCTTCAAGTTCCGGGAATTTTTCCAGCGGCAAAAGCAAGCCTTGCGAAAGCTGGCCCCGCATTTTCATTGTGCGTATACGAAAACCAATGCCATTGTCTGCGTTATCGCGGTAAGAAGAAGCTCTTAAAAACTCATAACGATCGTCAATTGGGAGAAAACTGTCTACCTCATAGTAAACACCAAGATCGCCTTCCTTGAATTCACCTTTTTTGGCGACACATTGCCATCCCATTATATGGGCAAGTTCCAGAAAATCGGAATCAGGTATGGGGCTGATTGTCCTGACTTTTTGAATTGTAACTAATGAACGCATATAGACCTCCGTTTTTGTTATTTTATCATAATACCTATATATTTGTAAAGTACTATTTTTAATTTTTTACTACGAATATGACAGCGATAGACACAAAACCTTTAGAAATCTTGGTTCTTATTTAACATTGCTGACACAAGTTTCTTGTCAATTATGTTATATCTTTCTTCAAACCGCGCTAGATCATCGCCAGAAAGCATGTCTTTAATTCTCTCCATTCTTCCCGCTCTTCTTTGCGCAGTATCCATCAACATTAAAAATTGAAATGTTAAATTTAGATCATCATCTTCATGAAAACGTTTTATAAATATAATGGAATTTTCCACAAACTCTTCGTAGTCGTTTAACGCTGTAAGCCAATCAGATTCTGTTAAAGGAAGCTGATTTTGTAAATATGGATTGACCTAACATTTAAGGTAACTGACCGTGTGTTATGTGAATGTTGTATTTTTAAGTTACTCATGTTACGTAAGGATACAAAAATCACCATTTTAAGAGGCAGAACTTGTGCGTAAGGTGAGTATCTTTAAGAATAATTATGCCTTTTGCTGACAATTATACATCCACGAAAAACTTTTGTTAAATTTATACTATTATTTTTCCTCAATGATATATCCAGCTATATTAAATAACCCAGGGACTAATGTAATAATATCATTTTGCCACGGTGCAGGGTTATTGTGATAACGTGTGTATATTCTTCCGCTAGGAAGAACCCTAACTTGAGCTTTTAATACATATGTACGTCCTGCAATAAAATCTCCAGATATGGTAGTTTTTTCGGTTGTTACCATTGTACTCCTATCATCCATTTGAAAAAAAACTCCTAATGTATTAAAACCTGCCGGAATTTGAATAATTACCTTATTATCACTAATCCAACCTCTATCACCCCAAATATTTTGATCATGGGAAACAACCCAATGCCTATTTAGTTCTTTTCCATTAAATTCAAATACATTGATACCACCTGATATTTCTAGAGTACACATTTGATCAGCTGGTACACTTTTATCATATACCCCCAAATTTTTTGTACTACAACTTACAAGCAATAATAAACAACTAATCACCGTAATTAAGAATCTAAATACAAACTTTTTCATTTTCATCCTCCTTAGCACAATTTCTTGACCTTTATTGTCTGCTGATATTTATTAACAACCCATACGGACCGTTTTATTAATTTTAGCATACCTGAATTAAATAATTAAACCACAGTCACACGCCAGTGCAACTTTCGCCTAACGCAATTTTGTTGATTCGCGGAAAATGCCCAATCACCTATTGTAACAACGTTGTCCGGAATACTAACGTTTACAAGTCCACGTGCATGAAATGCACCGTTTCCAATTTCCGTTACAGGCAATCCTCTGATTTGCGGTGGAATTCGCACATCTGTGTTCTGCCCAATGTATTCAATAATTTTTATACTATTGCCGCTTCTAGACCACCTAAAATTATTTTCATTGTCAAAATGCTGACTATATACATACACTGCGTTCAGCACCAGTAACAATAAAAAAATTGTTTTCCTGTTCATTTTTTCATCTCCTGTGATTTTTGCTGGTAAACCATTTTTTTTAGACTTCACTTTATAATTTGAAATTTTCAATATTTCCTATTAGAAATAATAAAATCACCATATAAGGTTCACATATGTTTATTATTGTATCTAATGAGGGGTATTGTCAAGCATTATAAGACCTATTATGATTACTTTTGAATATTATAAGATTATATTCAGCATTTTAGGCTGTTTTTAATGATTTTTATTCCTTATATATATATTTCAGATATAAAATGGAAGTAAAAATACTTTTTGGGTTAAATTTAAAGCGATTTCGTAAAGAAAAGCGTTTATCACAAGAACAACTGTCAGAAAAAGTAGACATTTCAGTTAAGCATTTAAGTAAGATAGAAAGAGGTTTAACGTTTGTTTCTGCCGATCTCCTTGAGAAATTATCTTATTTTCTTGAAGTTTCCACTGCTCGTTTATTTTGTACAACAAATGAAAATATATATGATGATAACGTCTTGAAAAAATTTGATAGAATTACAGAAAAACATTTAATAAGAGCAATGGAAGGAATTAAAGGTGATATTAGAAAAGAAGATACTAATGATTAAAACTTCCAGTACCTTCCCATATTAATATTTTTATCCGCTTTACGCAATTTCAATTATTTTTCCATTGATTGTTAATTCGAATGACTCTTTTTTTCTATTACGACTAATACTTTCTTTCAATTTAGGCCAGCATTTAATCATTCTCCAGGCTGTTTCCCAAAAATTTTGTTTAACCCATGATTTTTGAAGAAAAATAATTGGGATACGAGCTTCCTGCCATATTATTCTTTCATGATTTCTTTTCCTTATTTTATTATCCTGGGTTATTACAAACCAATTGCCTTCCTTTGACAATGTCTTAATCCATTCAACATCAGAAATATTAGATGGAAATTTTTCATTTAGATGTTCTACAATGATACCATCATCACCTTCAAGATAATTAAGAGTTTTTGCCAGCTTTGGTGACATATTGTTATCAAAAAGACAGTTCATGCCGCTAGACCCTTTTCAAAATTGATAGCGTTTTCGATTGCTTTTTTATCAAGTTCATACCAATCACTGATTTCGTTAATACTATGTTTATTTTTATAAAGCTCATAAATTAATTCAGTTCTGACATTATATTCGTTTAAGATAGGCTGCCCCATATTCCTGGAAGGATCCAATACAACACCTCCCTTTTTTCCCTGAGGCCACCATCTTTCCGCGTTGTTATTTGAATCAAAATCTATACACTTAAATAATGTTGGTTCTATAATATTACCAAATTGATATTGCCTTCTTAATAAATCTAAAAGTGATGAATCCTTTTCTTCCTGTGCTATTTTAGCAAATATAGATTTTCCATCAGTATATATTTTTTTAATAGCAAATGGATGGGAGGTTTTTAATAATTCAGAAGCGACAATCGCAGCTTTTTTTATTTTTTGTACACTTATTCCATATTGGATAAATGTCTTAATAAATAACAGTTCCGCTAAATCCAGAAAACTGATAATTACATCATCAGAATTATATTTAAATTCTGTTTTGAAAATAGGTTTACTTGAACGATGTTCCAAATCTTTTTGATAAGTATAACCGTTTACCCATCTGCGCATTTTTTGCGAATTTATACCGAGTATTTTTGCAGCAGTTGGCAATGTGTAAACGCCTTTCCCTAAATATGTCATATTGCTCTCCTTGAAAGTAAAATCTGTATAGAATCCTTTCTTATTATGTATCTCAAAATATTTGGGTTTACAGCCTCAATTTTATTAAGTTTTTTCCATAAATAATATTATATCTAGCTTCCTGCGACTTAGCAAGAAATATTTTGAAATAAACTTATATCCCGCCAACCTCTCACTTAATACACCAATTCATACATCTTATCGCCATAACGTTTGCCGAATTCTTCCAGATCCGCAGATCCGAAATGAATACCATCGGGTTGACCTTGGCCGACTCTGCCCTGTGTTAATCCGGAGGAGCTTATTACCCAGGCATTGGGAATAACAGCTTTTATTAAATTGTTATTGGTGTTTAAATAACCGCCGGGACCTGTACCGGAATTAAATGTTTGCCCTAACAAAATTGGTATGGAGTTGGGAGCCAGACCTAAATCGGAAAGCATGTCATTATAGATTTCTTTTAACATTTCATGCCAGGTGGTATATGTAAGACCTCGACCGCTTTCACCCTGATGAAAAATGATACCTTTAATAATGCCGCCCTCTTCTTGAGCTTTTTTTGCATTGTCTTTTATGGCATGGTAGAGATTCGTATAACCAGCACCTGTATATCTTGTCCATCCGCTTCTTTCTGTAGAAGATGGTCTCCCGCTTTCCCTGCCTTCACCGCCGGAACCCGCGGCAAAATATTCCGCAGCTTTTGTTTTATGAAATGAAGCAAGAGCCATATCGCCATTCGCGACAGCGATAACACCTATAGTTATATTATTTGGGGTTTTATTTACAAGGGTACGTCCAAAGTAATCAACGGGAGAAAGTCCTATAGTAAAAGAATTAGTCCAATGATTTAAGCTATTATCCGGAATGATAAGCGGAGGTACAGCCTTATACCATTGACCTTTAGTCTGACTTACTCCTGCATATGTACCAGAGACAACATTCATGACTTGATAACGATCGCTTATATTTTCCTTGTCTTGCGTTCTGATTGTTCCAGGCCCTTGCATATTTGACTGCCCAAACGCTATGTATACATGTAATTCCGGCGACCCTTGGCTTGGTTGAACGCACCCGCTTAAAAGCAAAATACAAATAAACGCAATTGCGAAAATATTAAAGATAAATTTTCTCATAAAAACCCCTATAGTTACTATTAATATGCCAATTTAAGCATTTTTCCGCCTTGATGTATACCCGATGTTGTCTTTCTTTAATACTTTTTTATTTTCATTTTTTATCCGCCTTTCTACCTTTTTTACATCTTCCGCTGAAGGTAATTCTTCCGGAACTATGCCTCTTTTTAGCAGTGTTTGCCTTATCGCACGGTTATTGTCTATATGTTCTTTTTCAATTGGAACAATACCTTTTAAATCCTTAGCTTGTACATTGACAGATGTCATTTCTGCCGCCAGATCTTTTGCTTTGATGCTGACAGTTGGTAAAAAATCAGCGAGCGGTCTGTTTTCTGGTATACCCATTTTTCGTTTTAAAGCAGATGTGTTTAATCTAAAAAGCGCTTGATCTCCTTTTGATCGTATTATAGCAAAATCCTTGTCGTTTATACCTCGTTCATATAAAACACCAGATAACATTTTTTCTGTTTCAGCTAATTTTGCTCTTGCCTTTATACGTTCATAGTCTAAAATTCTTTGCTCTACAATTTCAGCGCGCCGTGTCTGAACAGCAAAATAATTTTGAGCAAAAGCAATTTGTTCTTTTTTCGCGTCTCCATTTTGCGCTATTAGATAACACGCGTAACGCGTAAGAAGAATATCATCAATTTCTTTTTGAGCGCCTTTTCCAGCTTCGATCATCTTGCTGATGTCAGCAAAATGATCATTGATTTTTTCACCAGCATTTTTACATGATTCCTTTGCTTTTTCAATAATATTGGTAAAATTACGCCACTGAGTATAATCGAGTAACCCTTGTAATTCTCTTGAACTCCAGCATTCTAATCCATCATATTCCAAAGAAGCTGCTTCAAACTGTTCAAATAATTTTTTAATTTCTTTAGATTTCATTTTTTCTCCTTCATATTTATTTCTTGTATATTACCGGATCATCTTGCTGACGTCAGCAAGATGATCCATCTTACTCTACAATTTCCACAAACCTTCATCCATTGGCGTAATTATATCACAATACCTATATGTTTGTAAAGTACTAAATATTTTGTGTACTAAATATTTTTATATTTTAACGAAAAACACCACGAACCTGCTTTTGGATATCAAAGCAAGGGGTCGTGGTTAATAAAATTTTAATTTTTCAATTGTTACAATCCAATTGGACTATAAAAGTTAAATATATGTAATGAATTTTTATCTATACACCAATTCAAGCATTTTTTCGCCGTAGCGGGTGCCGAGCAGTTGGAGGCCTTCAGAACCAAAATGGATATTATCGGGCTGGCCCTGGCCGGTTCGGCCTGTGCATCCGATAGAGCTGATTATCCAGGCGTTAGGTAAAACTGATTGTATTCTGCTTTCGCTTGATAAAGCTCCGCCTGTATTGCCGGATCCGCCGTTCCATGTTTGACCTAACAGAATAGGTATGGAATGCGGAACAAGACCTAAATCGGAAAGCATGTCATTGTAGATTTCTTCCAGTAATTCATCCCAGTCATAATCGCTAAAACCAGGTCCGCTTTCACCCTGATGAACAATAATGCCTTTTATTATTCCACCGGCTCTTTGTGCGAGCCTCGCGTTTAAAATTATCGCGTCATACATATTAGCATAACCGGCACCTGTGTATCTGCTCATGCCCTGTGTTTCGGTCTGGCTGGGTCTGCCGCTTAAAGTTCCTATACCTCTGTTATAATCGCCGCCTTTTGTTTTATGAAAAGCTGCAAGAGCCATATCTCCGCTTGCGACAGCGATAACACTAATCGTAATATCCTGCGGAATATTTTCTATCAATGTTCTGCCAAAATAATCTATGGGAGTAAGTCCAATACTCAAACCAAGATAATTAGTTAAATTTCTGTCAGGCACAATAAGAGGCGGCTGCGCCTTATATAATTTATGTTTTTCCCTTGATACTCCGGCGTATCCTCCGGAAACTACATTCATTATCCTGAAACGCTCACTTACACCTTCTCTATCCTGTGCCCGTATCGCTCCAGGTCCCTGCATATTTGACTGCCCAAAAGCGATAAAAACATGAAACTCCCCAGGTAATTGATAATCGCCGAATATATCAACATCAGGTAAAACAATTTCCTGCGGACCATTAACCTTTTGCTCACTGCTGACACAGCCAAATAAAAGTAAACCAAAAAGAACTAAAATCGAAACAACAACCCTTCTCATAAAACCCTCCTAATAGTGACTAATTACTAGTGACAATGTGTAATTATTAATTACACATTCGTCATTCGTCATTACACACTACTCACTACACACTATTCACTATTCATCTACACTCCTATGGAGTGCCTCCAATTGCTCCCCAAGCTTCCATTGCGGCGTCCTGCTCGGCGCTTTTTTTATTGCGGCCAGTTCCTTTGCCGTAAACAGTATCACCGATTCGGACTTCCATCCAGAAAGTGCGGTCATGTTCAGGGCCTGTACGTTTTATCATGACATATTCCGGATAACACCGGAACTGCCGCTGGCAATATTCCTGTAAAATAGATTTATAGTCTTTATGATAATTCTCGCCGGTCGCTTTATCAATTTCCGGCATGATACAGCGGCGGACAAAGTCGAAGGCGTTCTTGTAACCGGAATCAATATAAAGAGCTCCTATGAGAGCTTCCATCGCGTCAGCGAGAATCGCTTTTTTGGTCCTGCCGCTTGTCTTTTCTTCGCCTTTACCCAAAAGCAGCATTGTATCAATTTTAAATTTTTGGGCGATTCCGGAAAGAACATCTTCCGATACAACCACCGCTTTTATCTTGGCGAGTTCACCTTCATTTTTTTCTTTGTAATTTTGATATAAAAGAGTCGCGCAAACAGCGCCAAGAATGGAATCGCCCAAGAATTCCAGGCGTTCATTATTTACTTTACCGCTTCCATTTTGCTGTGAAGCTTCATTGGAAACAGAACGATGCATAAAGGAGAGATTTAAAAGATCTAGGGATTTAAATTTTAAACCGGCGGCCTTTTGAAAAGCCGCCAGTTCTTTTTTTCTTTCCGTACTGAGAATGTTCTTACTTTTGCTGGGATTTAATAAACTCGTACGCGTCCTTCACTGTTTCAAATTCATTGGCTTTTTCGTCGGGAATATTGATGCCCATTTCTTCCTCGATAGCGTAGACCAACTCATAAGTGTCAAGGCTGTCAGCGCCAAGGTCCTGACGGAACGACGCTTCCATTGTGATTTTTTCTTCATCGACTTCGATTTTCTCAGCGATGATTTTTTTCATTTTTTCGAACAATTCGTCCATTTTTTTCCCCTTAATCAGACTTTAGAATTCGGTACAATTACCTGCTTTCCCCTGTAATAGCCGCATTTAGGACAAACTCGGTGCAAAAGAACCTTGTTTCCGCATGTGCTGCAATCGATCATTGTGGGTGCGGTAAGCTTCATATTGATGGACTGCCGACGGCGCGTCCTGGCCTTTGATGTTTTACCTCTGGGTACTGCCATAATCTAACCTCTCTAACTTTTATTATCTTAACAAAAGCCTAAAACAATGTCAAGACATTTTATTAATTTTTGTCAATTTAATTACTAAATTGCTAATTAAACATTAGTCACTATTCATTAACACTATACTTTTCTTTTAAAGCTTTGGCAACCAGTGGGGGAACCATTCCATGAAGATTACCGTTAAAAGACGCTAATTCTTTAATTGAAGAAGACCTAATAACAAAATATTCAGGATCGGTAGTCATAAAAATAGTTTCAATTCCCGGGTCAAGAGTTCTGTTCATCATTGAAAGCTCAAATTCGTAAGAAAAATCCTCAAGCCCGCGTACTCCCCTTACCAGTAATTTTATGCTTTTTTCTCTTAAAAAATCTACAATTAGGTAATCGCAAATTGTAACTGATACATTTTTATATTCCTTAATTAATTCCTGTATCATGGATGCCCGTTCTTCTGCAGAAAAAAGGTATTTTTTCTGCTTGTTTTCGGCAATTACCACCACAAGTTCATTAAAAATCGATGCTGCGCGGGAAATAATATTAATATGCCCGGATGTAGGAGGGTCAAAAGAGCCCGGAAAAGCGGCTTTCATATCAAAACGTACCTCCTCATTTGATTACTTGCAGAAAAATAAATTACTTTTCATTCTAATTTAACAGGTTTTACAGCTTTAATATAACGATGTATTAAAATATGGTCAAGTAAAGTTGACAATTTTCATTTTTTGGTATAAAGTAACAATATGGGAAGAAAAAAAACATTTCATTACCCCAGCCAGACTTGCTGTAATTGGGCAAAAACGCCTCTTTTTATCATTATCACGGCGTTTCTGGTGATATCCTGTGTTACAACACAAGAGCCAAATCAGGCTATTCCCGAAGAAATCGAAACAACTCAGGAAATTATACAGGAAGCCGCCCCTGAAATTGTTCCGGAACCAGCCGCAGAGGTTGTTCAGGAAATTGTCCGGGAAGTAATTCCGGAACCAGTAAAAGAAGAAGTAAAAACAGAAACTTTTGATCCCGCCAGAATCAGTCAGGAATATTATATCTCCACAAGAGATGAAGTACAGCAATTCATAGAAAGACTGAACCAGGTTATAAGAAGCAGAAATTATGAAGCGTGGAGAGCGGCTTTATCACCTGAATATTTCTCCACTATTTCATCACCGGAAAACCTCAGACATATATCTGAACTGCCTGCTATGAGAACCAGGAACATTGTTTTAAGAACACCTCAGGATTACTTTATACATGTAGTTGTCCCTTCCAGGGCGAACTCGCGTGTTGATGATATAGAATTTGTAACTATGAACAGGGTTAACGCGTTTACTATTAATCCAAACGGACAGCGATTGAGTTTATACGCTCTAGAAAAAATCGGCAATTCGTGGACAATTATTAATAACTAAGGAGAATAATTATGTTATTTAGGCGTTTTTTCATTTTAATAGTTTTGACGGCTATTATCGTATCTACTGCCGCGGCGCAAAGCAGTACAAGAAGGGAAATGACTGTTGAGGAATCCTATTTGCAAGAAGCGATAGAGCTTATGATCATCAGGGAAACCGCAAGGTCTGAAACAAGGGAACAAAAATTAATAGCCCTTCAGTATATAGGCGACGCTCTGGAGCGCGGAAATACAAATGACGAAATCCGTCAGACGCTGGATTATCTTTGCAGAGAAGGCACCACTTCTGTAGCAAGGGAAAATGGCAGAGTCGTAAATAATTTTCCCGATATCAGGCGTCAGGCTGCGAGGTATCTTGGTCAGATCGGTACAGAAGAAGCGGCAGGCTCGCTTATTAGCATTTTAAGATATGAAGAAGAGCCGGCGGTAATTCAGGAAGCGATAAAATCCCTTGGTGATATTGGAATTAACAATAATAATGAAACAATCATGTTTATTGTTGATATAACCAGAAAATTTAATAACTTAAATCCTGATAATCTTATCGCTTTAGCAGCAATTGACGCGTTTGAAAAAATCGCCAGAAATAACGGCGGAATAAATTACCCGGAAGCGATAAGGCTTCTTAACAGCATTTCCGCTAACACTGTTTATGTTGCAGGTGTACGGGAAAGAGCAAGACAGTTATTGGCTGAACTGCGCACTTACGGCCGTTAATTCTTCTTAACGGAGAGCGATGATTTTTGATTTCCTGTTTTCTAATAAACAGAAAAGAGTCTTCGCTCTTGTAGGTGACAGCGGCACGGGTAAAAGTTTCCATGCGAAGCTTGTAGCGCAAAAATACAGAACAGAATTATTAATAGATGACGGCCTCTTAATAAGGGATAACCGTATTTTAGCCGGTCATTCCGCAAAAAAAGAACATAGTTTTCTTGCGGCGGTTAAAGTCGCCCTATTTGATGAAAAATCGCACAGAGATGAAGTTGCGCGTAAATTACAGGTCGAAAAGTTTAAGCGTATTTTACTGCTGGGAACCTCGGAAAAAATGGTGCATAAAATCGCTGCCCGTTTACAGCTCCCGCCTCCGTATAAAATTATTAAAATAGAAGATGTAGCTACCCAGGAAGAAATAGACAAAGCTATAAGAACAAGACGTATAGAAGGCAAACATGTAATCCCTGTTCCATCCATGGAAATTAAAAAAAATTATCCTAATATTTTTTATAACGCTATCAGGATTTTAAAACGGCGTAAAACTCCAATAATGTCACAAAAAAGCAATATCCAATCTGATAGTTCAACAAATGTACCGTCCGTTATCGGTCCTGTTCCTACATTACATGAAAAATCGGTAGTAAGACCTGAATATTCAAAACATGGAAGGGTTATGATTTCTGAAACCGCCCTTAGTCATATGGTTATCCACTGTGTTGATGAATATAATCAAAATATTAAAATAAAAAAACTCCATGTAAAAGTTGCCGGAATGGGATACCGCCTTGTTATAACAATTGATATCCCTCCCGGCATGCAGCTTGGTGATAAAATCCAGGAAATGCAGCAATACATCATCGATAACATAGAACGATACACCGGAATATTAATAGAAGAAATAAACATCATCATCGACAAAATAGCGGAATAGCGGATTAGTTACTAATGTGTAGTGTATAGTGTGTAGTGGAGATATTTGAATTCCTCACTAGTAACTCCTCACTAGTCACTAATCACTTTCTTCTTCTTCCGTCGGCGGCGTTTTTTGGCGGGGATGCCTTCTTTGGCGTCGTTGTCGGCAGGTTTGGGTTTAACGGGAAAGTGTATTCTTTTAATGGTTATGCTTTTTGCGGAAAGAAACTTTTTTAGGGAGTATTCCAGTTCAAACCTTGGTGGATTCATTGGAAGGACAAAGTCACGGACAGTTTTGCAAATTTCCTTGAAGTTTTCAATTGAACCCGGTTTCCAATCGGTAAAGCTGTCAAGAAAATCGCGATAAAGGGAAGCGAGAGCTTCTCCCCGTTGATTATCCGTACCTTTTAAATTTGCCATACTCTGTAAATAATTCTTTCGGAAAATCGGGTTCTTGCGCATATGCTGCGCTGCCTGAGGCTGCAGATAATTATACAATCCCATCTTATCCAATAAATTAACAATAGCGTACGCTTTATTTGAATTAATAATTTTTAATATCTCTTCGGTAAGACGGGAAGATGAAATTGACGAAAGTAAATTCGACTGATTCGATATTTTCATTTTAACATTTAAAGGAATAGAAAAACCTGTCGCCGCAGCGTATTTTCCTGCCCGGATCATTCTGACAGGATCATCTGTAAAAATATCAGAAAGATTAATAATTGGCTTTATAAGTTTCTTTTTAATATCATTCATGCCGCCGACATAGTCCACAACTATCTGCTGTTCGGGATCATAATATAAAGCGTTAAGGGTAAAATCACGGCGAAGAACATCATCTTCAATTGTGCCAAAGGTGTTACTTGTATGACCGTCCTTAAGTGAACGGAAAGTAGAAACTTCGAATATCCGCTCTCCAAAATAAACATGCACAAGGCGGAAACGGCGTCCAATAATTCTGGAGTTACGAAATATTTTTTTTATTCGCGTGGGACTTGCGATACTTACAATATCAAAATCTTTTGGTTTTTTTCCCAAAATTAAATCCCTGACCGCTCCTCCTACGATATAAGCGTCAAACCCAGCGCCTTTTAATCTTTTTATAATGCCTACAGCTTCGCTGTCAACATCGGCGAAATTAATTCCGTGTTCATCGCAAGTGTATATAATGGCTTTTCTTACAAGTTTGCCGTCTTCTCCGGCAGAATATCTGTATCTCATTTAACAATGTTTATTAATCCACGCGAGAAGATTTTCAATTACTTCTTCACGGTTGGTTTCGTTTAATGTTTCGTGTCTGGCACCCGGATAAAGTACGAACTCAAGATCATTAATTCCCAAATTACGGTACGCGTTAACAAGAGCGGTAGGGCTTTTACCCATATCACCCACCGGATCCGCGCTTCCGCAAAATACATATAAAGGCAAAGAGCGGTTTATTCTTGCCATCGCGTCTGACCGGTGAATATTATAAAGTAATTTGGCCAAATCCCTGTAAAAACCGGTAGAACATAAATTACCGCAGAGCGGATCAAATACATATTTATCGACTTCATTTTCGTCACGGCTAAGCCAGTCAAATGATGTCCTGTTAGGTTTGAATGGTTTATTGTATGGACCGTCTGCCATCATCTTAGCGATACGTGAACCTTTTCGCTGCCCTTTAAGAGCGGCAATAATAGTCATTATTGGTATTCCCGCTTTGACAATGAAATCACCAGGTCCCTTTGTTCCTGATAAGATACACCCGCTGATTTTTAAATCATCCGAATATTCTATATAGTTCTGAGCAATAAATGAACCCCAGGAATGCCCTAAAAGAAATAAAGGTATGTTTTTATGAGTTTTTTGGATTTCCTTATTTATGGTATGGATATCAGCGGTTACATTGGAAACACTATTATTATCCGCGCAATGTCCTCTAAGTCCTCCCTTATCGGGTCCATTTACATCAAGAACAGCAGTTTTTCCATGACCGCGTTGATCCGCAGCCCACACTTCTATTCCAGCTTCTGTTAGTTTTTCTGCTAACCAGCAGTAACGAAACGCATGCTCTGACATACCATGAACAATGTGCAGTACAGCCTTTGGCGTTTGTTCAGGCGACCATCGATACAGGTAAAGCCTGGTTCCGTCATGGCTTTCGAAATATGTCTCATCTTGAATCATGAGATAATTGTAATGATTTTTAACTCTTGTGGCAACAGAGAGATTAGTACAAATAAACATGGATTTTCATAGATTTGCACGAATAATTATATTATAAGACAAATTATGATAAATCTGACTCTTCCAATTTACTTTTCAAACACAGCCAGGCTTTCGATGTGAGAAGTTTGAGGATAAAAATCAAATAGCAAAAGTTTAATTAATTTATAACCTCCGGCGGTCAGTATCGTCGAATCGCGCGCAAGGGAAGCAGGATCACAGGAAACATAAGTTAGAACAGGCGGTCCATCCAACGTTAATGCCGATGCCAGTTTTGGATTTAAACCGGACCTTGGCGGATCAATTACAGCAAACCCAAGGTTGTTCTTTTTATTAAATATTATTCGCGGCCATTCAGTATCGCGAAGAGCAAAATATTCAGCGTTAAGTTCTTTTAAATTTTCCCGCGCCAGACTTACGGCGTTTTTATTTTCTTCGGCGAGAATTATCTTTGGAAACATACCGCCAAGAAAGAGAGCGAAGGTTCCAACACCGCAGTATAAATCCGCCATGGGTAAATTTCTGTCTGCGCGGGTAGCTGTATTTATCAACTCATTAATAAGTTTTTCAAGCATAAAACAATTACTCTGAAAAAAAACACCGGCATCCAGAGTTATTTCTTTATCAAGAAGTGTTATTATCCCCCTTTGCTGTCCACCCTCGTTTAACAATACATCGTCTTTGGAAAAAACAGTAAAACGATCTTTATCCGGCGGTATGGTAATTTTTTTTCCGCAGAGGTCTCGAATCTCTGGTTCGCAAGACGCAGAAGACGCGGAGATAGAGGAAGGATTTAATATTTCCCTAATACCCGGTACGGCGACAGGACAATCATGGATTACTGTTATATCCCCGCTGCCCTGCTCTTTCAAACCAAATAAATAATTGTCACCTTTTGCTTTTTGCCTTAAACAATGAAACTGCATTCTGTTGCGATATTCCCGGGACGGCGAAGGAATAATTTCCGGTTCCGGCGGCTGCAATTTACCAATCCGCGAAAAAGAATCTTTTAATATAGAAGTTTTAATTTCAAGCTGGGAATTATATTTAATATGCTGCAGATTACACCCGCCGCATTTTCCGTAGTGTTCACAAAAACTGTCTGTTCGTACAGGGGATGGCTTTATTATTTCCAGTAATTCCGCTCTTGCCCAGGTTTTGCGGTCTTCTTTTATACGGCATAAAACTGTTTCATCCGGCGCGCCGCCTGTTATAAAAACCGGTTTTCCGTCAAACCGGCCCAGAGCATCTCCCCCTGCCGTTATACTTTCCAGCCGCAAATTATAGATCTCACCAACTGTCATAGAAGTATATTATAACATAAATAATTCTATAAGTTTTACTACAAACCACACAAACTCATTGTCCGATAGTTTTTCTTTATTTCAAAAAAATCTCTGACAGCTAAAAATGATCATTAGGTTAAAATTAAGATATCCAAATACAGGTTCGTGATGATTCGCGGTTAATAAATTCGCAGTTTTCGTATAGTTCGTAACAAATAAGGAATGAATTTGTTTGTAAAAATATAGTATAATTAAAGCAATGATAACATTCAGGAAAATTTACATTTTATTATTCTTTGTAACTGTTCCGCTTTTTTCTCAAAGCAGTGATCGTGAACAAGGGCTTCTTACAAGGGAACCTTTGTGGCGGCAGGCATTGGGAGGAACTGTATTATCATTGCCTTCTGTTCAGGCTCAATCTGCGGTTGTCGCTCTGGATGGGGGAAATATCAGAGCCTACTCTACAGCCGGAACTCCTATGTGGACTTATTCGGCAAGGGGCAGAATAAGTCCATATGTCACGAGATCACGGGAAGGAACCTCGTATTTTTCAAGAACAAACGGTATTTTAATAGCGATAAACCGGGTTGGAAGAGAATTATGGCGGCGAAATCTGGATAATCCTTTAAACGCGAAAGTTGTAATTGGATGGGATAGCAGATTATTTGTGCCTACAGAAAGAAAAATTTACTGCTATACAGCTTCCGGGAATTTATTATGGGCAAGAACATTGGAAGCTCCTATTTCTATCGCCCCAAAGCTTGATCGCTGCGGAGGAGTAATATTCGCTCTGAACAATGACAAAATTTATCAAATTGATCCTTTTGGAAATATCAATGAATGGACTCCTTCCAAAACACCCGTCGTTTTATTGTCTGTCGATCATCAATCTATTGTAGTTTTATTTAATGACGGAACAATGGAAGAACTAGGTTCCGCAGGAAACCGGCATTTTATACAAAGCGAAGTTAACATATCTCTTCCGCGGCTTCCTGCCAGTCCGCTGGCGGCAGTCAGCAGAGAAAACAATATCGCTATCACCATGAATGACGGAAGGGTGTCTCTTTTATCAATGGACGAAAGAAGATTACTTTGGACAAGTGACAGCCACATAAGAGAAATAATCAATAATAGAATCACACCGGAAACAGAAGTAGAAATGATTTATGATGAAAGAGGAATTTATGTATTGAGTATAAATGGAGCAACAGGTTTTTCACATGAAGGCAGAAGACATTGGTTTACACTCTTGCAGAATGCCGCCGCAGTACCCGCTTTTGGAAATGACGGTGTGTTATATTCCGGCGGAAAGGACTGGATCCTTTATACGTATAAAATCGAAGACAGAGTTCTGCCGGAGAGAAACGCCATTTATGGACCGGCTCCGGAAGGTACATATGGAATGGGGTATCCACATATTGATTATACGAATAATATTCCGCTTAGCGAACAGGAAACAAAAGCCAAACTTGATCTAATTGCGGCAGGCGTTAACGCCGGAATGATGGGAGGAAATGAACCTGTCTGGACATCTTTTTTATTGAATGTTTCCGCTGGACATTATCCGTTGCAATTCAGAATTACCGCGATTGGTCTTTTAGGAAAAATTGGCTCGCAGGAAACTATTCCATGGCTGATAAATATTTATAACAGAGCCAATGAACCTTTTATTAAAATTGCCGCGGTAAACGCTATAGGAGGAATTGGCGTTGATCCTCAAGGCCTAGCCATGCAAACATTCCTGCACTCAGTTATGCAGAGTACCAGAGACGATTTGGTATTAACCGCGATTGCTTCAGCTACAGGCGCTTTATGCCGTTTTTCAGGCCCGCCTTTAAGCGAAACAGGAATCAGAATATTAAATATACTTTCTTCAAATAACCAGCTTCCAATGGCAAGAAGACAGGCAAACAGGGAAATCGCTTCATTACGTTAATTTGTTTACAGGAATACATTCAATTAAGATACATAAACATTTCTGATTTTTTCTTTCCCGGGAAGCCTATAAACATCAAAATCTTTATCTAAACTAATGATTTCTCTAATACCTGTTTTTTCAGCAGTAATAACCAAAGTAGCGTCAGCGAAATCCATAGGTAAATCGGCGTACTTTTTTGTTAATTCAATAACGCGGGGCAAATCATGCTGATTAATATCACTGATAATTACACCTTTTATCATTGCCCATTCATAAAAATCCTGCTGGGCTTTGACACTAAAATCAAGCATATGAGAAACCTCAGCAAAAACAGCAAGAGTACTAATAAAACAATATTGATTTTTTATAAAAAAATCCCTGGTTTTTTGGTGCTCATTATCATCAACATCAAAAAGAGCAATTAAAGGACCAGCGTCAATAAGAATTCTGTCGTGCACGAATCTTCTCTTTTATACGTTGTTTATATGTAGTTGATAAATCGCTCTCGCCAGAACCATATTTACCAAAATAAGGCAGACCCAGGGTATAAGA
>Ga0123356_10003056_pt1 | contig 17673 bp, 13 predicted proteins | sample TergutEmb28metaG_2_FD_92546 | JGI IMG/M metagenome (GOLD analysis project Ga0123356, IMG submission 92546) | Embiratermes neotenicus P3 segment gut microbial communities from Petit-Saut dam, French Guiana - Emb289 P3 | ecosystem: Host-associated > Arthropoda: Insects > Digestive system > Gut ...
CCAGCAGGAATCAAACGACCCATAATCACATTCTCCTTCAACCCACGAAGATCGTCCGTCTTGCCACAAATCGCAGCCTCCGTCAATACCTTGGTGGTCTCCTGGAAACTCGACGCGCTAATGAACGAATCGGTGGACAACGAAGCTTTGGTGATCCCCAACAGCAACGGCTCAGCAATAGCAGGACGCATCCCACGAGCCATTACTCTAGCGTTTTCCGCTTCGAACACATGCTTTTCCACATGCTCATCAATCAGGAACGCCGTACTCCCCACATCCTTGATCCGAACGCGCCGAAGCATCTGACGCACAACAATTTCGATGTGCTTGTCATTGATCGTCACACCCTGAAGCCGATATACCTGCTGAATCTCATTCACAAGCCACGCTGCCAGCTCCTTTTCACCCTTAACCCGCAAGATATCGTGCGGATTCGCTGGACCGTCCATAAGCGGATCACCGGAACGAACCCTATCACCAGGCTGAACCTGCAAATGCTTGCCCTTCGGAATCAAATACTCACGCGCCTGATCATGCAACGGAGACCCATCCGGCCCAAACGGCGTAGCAACAATCCGCCTCTTGCCCTTCATATCCTTGCCAAACGAAATCTCACCATCAATCTCACTAATAACCGCATGATCCTTCGGCTTCCGCGCCTCGAATAACTCCGCCACACGCGGCAAACCACCCGTAATATCCTGAACCTTCGTCGTGTCCCGCGGAATCTTCGCCACCGGCATACCAGCCTCAACCCGACTACCATCCTCAAGCCCCTGCTCAATATTCGCACCAACAGGCAGATAGTACGTCGCATCCAATTCCGAATCCGGCAACTTCCGAATCTCACCGCTTTCAGCATCCCTAATCGAAATATGCGGCCTCAACTCCTTGTCGCGTGACTCAATCACCACCTTGCGCGCAAGACCAGTTGTCTCGTCAACCTTCTCCTGAACACTCACGCCCTCAACAAGGTCACCAAACACAACATTTCCAGAAACCTCAGTAATAATCGGCGTCGCAAACGGATCCCACTCAGCAATAGTCTCCCCAGCCTTAACAAGATCCCCATCCTTCTTCCGCATCGCCGCACCATACTGCAAACGATAATGCTCACGCTCACGTCCAGTCTCATCCCGAATCACAAGCTCCGCGTGACGATTCATCACAATCGTAACGCCATCGCTTCTCGTAACCAAATGCGCACTTCGCGTCCGAACATACCCCTCAGTACGCGCCTCCAACGAGTTCTGCTCAATCTTCCCACGAGCAGCAGCACCACCAATGTGGAAAGTGCGCATCGTCAACTGAGTACCAGGCTCACCAATCGACTGAGCCGCAATAATTCCCACAGACTCACCGATATTAACCCGATAACCACGAGCAAGATCGCGCCCATAACACTTCGCACACACCCCACGACGAGCCTCACACGTCAACCCCGAACGAATCTGCACTTCCTCAATTCCAGCATCCTCAATAACCTTGACCAAATTCTCATCCAGCTCAGTATTGGCCTCCACCAAAACCTCACCCGTGAGCGGGTCAATAACATCCTCCAACACAACACGCCCCAAAATACGATCCGCAAGCGGCTGAATTACCTCACCGGCCTCCTCAAGCTTAGTCACACGAATTCCATCAAGAGTACCACAATCATACTCCTGAATCGTGCAATCCTGCCCAACGTCAACCAAACGACGAGTAAGATATCCGGAATTCGCAGTCTTCAAAGCAGTATCCGCAAGACCCTTACGAGCACCGTGCGTCGAAATGAAGTACTGCAACACCGACAACCCCTCACGGAAATTCGCCGTAATAGGCGTCTCAATAATCTCACCCGACGGCTTCGCCATAAGACCGCGCATAGCCGCAAGCTGACGAATCTGTTGCGTAGAACCTCGAGCACCAGAGTCAGCCATGATGTAAATGGAATTGAAACTCGGCTGCTCAGACTTCTCACCGGTTTCAGAATCCGTCACCGCATCCGAACTAATACCCTTCATCATCTCCCGCGTCACACCATCCGCGACACCCGCCCAAATGTCGACAATCTTGTTGTAACGCTCACCATCGGTGATCAACCCCTCCTGATACTGCTCCACAACCTCCTCAACACGCTTCTGAGCCTCATCGAGCATCACCGACTTCTTCTCCGGAATAACCATGTCACTCATGCAGATCGATATCCCAGCACGCGTAGCATAGTTAAATCCCAAAGTACGCAACCGGTCAGCCAAGAGCACCGTTTCCTTATTGCGATGCTCGCGGTAACACTTATCAATCAACGCCGAAAGCGCCTTCTTATCCAACGTCTTATTGACGAAATCAAACGGAACACGCTTCGGAAGAATCTCGGCAATCAATACACGCCCAACCGTGGTATGCACAAGCCGACGCTTCGGATTGCCTAGCGCATCACGCTTCTGCTCACCATCCTCGCCGACATCGGGCACTCTAACGCCAATCTGCGCATGCAGATCAACCTCACCATGATCAAACGCCATCCGCACTTCTTCGACCGAAGCAAAAGTTCCGCGCAGCGCATTTCCAGCAAGCCTGCCCTTCTTATCCAAGAGCTTGACCTCACGATAACCGCCACGAGCAAACTTCTTAGCGCGCGTCGCATAATACAATCCAAGCACAACGTCCTGAGTCGGATTAATAATCGGACGACCGCTCGCCGGACTCAGGATATTGTTAGTGCTCATCATCAGCACGCGCGCTTCCATCTGCGCCTCAATACTCAGCGGCAAATGCACAGCCATCTGGTCACCGTCGAAGTCAGCGTTGAACGCCGTACAAACCAGAGGATGGAGCTGAATGGCTTTGCCTTCAATCAAAACTGGCTCAAACGCCTGGATTCCAAGACGGTGCAAAGTCGGCGCACGATTCAACATGACCGGATGCTCGGTAATCACCTCTTCCAGGATATCCCAAACCTCCGACTTCTCCTTCTCAACCATCTTCTTCGCGCTCTTGATAGTATTCACATACCCGCGCGACTCAAGCTTGTTGTAGATAAACGGCTTGAATAACTCAAGCGCCATCTTCTTTGGAAGGCCACACTGATGAAGCCGTAATGTCGGACCAACAACAATGACCGAACGCCCCGAATAGTCTACACGCTTTCCGAGCAGGTTTTGCCTAAACCTACCCTGCTTGCCCTTCAACATATCCGACAAGCTCTTGAGCGGCCTCTTATTCGCGCCAGTTATGGTTTTGCCACGACGACCGTTATCAAACAGCGCATCAACAGCTTCCTGCAGCATCCTACGCTCATTCCGGATAATGATTTCCGGGGCGTTTAGCTCCAATAGCCTCTTGAGACGGTTGTTCCGATTGATAACGCGACGGTACAGGTCATTCAAATCGCTTGTGGCGAACCGTCCACCGTCGAGCGGAACCAGCGGCCGAAGGTCAGGAGGAAGGACCGGGATCACGGTGAGCATCATCCAGTCGGGACGGTTGCCGCTGTCGCGAAATGCTTCCACAACCTTCAAACGCTTTGCAATTTTCTTGCGCTTCGCCTCGCTCGTAGACTCGCGCATAGTCTCCCGCAACTCCTCGGACAGCTTGTGGACATCCACACGCTTTAGCATCTCGAGGATCGCCTCCCCACCCATGCCCGCCAAGAACCCATCATCACCGTAATCGTCAAGCTTCTGGATAAACTTATCCTCGGTCAGAAGCTGACCGTCTTCGAGATCCGTATCCCTCTTGTCAATTACGACATATGCCTCGCAGTACAGCACCTTTTCAGGTCTTTGAGAGTAATATCGAGAATGTTTCCAATTCTCGACGGCAGACTCTTCAGAAACCATATGTGAGCGACTGGGGTTGCAAGATTTATATGTCCAAGACGCTCGCGTCGAACCTTCGACTGGATGACTTCAACACCGCATTTTTCGCAGACAATTCCACGGTGCTTCATGCGCTTGTACTTACCGCAGTTGCACTCGTAGTCTTTCACCGGCCCGAAGATCTTGGCACAGAACAGGCCTTCGCGTTCCGGCTTGAATGTGCGATAGTTAATGGTCTCGGGCTTCTTGACCTCACCGTGGGACCATTCGCGGATTTTCTCCGGGCTCGCAAGCGAGATACGGATGGCGCTGAAGGACAGTGGGTCCTTTGGCTTTTCGAAAAAGCTGAAGATATCGCGCACAGTGACCTCCGTTACTCCGCTGCCGAACGCTCCGTCAAAGAGCGCTCAGGTCCAGACTCAACAAGCTCCACGTTTAGACATAACGATTGGAGCTCCTTAATGAGAACGTTAAAACTCTCAGGAAGCCCAGCTTCAAGCTTAAACTCACCCTTCACAATGGACTCATACATCCGAGTACGACCCATAACATCGTCGCTCTTAACAGTCAAAAACTCCTGAAGAGCATGCGCCGCACCATAAGCCTCCATTGCCCAGACTTCCATCTCACCGAGCCGCTGCCCACCAAATTGCGCTTTGCCACCCAACGGCTGCTGAGTAACCAGCGAATACGGCCCAATCGACCTCGCATGTATCTTGTCATCAACGAGGTGGTGCAGCTTCAATATATAAACCACGCCCACCGTAACATCCTCGTCAAACGCATCCCCCGTACGACCATCATACAGAATCGCCTGACCATTCGGCGGACAGCCCGCAAGCGTCAGCGCTTCCTTGATATCATCCTCCGTTGCACCATCAAACACCGGAGTAGAGAAAAATACCCCACGTCGAAGCTTGCCCGCAAGACGCTTAGTATCCTTATCATCCATCTTGTTGATGATCGAAATAGTCTCCGGATTCCCAGCATACACCTGCTTCAATCTATCACGAATCGCGGCACCAGAGTACTTCTCCTGCACCATCTCCTGAATCTGCTCACCAAGAACCCGAGCGCCCCACCCAAGGTGCGTCTCCAACACCTGACCCACATTCATTCGGCTGGGAACACCTAGAGGATTCAACACAATATCCACAGGACGTCCATCCTGAAGATAGGGCAGATCCTCTTCCGGCAATATCCGACTAACAACACCCTTGTTCCCATGGCGCCCAGCCATCTTATCGCCGACCTGCAGTTTTCGCTTGATCGCGATATATACCTTAACAAGCTTAATCACACCCGGCGGAAGCTCGTCGCCCCGACTCAACCGCTCAATCCTCTCCTGGAAATGCTCCTGCCGCGCTGCTATCAACTCCTGCAAGTTGTGCATCTTCTCACGCACAGTATCCGCATTCTCCACATTTAGCACTTCCCAGTACTTCTGTGGAATCGACTGAAGCTTGTCCTTCGTAATCTCCTCACCCTTGGCAAGCAAAACCACTCCCTTGTCATCGACAAGCTTGGACTTCGCAACCTTCCCAACAAGCAACGACCGAACCTGACGAATCGCAGAATCCCGGAGGATCTGAATCTCCTCATCCCGCGTCTTCTCCAACCGAGCCTGCTCATGACTCTCAATCTCAAGAGCACGCTCATCCTTGTCCGTACCCCGACGAGAAAACACACGCGCATTTATCACAATGCCGCCAACCCCAGGCTGCACCCGTAACGAACTATCCCGAACATCCCCCGCCTTTTCACCGAAAATCGCCCGAAGCAACTTTTCCTCAGGCGAAAGCTGCGTCTCACCCTTCGGCGTAATCTTACCAACCAAAATGTCCCCGGGCTTGACCTCAGCACCAATCCGAACAATCCCAGACTCATCAAGATCCTTCAGTGCTTCCTCACCCACATTCGGAATATCCCGCGTGATTTCCTCTTTCCCAAGCTTCGTATCACGAGCAACACACTCAAACTCCTCGATGTGAACCGAAGTAAACACATCCTCCTTAACGATCCGCTCTGATATCAGAATCGAGTCCTCGAAATTGTACCCCTGCCACGGCATAAACGCTACAAGAACATTTCTACCCAACGCAAGCTCACCACAATCCACCGCCGGGCCATCCGCCAATACCTCACCCTTCTTAACACGATCACCAGTACGAACAACAGGCTTCTGATTGTAACAAGTAGACTGGTTCGACCTACGATACTTCATCAAGTGATAAATATCCGGATAATCCGCATCCTCACCCAAAGCACGAACCACAATGCGCGACGCATCAACGCTCTCGATAACCCCATCACGACGCGCCACCGCACAAACACCAGAATCCAACGCAACACGCAACTCCATCCCAGTACCAACAATCGGGGCCTCAGTCGCAATCAGCGGCACCGCCTGACGCTGCATGTTCGCACCCATCAACGCGCGATTCGCATCGTCATGCTCAAGGAACGGAACCAGCGCCGCAGCTACCGACACCATCTGATTCGGGGCCACGTCCATAATCTGGACACTCTCCGGCGACACCATCCGAAAATCACCATTGAATCGAGCGGAAACCAAATAGTCCTTGAACTTATTGTCAGAAGACAGATTCGCAGTCGCCTGCGCAATATACTTGCCTTCCTCCTCAAGCGCACTCAACCAATTGATCTCACTCGTCACACCACCAGCACTAACACCACGATACGGAGTCTCCACGAATCCATACGCATTCACACGAGCATAAGTCGAAAGCGACGCAATCAGACCGATGTTCGGACCTTCAGGCGTCTCAATCGGACATATTCGCCCATAGTGAGTAGCGTGAACGTCGCGAACCTCAAATCCAGCACGCTCACGAGTCAAACCGCCCGGGCCCAATGCGGAAAGACGTCGCTTGTGGGTAACCTCCGACAGCGGATTTGTTTGATCCATGAACTGCGATAGCTGCGAGCTGCCAAAGTATTCCTTGATGACAGCGCTGACAGGCTTTGCATTGATTAGGTCGTGAGGCATAAGCGTGTCGATTTCCTGCGACATACTCATGCGTTCCTTGATTGCGCGTTCCATACGAACCAAACCAATTCGGTATTGGTTCTCCATCAACTCACCCACGGCGCGTACCCGACGATTCCCGAGATGGTCGATATCGTCAACGCTTCCACGTCCGTTTTTGAGCTCGATCAGGTGCCGCACAGTCTCAAGAATGTCTTGCGCAGAGAGAACGCCTTGATCTAGAGCAGGACGCTCACTTTCTGGAAGGCTGTTGTAGAACTTGTAGTTCAGTTTGAGCCTTCCGACGCGCGACAAATCATATCGCTCCGCGTTGAAGAACAGATTGTTGAACAGAGTTCGCGCGGTCTCAAGTGTTGGAGGATCGCCAGGACGCAGACGCCGGTAGATTTCCATGATCGCATCCTCAGTCGCCTTAACCTTGTCCGCGATTAGGGTATCGCGCAGGTAAGAGCCCACATTGAGGCCGTCAATGAACAGAATCTTGAATTTCTCCACACCGACCGAGTATAGATACTTGGAGAAGTGCGCCATTGCTTCGCGGACGCTGTCTTCTGGAGCGGCTTTTCGTCCGGCTGCTTTTTCGCACAGGTCACCGAGGGCGATTGTCTTTTGCGGATCCGCAGGGTTTGGAATCTGAGCGTTGGCGATAGTGTCGTTGCACTCGAGAATCACCTCGCCAGTTTCCATGTTGATGACGTCGTGAGCCGCAACTTTTTCTAGCAGCTCGGCGTATTCCAGCGGAATTCGCTCGATCTTGGCAGCCTTCAGTTTCTTGATGGCGAGTCTATTGAACTTTGCGTTCTTTTTGACGATTATTTCGCCATCGATTTTGATGTCGCGTGTTGAACGCTGGCCCGGGAGGAGGTCGTACTCGATGCTCTTGGAGAATTTCGCCCCTTTTTCAAGGTAGATGTCCTCGGTAGAGTAAAAGTAGTTGAGGAGATCCTGGGTGGAATATCCCAGTGCGCGGAGCAGAACGGTGGCGTGCATTTTTCGACGTCGGTCGATTCGGACATAGATTATGTCCTTGGGATCGAATTCGAAATCGAGCCATGAGCCGCGGTAAGGGATGACACGGGCGGAGTAGAGGAGTTTTCCCGATGAGTGGGTTTTTCCTTTGTCGTGGTCGAAGAAAACGCCGGGGCTTCGGTGAAGCTGGCTTACCACGACCCTTTCTGTGCCGTTGATGATGAAGGTGCCGGTGTCAGTCATCAGCGGAAGTTCGCCGAAGTAGACTTCCTGCTCCTTGATGTCGCGAACGAGACGCTCACCGCCCTCGCGCGTATCGTAGATCATCAACTGGGTGGTCACCTTGACAGGTGCCGCAAAAGTCATTCCGCGCTGTCTGCATTCGTCGACATCGTATTTTGGTTTCTCGAGGTTGTACGATACGAAGACGAGTTCGCTTGTTCCATTGAAGTCCTTGATAGGGAAGACACTTCGGAAGACAGCCTGCAGTCCGACTTCGGCCCTATCGGCTGGGTCGACGTTCGTTTGCAGGAATTTGTCGTACGATGTCTTTTGAATGTCGATTAGGTTAGGAATTTGGATGATACGCTTGATGCGTCCAAGGTTTTTCCTGATCCTAAAGTTCGTCTGCACGACCGACGCCATCGATGTTGCCTCCAGACGCGCCGAACACCAGCCGGTTAGGTTGGCCAAAAAAGCTCTGCAAAAAGATTTGCAAAAAAGCCTACAAAAGCACGGAAAACGCCGTCAGGTCGGCCATTCCCGACCTGACGTCGTCAATGTTGGGGCCCGTTCGGGCCAAAAATGGGTGACAACAAACTACTTGAGCTCGACCTTGGCTCCAGCTTCTTCGAGTTTCTTCTTCATTTCCTCGGCTTCAGCCTTGGGAATCCCTTCCTTGACGGTCTTCGGCGCGCCTTCAACCAATTCCTTCGCTTCTTTCAGGCCAAGCCCAGTAATCTCACGCACTGCCTTGATCACATTGATGCGGTTCGGGCCGCAGTCCTTCAACTCGACATCGAATTCGAGCTTCTCTTCAACAGGGGCAGCTTCGGCCGCGGCAGGACCAGCCATGCCAGCGACAGCTACGGGCGCAGCAGATACGCCCCACTTCTCTTCCAGAGTCTTAACAAGACCCGCCATTTCCATCACAGACATGTGGCTCAAATGGTCGATGAGCTGCTCGGTAGTAATTTCAGCCATGTTCACAACTCCTTGCACATCCTAACGAAAGTCGTCGCGAGACAACCGTAAATCCTTCTACAATTGGTGAATTATTCGCCACCCAGTTGACGCTTCCTAGCGTCAAGCAAGTAGGCAAAGTTTTGACGCGGCGCGTTTAGCTGCCGCACCAACCCCTGCATCGGTGCCATAAACGTCGCAAGCAAAGTTGAACGCAACTCATCCTTGCCCGGCATCGTAGCAAGCACATTCTCAACACTCGCCGCCGTCAGGACATCTGACTCAACGACGCCGCCCTTGATTTTTAGCTTCGGATTGTCCTTGACGAACGCCTTAACAACCTTAGCTGCAATCCCCGGCTCCTCAAATGACCACGCAATCCCAGTCATTCCACTGAGAAGCGTGCCGATCGATCCCGCATAAGGACGTCCTTCAACAGCGTGATGGACAAGATTGTTCTTGACCACTCTGTATTCAACACCAACCTTGCGAAATTCTTCGCGGAGTTTGGTGACGTCTTCCACAGTCATTCCAGCGAAATCGACAAATACGGCCGAGACCATTCGGTCGAAGCGTTCCCGAAGGAACTGAATGCTGTCACTACGTTCAGTTCGGTTCATGGTCTCAACTCCCCTGCCGCCGACGCGGAGTCAACGTGAACACCAGGTCCCATCGTGGACGATAGGGCAATTCCCCTGATGTACGTGCCTTTCGCTGTGGACGGTTTTGCTCGCACTAGCGCTTGAATCAGGGCTTGTGCGTTTTCGACCAGGGCCGAGTCAGCGAATGACAATTTTCCGATGCGGCAATGGACGATTCCCGCTTTTTCAACTCGGTACTGAACCTTTCCAGCTTTGGCTTCACGAACAGCCTTATCGATTTCGAATGTGACCGTTCCTACCTTCGGGTTCGGCATCAATCCACGAGTACCAAGAATTCGTCCCAGCTTACCAACAGAGCTCATCATGTCGGGTGTTGCGATCACCCGGTCGAAGTCGAGAAAGCCTTCTTGAATTCGCTGCACGAGCTCGTCCGAACCAGCGAAATCAGCGCCCGCTTCACGGGCCTCGCGTTCTTTGTCGCCCTTGGCAAACACTAGTACGCGCACCTTCTGACCGGTTCCGTGAGGCAAAACAATTGCCCCGCGCACCATCTGGTCCGCATACTTGGGGTTAACCCCCAAACGCACAGCAATTTCGACAGTCTCGTCGAACTTAGCATGCGCTGTTTTCTTGACCAAGGCGATGGCCTCCTCAAGTGTGAGTTTCGTCGCGCGATCTACTTGCAAAAGCGCCGCGCGATGCTTCTTGGCGGCTTTCCTCATCGCACCTCCTTCTTCGGCCGTTGCCTTCCACGGTGCGCCATTTCCCGTGGTGCTTGGTTGTACACCTTTCGGTGCTGTTCACTACCCATCGATATCAACCGCATTGATATCAACCTTGAACTCGAACGCCCATGGACCTCGCAGTCCCAGCAATCGAGCGCATCGCAGACTCAACATTTGTCGTGTTGAGATCCTTAAGCTTCAACTCCGCAATCTCACGAAGCTGCTGCTCAGTAATCGCCCCAACCTTAGTCTTGTTCGGCTCTTTCGAACCAGACCCAGGCTTCTTCGCCGTCGACAGCCCCGCAGCTTTCTTAATCAACACCGCAGCAGGCGGCGTCTTCATTATGAAAGAGAAGGACCGGTCAGCATAAACAGTAATAAGCACAGGAATGATCATATCTCCCTGTGCCTGAGTTCGGGCATTGAAGTCCTTGCAGAACGCCATAATATTGACGCCATGCTGCCCGAGAGCTGGCCCGACTGGCGGCGACGGGTTCGCCTTTCCAGCGGGCAATTGTAGTTTGACGAAGCCTACGATCTTCTTCATTTATCTTCCGTGCTCCAAGCGCCCATGCCGTGTCACAAGACCGGTTGGCTGGCCCTAGCGCTTCTCCACCTGACTAAACTCAAGCTCTACCGGTGTTGCTCGACCAAATATCGACACCTTAACACGAAGCTTCTGCTTCTCCGGCTTCACCTCTTCAACAGTACCCGAAAAATTCGCAAACGCCCCATCAGTCACACGAACCTCATCACCAACATCAAACTTCACCTGCGGCTTGGGCTTCATCGCCCCCTCAACCATCCCCTGACGCAACGTCTCAATCTCCCGCGCCTTAACAGGCGTCGGATTCTGATTCCCAATAAAACCCGTCACCCGTGTAGTCTCCTTCACAAGATGCCAAGTCTTCTCATTCATATCCATCTCAACAAACACATACCCAGGAAGACTCGTCTTCTGACGCACCTTCGTCTTCCCCGACGACCGATTATCACGCACTGTCTCAGTCGGAACCAATATGTCCCCAAACGAATCCGACATCCCGTGCTGCTTAATCCGCTCCTGCAACCCAGACTTCACCTTCGCCTCATATCCCGAATAAGTCTGAATCACATACCACTTCATCGTCGTCGGAGCGTCCATGTCCCCCTCCAATCACGCACGGTAGACGAGATCCGTCATAAATCCCCAAAACCGATCCAACAACATCAAGTAGATCATCGCTATAAAACTCGCAACGACCACCACTATTGTCCCGTTAACCACTTCCTCCCGATTCGGCCACGCAACCTTCGCCAACTCCGACGCCGCCTCATCGACAAATGTCCGAATGTCCCGTCGACGATACGCATAAACACCCACAATCGCCGCTATCACCCCTCCAATGACCATACTCCAATTCGAACGCGTATCCTCAGCAGAATACATTAGCCACGGAACATGATCCACAATGCTCTGCGTACTCGCCAACTTCCCCCAGATCGCAGACACCGTATGCCCAAAAACATATGCAGCAGCAATTCCAACCGCAAAAAACGCCGACGCCACATACCGCGCCGGACCCTGACTAAACCCACCATCTCCTACCTCTGCCTCACCCCCAACCCGAACCACCAACTTCTCTCCCTCACCCAATACAGCCGAATCCCCATCCGCTGTACCAGTACCGGCAGCCTCGTCGTCACGATCCTCTCGATTGTCGGAATTCTGAATTCCCATTGATTACACCTACGATGACGTCCGACAATTTCCTTAGAATAGCCAGGTGTCACATCCGACCAGCACACTCGCAAAAGCAGGGGCGGCGGGACTCGAACCCGAAACCTGCGGATTTGGAATCCGCTGCTCTACCAATTGAGCTACACCCCTTCAGTCCACCATCCCTACCGCATTTGTCATAATTATGCACCCGGATCCAATCCTACTTTGTCTCCCGATGCACCGTACGACGCTTGCACATCGCACAATACTTACTCAACTCCAACGATGCAGTCGCAGTACCAAGCCGGGTGGTCCGATAATTGCGCCTCCCACACTCAGAACACGCAAGCACAACTGTCACCCGACCCGATCCCAACTGCCTACTCCACAATCTTCGTCACAACACCAGCACCAACAGTCCGACCACCCTCGCGAATAGCAAACCGCATCTGCTCCTCAAGAGCTACCGGCGTAATCAACTCAATACTCATCTTAATGTTGTCACCAGGCATGACCATCTTCACACCCTCCGGCAACATACAAGACCCAGTCACATCAGTCGTCCGAATGTAAAACTGCGGACGATAATTCGTGAAGAACGGAGTGTGACGACCACCTTCCTCCTTCTTCAACACGTAAACCTCACCCTCAAACTTGATATGAGGCGTGATACTTCCAGGCTTGGCCAACACCTGCCCACGCTCAATCTCTTCCTTGCCAACCCCACGCAACAAACATCCAACATTGTCCCCCGCTTGACCACGGTCAAGCAACTTACGGAACATCTCAACCCCAGTCACAACCGTGTTGCGAGTCGCACTGAAACCAATGATCTCCACTGGCTCATTGACCTTCACAACCCCACGCTCGATTCGACCAGTCGCAACAGTCCCACGCCCCTTAATGCTGAAAACGTCCTCAACAGCCATCAAGAACGGCTTGTCAACATCACGCACCGGCTCTGGAATGAAGTCGTCAAGCGCATTCAACAACTCAGTAACCTTCCCCTCCCACTTCTCATCACCATTCATCGCCGGAAGCGCCGCACCACGAATCACAGGCGTATTGTCACCATCAAAATACTGCTTGCTCAATAGCTCACGAACTTCCATCTCCACAAGATCAATCATCTCATCATCATCAACCAAATCACACATGTTCAAAAACACAACAAGGTGATTCAAACCCACCTGACGAGCAAGAAGAACGTGCTCCCGAGTCTGCGGCATCACAGAGTCAACCGCACTGACACACAGAATGGAACCATCCATCTGCGCCGCCCCAGTAATCATGTTCTTGATATAGTCAGCATGCCCCGGACAATCCACATGCGCATAGTGACGCTTGTCGGTTTCATATTCGACGTGCGCTACAGCGATGGTGATAGTTTTCGACTCATCACGGACCGTCCCACCTTTTGCGATATCGGCGTACGACTTGACCTTGGCCTTTGAAGCCCGCGCCTGAACCTTCAAAATGGCGGCCGTGAGCGTGGTCTTGCCATGAGAGATGTGGCCAATTGTCCCCACGTTAACGTGCGGCTTCGTCCTCTGAAACTTTTCCTTCGCCATGTCTCAACTCTCCAACAAACTCAATGCGCTCCAAAACCTTCAACACAATCGCGACCAACTTTGGCCACTTTCACATCCAGCAGCCCGACAGCATACCGGGCCAGCAAACCAAATCCTCATAACCAGAGCCCACCACCGGGCTCGAACCGGTGACCTCGTCCTTACCAAGGACGTGCTCTACCTACTGAGCTAGGTGGGCTTACCATCAAAACAAGAGCGGGAGACGGGGTTCGAACCCGCGACGTTCAGCTTGGAAGGCTGACGCTCTACCAACTGAGCTACTCCCGCAACAGTCTCCACATCGATTCTCAGTCAACTACAAGTGGTGGGTGGTGGATTCGAACCACCGTAGGCTTCGCCGGCAGATTTACAGTCTGCTCCCTTTGTCCACTCGGGTAACCCACCTCACTCTGTCAAACCACAGTCACTCAACCAAACTACCTCAACCCAAATCAGCAACCATCACCATCCATCAAACATCATCCTATCAACAACCAAAATCGCCCTGCGGTGCATAGCAGAGCTGGCGAGGGGATTTGAACCCCTAACATCCGGTTTACAAAACCGGTGCTCTACCGTTGAGCTACGCCAGCCTGGGCTCAAACCCAGAACTGCCATTGCGGCAGATCACCTGGCCCCGCGACACCAACACCACAGACCCAAGTCATGAGACGCGCATCAATAGCGATCTCGCTTGGCAGTGTCAACAAACAATCTTTGACGAGCAATCTGCAGTGATTTTTCGTTGCTTTTTCCGCGATGCTTTCGTTCGAGACCCCCAATCGAAACCCCACCACAACTACTTCAACACACCATTCAAACACCACCCACACGCGCGATCACCACGGTGATCACCCATCGCGAGGCAAGACTCCAAACACGATGACACACCCCAAAGCCACGCCCTCAAACCCAGCACAACCAAGACTCATATTCTGGGAAACCACCGTCGCCTGCAACCTCAACTGCTCCCACTGCCGACGCACCACCTCAACTCCACTCTCACACGAGCTGTCAACCAGCGAAGCCACGGAACTCCTGATCAACCCAATCGCGAGCAACAATTGGAAACCCATCCTCGTGTTCTCCGGCGGCGAACCACTCGCGAGAAACGACATCCTCCCCATCATCAACCACACCACCAACAAAGGAATCCACGCCGCCATCGCTACCAACGGAACACTCATCAACAACACAATCGCACACGACCTTGCCAACGCCGGCATCTCCAGAGCCAGCGTCAGCCTCGACGCCGCCACCCCAACAACACACGACTCCATCCGCGGAATCCCAGGCTCTTTCAACCTCGCCACATCAGGAATCCAAGCTCTACGCAACGCAGGCATCGACGTCCAAATCAATTCCACCATCACCAAAGCCAACCGCAACGAAGTCGACAAGCTTTTGGACCTAGTCCACGACCTCGACACCTGCGCACTCCACGTCTTTCTCCTCGTGCCAACTGGATGCGGTGCACAGCTCCCAGAACACATCAGACTCGAGCCATACGAAGTGGAACAGCTCCTCAGATATCTCGATTCCGAGGCAACGAAACGCAACATGGAAATTCGAGCCACCTGCGCCCCGCAAGCACAACGAATCCGCCTTCAACAAATCAGAACCCGAGCGAAATCTGAACAACCACCAGGCCGAGGACTCGCCCCATCATCGAAAGGATGTCTCGCCGGAAACGGAATCGTGTTCATCAGCGCCACCGGAATAGCATTCCCATGCGGCTACCTCCCAACACCCATCGGCAACATCCGCGAGCAACCACTCGCATCCATCCTCACCACCTCGGAGTTGCTGTCCTCACTCCGCGACACCACCAACCTCGAAGGGAGATGCCGCAACTGCGAATACAACAAATGCTGCGGTGGATGCCGCGCCCGAGCATTCGCCACATCCAACAACCTGTTCGGCGAAGAACCATCCTGCACAATGCCAAGCAACGCCGAACCACCGATGACCAACACGCGCTAAGGCTTGTCCACCGCTCCAGCAATCCCGTCCAACGCCCGCTGCAACTCATCCTCGGAATACGGCAACTCCGCAATCGCCTCATTCACCAACTCCAACCTACGCTCCAACTGAAGCTTCGACTCACGAGCGCGCTGCACCCACAACGAAACCTCACCAGTCCGCTCCGCCATCGCAAGCGTGCGATCCATCGCACTCAACCCCTTGCGCAACAACACCCTGTATCGAAGCTCCATCGCCCCGAAAAACAACTGACGCTGCCCAACAGTTCTCGCCGACGTCGGCGGCTGGATCCTCATCAGGTCCGCGTGCAGCGTCTGATACATGCTCCCAATCCGATACCCAGCCATCGCTGACCATCGCGAATCATAGGCTCGCGTCACAGTCCCATACGCCTCCTGCGCATCGAGCAAGAGCTGACATCTACGCTCCAGCGCTTGAGAAAAATCTGGTGGCAGCGGTTCGAAAACAATCTGCTCACCCTGCAACCGCAACACCTCGCCGTAAGCAAAGAACACCTGCGCCATGCCAACGGTGAGCCTGCCCCCATCAAGCAACCCATGCTGCTCCATCAACCCTCGAGCCTTGCCAATGGACCTCATCGACCGATCCAAATCACCAGTCGCAACCAACCCCAACGCATGCGCACCGTAGCCCTCGATCTTGTCCATAAGAGCCACATCAGAACGAGCCACGAGCAACTCTCCGAACCGAGCCAACCCTTCCCAATCCTCAACCATCGACAGCAACCGACTCCCGCGCAACAACACCTGCCCCACCAAATCGTGATCAGGAAAGCCATCCACCAACTGCCGATACCGAGAAGCCGCGTCAGCAAATCTGCCCAGCGCCTCGTACGAAAGCCCGGCCCCATAAAGCGCCATCGGCGCATGCACACCACCAGGTTCAAACCCAAACACTCGATCAAACCCGTGAGCAGCACGCTCATACAATCCCTTATCAAACCAAGCTGTCGCCTCCCGCATGCGATCCGAAAGCATCCCAGCATCAACCGCAGTCACGTAACTAGTCGGAACCGTCACAGACGGCCCACCCGCCACAACCTGCGAAGGCTGCGCTTGCGATGGATGCGCCTGCGAAGCCGCGCCAGCGCAACCCACGGACAAAACCACTGATGCAAGTGTTGGAAGAACCCCTGGAACCAGAGAGGACAATACTAGCGAAAACAGACTGCGCGAAGCACCGCGTCCATGCAGGCTCAACGCACCACGCGGAAGTGATCTAGGACAAAGCAGATCAAGTATCCCCAGCAGCAGCGTCATCATCAGCATCGCCGTCCGCGTCGGATTCACTCTCATCTTCTTCATCCCAGAACACACCAACTCCAAAGACGTCCTGGTTCAAATCCCGAAGTGCAGCAGCCACATTCGCCTTCCACTCCGAGCGCAACGAACCAGGTGTTTCCTTCTCCACCGCATTCGCAACACCAAGCCAGTAGCGAGCGTGGAACCTGTAGGATTTTTCGATAGCCGATGGTTCGCCTTTGTCCGCTGCTGGACGCCCGGGTTCATTTCCGCTGAGGCGGTAGTCAGTCATCCCGCGGAGGTACGCATAGGTGGCTTTCTGTTCTGGACCAAACGAGTCCAAGTCATTCTCAAGCACCCGAAGCAGCGCAAGAGCGCGTTCGTGCTGGTTGGCCTGGAAATGATGCTGAGCCCGCTCGAGGTCACTCACGTAAGTGCAGCCAACCCCGCCCAGACACGCAGCGCACAAGACGATCGCAAGAATCCAACGCATAACCCCGTAACTCTACCGAATCACGGGGATGGGAATCAAGATGAGTAGATGGGAAACCGATGGGCGGTGGAGTTTGCCAGCTTAGAAGCCGTACCCGTAGCCGAGGGTGGGAGAAATGACGATATTGGTGGTGGGGAACAAGTAGGATAACTTCAGTTCGAACATCGGCCCGTGATTGGGGGCAATGGCGTACATCACACCACCACCCAGCCCAATGAACCCCTGGCCTGCTTTGCGCCAGGCTTCTACGACCTGCGTCTCGGGGTAGTTCTTCCCGTGGTCTCCAACTTCGCACCAACCATTATTGCAGGTAACTACAGGTTGGTTGTTCTCGTCACGCAAATCCTGATTCTCACGCACGCTGACTTCGA
>Ga0123356_10003057_pt1 | contig 17669 bp, 14 predicted proteins | sample TergutEmb28metaG_2_FD_92546 | JGI IMG/M metagenome (GOLD analysis project Ga0123356, IMG submission 92546) | Embiratermes neotenicus P3 segment gut microbial communities from Petit-Saut dam, French Guiana - Emb289 P3 | ecosystem: Host-associated > Arthropoda: Insects > Digestive system > Gut ...
CCTAGCGGAAATTCGCCCGACGTCGCTGCTCCCCGCGGTCTACGCCTGACGTCCCCCGTCCCGGCGGTCTACGCTGCGAGTGACATGATCGTCACGCGGGGTGGAGAGCGGATGGGGACGGAGAGCGGATGGGGATGGACAGTGGACGGATTCTCGCTGCGTCAAGCTCGATCCATGTTGTGCCGGGGGGACCAGTGATCCTGCTATCCCTGGCGATCATCAGGATTGTCATCTACCTGGCCGTTAAGGGCAGCCGGTGATACCTCGAACGCGGACGTGCCTAGCTGCACCTGACGCGCGACATACCGGCCCCGCGCGGGCAGTCGGCCAACCGCCCGAAGATCGGCCGGGCCTGACCTCGCATGCCGTGCCGATGGCCGGATCCTGGTATGGGCGGGGATGCCGCGTCATTGTGAGGATTTAAAGCTCATCGTCCTCGTGTGCGTGCTGCTGGAGCTGGACGTAGGCCGGGTGTTCCCGGATGCGGCTCAGCGCCCAGCGCAGGCCTTCGGCCCGGCTGCTCACGACGCCCGCGGTGATCAGGGTGTCCACGGTGGCCAGATCGGCAGCCGCGAGCCGGACCATCACGGGAGTAAGGTCTTCCTGCGCTTCATCGGCTGCGGGGACCGGCCTTGCGCGGCCGGTGATCCTGTAGGCCAGGGTACGGGGGCTGGCCGCCCTGACCTGGCCCTCCGGGCGGAACTCGACCCATCCGATGGCGAGGGGCAGTTCGTCGCGCAGCACGCCGAGGGCCGCGGCATTGGCAGTGCAGAACTGGTGAACGGTCCCGGGGCTGGCTTGGCCGCCTTCGGACCGGCCCGGCCACTCGAAGAAGACCCGCATCGCGGCCCGTCCGGGTTCTACTTCCGGATCGTCGCCGTACTGCAGCACCTGGGCCCGTACGATCGCACCTTCGGGGAAGGCCTGCCTGACCTGCTGCTCGATGCGATCGGTCAATGCCTTGTCCATGCCGTCCTCCGCTGGGGCTGCCACCCCCGGGAACCCGCCCCGGCTGCTAACGGTAATGCGCATATCCGGCGGTGGCGATTGATTTCCCGCCCGGCCGCATCAAGCGAAGCCGCGGTGTCGCATGTCAAGCTGAGCCTGACATGCCGCCCGATGACGCAAGTTACATATTTACAATCTGGTTACTAGGGTATATTTGCCATCAGCAAAGTAGGGAGTCCTGCTCGCCGGGACCGACCGAACGGAGTTGCTGGTGGACCTGAACCCCTATGTGGTGCTCGGCAGCGCGGTCGTCGGGCTGCTGGTCGGGGTCACCGGGGCCGGCGGGGGCGCGCTGATGACGCCGATGCTCATCTTGCTGTTCAACGTCAAGCCGTCGGCGGCGATCTCCAGCGACCTGGTCGCCGCCGTGGTGATGCGGCCGGTCGGCTCGGTCGTGCACATGCGGACCGGAACCGTCAACTTCCGGCTGGTCGGCTGGCTGTGCGTGGGCTCGGTGCCGATGGCGTTCCTCGGCGCCTACCTGCTGCACCAGCTCGGCGGGACCTCGGCACAGCAGCAGAACGTGGAGACCGCGCTCGGAGCGGCGCTGCTCGCCGGAACCGCCGCCATGCTGCTGCGGTCCTGGCTTGACCGGCGGAACGGGCTGCGACGGACCGCCCCGATCGGGACGCTGAGCGTCCGGCCGCTCGTCACGGTGGCGATCGGCGCGGTCGGCGGCATCATCGTGGGGATGACCTCGGTCGGTTCCGGGTCGCTGATGATCGTGCTGCTGCTGTTCGCCTACCCGCTGATCTCCGCCGGTGAGCTTGTCGGCACGGACCTGACCCAGGCGGTACCGCTGACCGCCGCCGCGGCGCTGGGCGCGCTGGCCTTCGGGCACGTGGAATTCGGGCTGACCACTGCGGTCATCATCGGCTCGGTGCCCGCGGTGCTGGTCGGCTCGCTGCTGTCGTCGCGGGCCCCTGACAAGTACATCCGGCCCGCGATCACCTTCGTGATCTTCGCCTCGGGGCTCAAGTACGCGGGCCTGGGGACGACCGCGCTTGGCTGGACATTGTGCCTGGTGCTGGTCGCGTGCGCGGGGTACTGGCTAGTGCGCGGCCGGTCCCGGCAAGAGCGCAGGGCGACGAGCGCCGAGCCGCAGCAGCCTGAGCACAGCCTTCCGGCTGACATCCTTAGAAGGTGATCGACGGAGCTTCAGCTGACGAACCTGCCGCCATGCAGGCGGCCAGCCGGGATGCCGGGCCGCAGTACGCCCTGCCGTTCGTCATCAGGGTCGAGCGCGCCGCCCCGCCCGCCCGGACCGACGCCCTGGAGGCGGCCGCTCGCGCGGTGCTGCTGTTCCTGTCGGACCCGCGGGTTACCGGTGCCGACGGGCCGGCCGACGAGGGGACGGGCGGCCAGTGGTCGCCCGGCGAGTGGACGGACCTAGTGCGGGCGTGGCAGGACGCCCGGATCAGGAAGGTCGTGCGGCGGGCCCGCGGGGCGGCGTGGGGACGTGCCCTCACGCTGCCCGGGATTACCGTGCTGCAACGGTCGGCTGAGGTCCGGGTGTTTCCGCCCGTTCCGGTCGATGACTGGCCGGAGGACCTGGCGAAGCTCCAGGTGTCGGGAACCGATTTCGCCGATCCGGAGACGCCGCCCGAGCCCGAGCCCGGGGTTCCGGTGCTGTGGCTGAACCCAGGCCTGCCGATGACGGCCGGCAAGGCCATGGCCCAGGCGGGGCACGGGGTGCAGTTGGCGTGGTGGGGGCTGGACGCACGGGACCGTTCGGCATGGAGAGATCGGGAATTTGATCTCCGGGTGCGGACGGCGGCCAAGGACCAGTGGGACGAGCTGCTCGACAGCGGGCTGCCGGTGGTGACCGACGGCGGGTTCACCGAGGTGGCGCCCGGGTCGGCGACGGTGGTGGCGGATCATCCGGCGCTGCGCGCCCAGCTACGGACGACACAGCTGGCGACCACACATCCGCGGGGCGCGCAGCGAGACCGAGCGTGAGGGCGGACCGCCGCTCGACGGTCACGGCGGTCGCTGGAGCGCTGTGCATCTCCACCTCGGCGATAGTGATGAAGCTGGCAGGATCGTCGGCGAGCATGCTGGCCCTGGGGCGGAGCGGATTCGCGCTGCCGGTGCTCGCCGGCCTGCTGTGGCTGGAGCGCCGGGGTAAGTTCCCCGGCCACTGGGCGAGCGGGCGGCCGCTGAGCTCTCGAGCGCGCTGGCTGGCACGGCTTGCCGGGCTGTTTCTGGCCGCGGACCTGGTCGTGTGGTCGCATTCGATCGACGACATCGGGGCCGGGCTCGGCACTGTGCTGTCCAACCTGCAACTGCTCATCGTGTCGCTGGTCGGCTGGCTGGTGCTGGGTGAACGGCCGCGGCGCTCGCTGCTTGTCGCGGCCCCCGTGATGGTATTTGGCCTGCTGCTCGTCGGCGGCGTGCTCACCGGCGGCGGTTACGGGCGGGACCCGCGCCTCGGCGTGGTCTACGGGATCGGCGTGGCGATTTTCTACTCGGTCTACATCCTGCTGCTGCGGCAGGCAGCCACTGGCGAAAGCAGCGCAATAGAGACGCTGTTTCAGGCGACAGTCGGGGCCACCGTTGGCGCGGCGGTCCTCGGGGCGGCGCTGCGGGATTTCCGGCTCGGGCCTGCCTGGCCGGCGGTTGGCTGGCTGGTGGTGCTGGCGCTCACCTCGGGGGTGCTCGGCTGGCTGCTGCTCACGATCTCCATGCCCCGGCTTCCCGCCTGGCTGGCCAGTTCGCTGCTGCTCGTGCAGCCGGCCGGGTCTGTGCTGCTCGGCGCGGTGTTCCTCGGCGAGCGCCCGACGCTGTTGCAGCAGGCCGGGGTGGTCATCATGCTCGGCGGCGTGCTCGTCGCGGCGCGCGGGGCGGGCGGTACGCGCGGTACAGCAGTAATAGAAGAATCTGCTGTTGCTATAGAGCCCGATGCGAATATCAATGGATGACGAATATCAATATCTGGCCGCGGAAAGTGCCCCGTCAGGAGCTCGGCAGCCGCCTGATCCGGCCTTATCGCATTTATTCATCAGATAAGCGGTTTTGCGCGCTACATCACCAATAAGATTCCCCCGTCGCAGCTTCGCCGGTGGGAGGGACAGCGCTCATGGGTGCACGGCGCGCTATCGCGCCTGTCCTGTCTGGCTCCGTGCCGCCCCTCGCCCCGGCCTTCCAACCTCGTCAGGAAACCGGTTTCGGCCTGTCCGACGGGCTGCGGCCGGGTGAGACGATCATGCTCGTCCCCGCGGCGGGCGGCGACCTGCAAGGCGGGATGACCGCGGCGGGCGCGACAAGCGGAACCGGCAAGACCCAGCTCGCCGTGGGTTTCGCGCACGCCATGTGGTCGACCCGGGCGGTCGACCTGCTCGCCTGGGTGCCGGCCGGCAACCGGACCGCGATCGTCGCCGGGTACGCGCGCGCCGCGGCCGACCTGGGCCTCGCCACCGGCGACGAGACAGGCGATGCCCTCGCCCGGCGGTTCCTCGGCTGGCTGCGGCTGGCCGGCCGGCGCTGGGCGGTGGTGCTCGACGGTGTGACCTCACCGGTCGACCTCGATGACCTGTGGCCGCAGGGACCGGGCGGTCAGGTCGTCGTGACCAGCAGGCTGCGCGCGTCGGAGCTGAGCGGCGACGGCCGCTCCGCGTGCGGCGTCCCCGGGTTCAGCAGGCGGGAATCGCTCGGCTACTTCACCGCCCGGCTCACCGGCTTTGCTGACCAGCGGATCGAGGCGCTCGACCTAGCCGAGGACCTCGGCGGGCTGCCAATCGCGATGGCCCAGGCCGCCTCCGTCATCCTGCTGAGCGACAGCTCGTGCCGTGACTACCGGGCCGAGTACGACCAGCGGCTGCGGTCCACCGCGGGCACGGTCGTCGACGGATGCCCGCAGCCGCTGCTCGCCACCTGGTCGCTCGCCGTCGAGCACGCGCACGAGATGGCGCCGGCCGGGCTGGCGTGGCCCGCGCTGGTCTTCGCGGCGGTGCTCGACAACGGCGGCATCCCGGCCGCGGTGCTCACCTCGCCGGCCGCCTGCGGGTACATCACCGGAGCGCCATCGGGCGGCAAGGCAACCGAGCAGAACCTGGTGCGGGCCGCCTACGCCAACCTGGGACGGCTCGGCCTGCTGTCCATGGACACCACCAGCGCGGTCCGCACGGTATGGGTCCACTCTGCGGTCCGCGCGGCGGTCCGGGCCTTCCTGGCCCCCGGGCACGTCGAGCAGGCGGTGCAGGCGGGGGCGACGGCGCTGCTCGAGGCGTGGCCGCCGGAAACACTGCCGCCGGAAGCACGGATGGAGGCGCTGGCCGCGGGCGAGGAGGCGGGCGGACTGCGGCATGACGGCGCGCAGCTCAGCCAGGCGCTGCGCGACTGTACCGCCGCGTTGCGGACGTTCTCCGGTGACCTGCTGTGGAAACCGGACGCGCACTGGGTGCTGCTGCGCGCCGGGATGTCGCTAACCGAGGGCCCGGCTCTCGCGGAGTCCGCCATCGGCTACTGGCAGGGCATGGCGAACACCGCGAGCCGCCTGCTCGGGCACGGCCACGCGCAGTCCGTGCTGGCCAGGGAGCGGCTGGCCGACGCCTACGCCCGGGCCGGGCGGCTGGCCGAAGCGCTGACCGTGTTCGAAGCGGCGCTCACCGACCGTGAGCTCACCCTCGGCCCGCTGCACCCGGACACCCTCAACGCGCGGGTCATGGTGGCTCGCTCGCTGCAGGCGGCCGGCCGGGAACCGGAGGCGATCGCGCTCTACGAACAGGCCGTGGCTGCCCGCGAGCGGGCACTCGGCGGCGCGCACCCGGACACCTTCGCCGTCCGGACTCAGCTGGCCGCCGCGTACTCGGCGGCTGGGCGGCAGGGCGACAGCATCCGGCTCTATGAGGCCACCCTGGCCAGCGCCGAGCTGGAACTTGGCCCGGCGCATAGCGCCACGCTCGCCGCGCGGACCGGCCTGGCGGGCATGTACCTGGCCGCCGGACGGCCGCGCGACGCGATCGGCGCGTACGAGCGCGCGCTCGCCGACCGGGAGCGAGCCAGCGGCGCGGACGACCCCGGCACCGTATCGGTCCGGGCGGGCCTGGCTACCGCGTACCGGGTCGCCGGGCGGGCGAAGGAAGCCGTCGCCGCCTGCGAGCGGGTCCTCGCCGACCGGCAGCGGCTGCTCGGCGACGACCACCCGGACACGATCACCGCGCGCGGCAACCTCGGCTACGCCTACCGGACGGCGGGACGGCTCAAGGACGCCATACCGGTGTACGAGCGGGCGGCAGCCGACCGGGAGCGGGTGGCCGGCCCCGACCACCGTGACACGCTCGCCGCCTGGTCCATCCTGGCCGCCGCCTACCAGCTCGCGCGGCGGATGCGGGAGGCAGTCGAGACCTATGAGCGCACCGTCGCGGGCAGCGAGCGGGCGCTCGGCCCCGGCGACCTGGATACGCTGACCGCCCGGTGCAACCTGGCGATCGCGTATTCACAGGCGGGCCGCCTCGCCGACGGGGTCAAGGCGCTGCGCCGTGCGCTCGCCGACTGCGAGCAGTACCTTGGGCCAGACCACCGGATGACGAGCACCGTCCGGGACCACCTGCGAGCCGCGACGGAGTGATGCACGTGGCGCCTGTGCAATTCGACTACATCATCGTCGGTGGCGGATCGGCGGGCAGCGCGCTCGCCGCGCGGCTGTCGGAAGACCCGACCACCCGGGTACTCGTGCTCGAGGCGGGCCGGTCCGACTGGAGCTGGGATCCCTTCATCCATATGCCGGCCGCGCTTACCTTCCCGATCGGGAACCCGCTCTACGACTGGAAGTACGCCAGCGAGCCGGAGCCGTTCCTGAACGGGCGGCGGATCTACCATGCCCGCGGCAAGGTACTCGGCGGGTCGTCATCCATCAACGGGATGATCTTCCAGCGCGGCAACCCGCTGGACTACGAGCGGTGGGCCGCCGACCCGGGGATGTCCTCCTGGGACTACGCGCACTGCCTGCCGTATTTCAAGCGGATGGAGAACTGCCTGGCCGCGCCAGGCACGCCGGATGAGAAGTTCCGCGGCGAGTCGGGACCGCTCGTGCTTGAGCGGGGGCCGGTGACCAACCCGCTGTTCGGTGCGTTCTTCGAAGCGGTTCAGCAGGCCGGATACCCGCTGACCGCCGACGTGAACGGCTACCGCCAGGAAGGTTTCGCCGCTTTCGACCGCAACATTTCCGGCGGCCGGCGGCTGTCCGCGGCGCGCGCCTACCTGCACCCGGCGATGTGGCGGCCGAACCTGCGCGTCGTCACGAACGCGCACGCCAGCCGCATCGTGTTCAACGGCACCCGGGCAACCGGGGTCGAGTTCGCGCTGCGCTACGGCGTCCCGCAGGCCGAGGTCATCTCCTCGCCGCGGCGGGCCTACGGCGGTGAGGTGATCGTCTGCGGCGGTGCGTTCAACTCGCCGCAGTTGCTGCAGTTGTCCGGGGTAGGCAACGCCACCGAACTGCGCGGGCTCGACATCGGTGTGGTGGCCGACCTGCCGGGGGTGGGCGAGAACCTGCAGGACCACCTGGAGGTCTACGTCCAGTACGGATCAAAGCTCCCGGTGTCCGTCGCTCCCGCCCTGAAGTGGCGGAACCGTCCGAAGGTGGCCCTGCAGTGGCAGCTGGCCCGGTCCGGTCCCGGCGCGACGAACCATTTCGAGGGCGGCGGGTTCGTCCGGTCGAACGACTCGGTCCGCTACCCCAACCTCATGTTCCATTTCCTGCCGATCGCGATCCGCTACGACGGCTCCGCGCCAGCTGGCGGACACGGGTACCAGGTACACATCGGGCCGATGTACTCCGACTCGCGGGGGACCGTGAAGATCACCTCGGACAAGCCCTTCGCCAAGCCCGCGCTGCGGTTCAATTACCTGTCCACGGACACCGACCGGCAGGAGTGGACCGAGGCGATCGCAATCGCCCGGCGCATCCTCAACCAGCCCGCGTTCGACGAGTTCAACGCCGGGGAGCTGTCGCCTGGCCCGTCGGTCTCGGCGGAGCCAGAGGTCCTCGCGTGGGTCGCCCGCGACGCCGAGACCGCCCTGCACCCCTCCTGCACGTGCGCGATGGGCACCGGCCCGCTCGCGGTCACCGACCCGGATTCGCTTTTGGTGCACGGGGTTTCTGGGGTTCGAGTGGTTGATGCGTCAGTAATGCCGTATGTGACAAACGGAAACATTTATGCCCCGACAATGATGATCGCCGAAAAGGCGGCGGACCTGATCATGGGCAACACCCCGCTCCAGCCGGAGACAACCCCCTTCTACCGTCACAAATCGGACGTCGACGCGGGCTAGCGACCAGCGCGGGACGGCGCCCACATGGTGGAATCAATGGGCGTTTAGCAGCGAATATCTGGACACTGCGCGGGGAACGTCCTCATCATCTGAATATTCGACGACGGCTTGATGGGAGCGGTCCCGGATGTCCCAGCCCAGCGACGTGCACCCCGCCGACGACCCGCTGCCCGAGGCGGTCGCGCTAGTCGAAGGTGCCGCCCGGGCCGGGCTGAGACTACGGCTGCTCGGCGGGCTCGGCGTGCGCGTGCTCTGCCCCGCCTTCCCGCCCCGGGTGCGGTCCGGTCAGGACATGGACCTGGCCTGCGCGGGCAAAGGCCGCAGGGACGTCGCCGCCTACCTGGAGACGAGCGGCTGTGTCCCCGACAAGATGTTCAACTCGCTCAACGGTGACCGGCAGATGTACTTCACCGCGCCATCCGGGCGGCCCATCGATGTGATGGTCGACCGGCTGATCATGTGCCACACCCTCGACTTCCGGTCGTCCTTCAGCAATTCCACCGCCACCCTCGATCCCGCCGACCTGCTGCTGTCCAAGCTGCAGATCTTTGAGCTGAACGCGAAGGACGCCCACGACATCACCCACCTGCTGTCAGGAGTGGAGGTGGGAAGGCGGAGCGCGGGACCGGCCGGCACCCCGCTGATCGATACCGAGCGCTTCGGCGAGGTCGTGGGCGCCGACTGGGGCTGGTGGCGGACTGTCACCGGCAACCTGGAAAAGCTGCCGGCGCTGCTCGCCGAGGACCCGGGCCTCACGCCGCCGAGTCCGCTGTTCGATCCGCTGGCCCAGGCGGCGCAGCTGCTGGAGGCCGCCAAGAGCGTCCCCAAGTCGGTCAAGTGGAAAATGCGCGCGGGCGTCGGCGAGCGCGTCCGCTGGTACGAGCTACCGGAAGAGGTAGCGCACTTAGTTCCCCGGAAAGCGATACCCCCCATGAAAATGTTCTTCGCTACCGATATTCACGGGTCGGAGATCTGCTGGCGCAAGTTCCTGAACGCAGCGGCGTTCTACAAGGCCGACCTCGTCGTGCTCGGCGGTGACGTCACCGGAAAGGTGATGGTGCCGATCGTGGCCTATCCCGGCCACTGGGAGGTCACGATCCGGGGCGAGCGGCGGCGCCTGGAGACTCGCGAGGAGCTGCAGGAGGCCGAACGGCAGCTGCGGGACCGCGGCTCGTACCCGGCGATCGTCACCTCCGACGAGCTTGCCGAGCTCAGCAACCAGGAGGCCATCAACGAGCGGTTCAACTCCGAGATGACCCGCTCGCTGGACCGGTGGCTGGATATGGCCGACGGCAAGCTCCGCGGTGGCGCCATCCCCTGCATACTCAACGGCGGCAATGACGACATCTTCGATATCGACCCGATCCTCGAATCGGCGCCTAACGTGACATTCGCCGAGGGTAAGGTGCTGGACCTCGACGGATTCACCATGATCTCGATGGGCTACACCAACCCGACCCCGTGGGACACCCACCGGGAGGCGCCCGAGGAGGAGCTCGCGGCCCGGATCGACTCGATCGCCGCGCGGGTTCCCGACATGAGCCGGACCATCTTCAACTTCCACGCCCCGCCGTACGGGACAGGGCTGGACGAGGCGCCCGCACTCGACGCGACCATGCGGCCGACGTACGGCGGCGCAGTGCTCAAGCCGGTCGGCTCGACGGCGGTCCGGGACGCGATCCTCAAGTACCAGCCACCGCTATCGGTGCACGGCCACATCCACGAGAGCCGCGGCGTCGCAAAGCTCGGCAAGACGCTCACCGTTAATCCAGGCAGTTCATACGGCGATGGCGTGCTTCAGGCTGCCCTGATCGATATGAACCCGAAAAACGGAAAAGTCAAGTATGTCCTTGTGAACGGCTGAACTGTTATGGTGCTGCCGTTACCAATGGCATTAATTCGGTATTTATCGATAATTCTTTTGGGAGGGTCCCATGGCCACCGACGCCATAGGCGACGAGCGACCAACACTATTCCTGCGTAAGGCCACCGGACTTGTACGTGGCTGGTCGGTCCGCGACTCGATGATTTACGCGTGTCTATCGACAAACGTGGTCACCCTCGGCCTTGTCGAATTCGCGTACCAGGGCGCCTTCCCGACCGGGCAGCTGCTCACCGCGGTGATCATTTCCGCCGTGTGGGTCTCGTTCCTCGTTATCGCCTACAGCGGCCTCGTGGTCACGATCCCCCGGGCGGGCGGCGACTACGTCTGGCAGTCGCGCATCCTGGGCAGCGGCCTCGGGTTCGTGATGGCCGCTACCGGCTGGTGGTTCATCCTCTGGCTCTGGGCGCCGATCTACGGCCAGGTGCTGTCGGAGGAGTTCTTCCAGCCGCTGTGGGTCGCGTTCAACGACCCCTCCGGCGCGGCCTGGTTCGCCACCCACACCGGCACCTTCGTCGTCACGCTGATCACCATCGGCCTGGCGGGCATTCTTGTCTCGCTCGGCATGGCCGGCTACGCCAAGGTGCAGCAGTGGTGCTTCTACGGCGGCCTGCTCGGCTTCGCGATCATCGTCATCCTGCTGCTGGTCAACAACCAGCAGGACTTCATCAACGCATTCAACAACGAGACGGCCAAGCTGTTCAGCATGAAGGGCGCCTACGCGGCCACCACGTCGGCGGCGAGCAAGGCCGGCATCAACCCGCCCGGGTTCGGGTTCACCGGTGACCTCGGGCAGTCCATGCTGCTGGTGCCGATGCTGATGTTCTACCTGCTGTGGCCGAACTGGGGCACCACGCTCTACGGCGAGGTGCGCGGGGCGTCGGACTTCAAGCGCGTGTTCGGCGGCATGTTCATCGGCCTGTGGACGACCGTCATCCTGTCGGTGATCTTCCTCGCGCTGTTCGCGAAGACCTTCGGGTACGTCTTCTACCAGGACGTCAACGCGAACTGGTCGGGATACGGCGCCGGGACCGCCGGGCTGCCGATCTTCCCGTACCCGACGCTGCTCGCCAGCTGGCTGGTCAACAACAGCGCGTTCCAGGTGATCTTGATCCTGTTGATGAGCCTGTGGTTCTTCGCCTGGGTGGGGACGCTGTTCCTGTCCTCGACCCGGGTGATCTTCGCGGCGGCGTTCGACCGCATCCTGCCGGACGGCGCGGCGCAGGTGTCGGAGAAGCGCCGGGTGCCCGTCTGGTCGCTGGTGCTGATGCTGCTCCCGGCGGTCGGGCTCGGCGCGTTGTATTCCTACAACTCGACGTTCCACAGCTACACACTGGACGCGACGCTGGTCATCGCGGTGACGTACCTGTTCTCCGCGATCGCCGTGGTGGTGCTGCCGTTCCGCAAGCCCGACCTGTGGGCCGCCTCCCCCGCGTCCCGGCTGAAGCTGCTCGGGGTGCCGATCGTTCCGGCCGCCGGCCTGATCACCATCGGGCTCATCGGGTACTGCCTGTATGAGTGGCTGTCCAACAACGCCTACGGCGTCAACAACAATGACTCGCTGCTGTACATGCTGGGGATGTACGTGCTCGCGCTCGTCATCTACCTCATCGCCCGGCTGGTCCGGTCCCGCCAGGGCATCGATCTGTCCCTGATCAACAAGGAAATCCCGGTCGAGTAGGCCGCGGGCAGGTCATCACATCCCGACGGCCTGGAGGATGAGGATCATCCGCCAGGCCGTCGGCGCGTCCAGGGGGGTCGTCACATCGAAGTCGCCGTAGCTGGCGACGAGCCGGAGCACGCTGGCGAGCTGAAGGGCGGCGGTGAACTCCGTCAGCGTCCAGAACCGGTTCGGCACCACGTCGCTGACCGTGCGGACAGTGCCGTCCGCCGCGGTCGCGGTGATCGTCATGTGCTCCTGGGTGATCTGCGTCAGCGGGTCGATCCGGTCGCCCTTGCCGCCCCACCGAACCTGGGCGCGCATGCCGCCGGACTCGATCTCCCACTCGTTGCTGGTGCGCGGCACGGCAGCGAGGAAGTCAGCCGGATGGGCCAGTTCGACGATGTACAGCCCGCCGCCCACCAGGTGCGCCGCGACCGACTTCAGGTGTTTCACCAGGTCATCGAGGGTGAACAGGTGGCAGAGCGAGTTCAGCATGGTGATGGCCAGGTCGAACTGACGGCGCTCGCCGTCCTGGCCGGTCCCGTCCTGGCCGGTCCCGTGCTGGGCGACCCCGTGCTGGCCGACACCGCCCCGCCCGGACAGCCGGAAGTCCCGCATGTCCGCCTCGACCACCTCCAGGTCGATGCCCGCCGCCTTCGCCTGGGCCGCGGCGTAGCCGCACATGGCCGGGGACCGGTCGAGCGCGGTCGCCCGCAGGCCGCGGCCGGCCAGCTCGCGGGCGTGCTCTGCCGGACCTGCCGCCAGCTCAAGCACGGACCCGACGGTGCCGCCCGGTCCCGCGTAATGCACGGCGCACCACGATTGCAGGGCGGAGACCTCGGCCGAAATGTCGCGATAGGCGCAAGCCAGCTCGTAGAGCTCGGGTTGGTCGTAGATGCCGCTCACAAAGCAATCATGCCGTAATAAGTCAGGCCAACCTGCACCGCTGTCCGGGGACCGCACCCCCAACATCACCCGTCAAATATGCAACGCACCTACCCTCAACCGGTCCCGTGGGGCAGACTGACCGCATGATGACTGAGGCGGAGGCGCTACGGACCCTAGCACGCGAGGACCCCGCCGTCGCGGACGACGCGCGGGCCGCGCTCCGGCTACTCACCTCAGGCGGCGGACTCGCGCCCATCTCACTGCTGCGGCTCCAGGAGTTCCTCTGGGGCACGCTCCCGGGCACCTTGCCGCAGGCAACCGAGCGGCACCTCGCTGTCGCGCGGGCACTGGCCCGGCTACTCGGCCTGGCCGGAATGGAACGATACGCGGAAGTCTGCGCCTGCGCCGAGACGGCACAGATCATCAGCGCGTACGCGGGGTCGCGGGACGAGGGGCTCGCCGCCTACGCCAAGGCGCTGGCCACCTCACACGCGGTACCACCGGACACCGACCTGCTCGCCTGGTCGACCGTGATGGGCCCCGACGAGCGTGCCGCCTATGACGCCTGCGGCGCGGCGATCGAGCTGGCGGTCGCCGCCAAGGAGCTGAAGGTCGGGGTAAGCGGCTGGAAGACCAAGCGGGCCGCGCTGGTGGAGCGATGGCTGACGCAGCCCTCCTTCGGCCCGGACGCCGACACCTGGCTGAGCAAGATCAGCGCCGAGCGGATCGACGAGTGGGCGCACGGGCACCCGGGCGAACGATCGGCCCTCGCCAGGCGGCTGATGCCGCGGCTGCTGGAGCCGCCGGACTTGCCGGATGAGCCGCTGCCCTCGCTACGCTGGCTGCTGCGGCACGCCGACGCGGGGCTGCGGCTAACCGCGCGGCACTACATCGCCCCAGCCCTGGTCGGGGAGGCGGCGGGGTTGTTCGGCTGGGCGCCGCCGCGGGGCAGTGCCGTGGGCGGCGGAGCTGTCGGCAGCGGTGCCGCCGGAGCCGCGGGCGACACGGCTGCCGGGGTTTCCGCCACGCGATACCAGGAACTCGAGGTGTACCCGCTGCACGTGCTGCGCGGGCTCGCGCACCACGAGATGGGCGCCGTCCGGCGCAGCGGCGCCGCGCTGGTGCTCACCAGGACCGGGCGGCTGATGGCCGACGACGCCGCGGTGCGCTGGCACATCGGTACCGCAGCACTGATCGGACCGGACGACGGCCCCGACCCGGACTTCACCGTGGCCGTGCGCGAGGCTGCCCTGCTCGTGATCACGCTGAGCAGCGGTCCGGTTGACTGTGAGGAACTCGCGATCCGGCTGACGGAGCTGCACGCGCTCGAGGGATGGGCGTCGCGGTCCGGCGGCAGCCTGGCCGGGGCCATCCGGTCGGAGATCCACGTGCTGCGGCACCGGCTGCGCGCGCTGCAGCTGCTGGACGAGACCGCGTCGGCCGGTCCCAGCGCCGGCAGCGGTCTTTCGGCCGGCGTCGGCGGCTCGCCTGCGCTGGCGCTGACCAGCACCGGCACGGCGGCGGCACTGTCCGCGCTGCTCGCGCGCGCGCTGCGCCCCCGACGGCACGAGCACGGGTAGGCTCACCCCGGCTGCGAAAATTCGCCGATTGCTGACCGGCACGGCAACCTGTTGCCGCCCCGGGCGGCGCTGTGAACGAGTGACCAGACCCGGTTCGTCTGGCAGTGCTTGTAACCGCCGCTCGAGCCGATGATCAGAGCTCGTAGCGGACCGGCTTGTAACCGGCGTAGTTCTCGGCCAGCGAGCGCGCCGCGGCCGTCGAGCCCATCACGTACTGGAGCTGCGACTCCATCAGCCGCTGGTCGAACGCGTCCGCCTCGTTGTTCACGTGCAGCATCGACGTCATCCACCAGGAGAAGTGGGTGTTCCGCCAGACCCGGTCCAGGCAGGTGTCCGAGTAGCCGTCCGCGAGATCCCAGTCCTTGTCCGTCAGGGCCGCGCGCAGCGCGTTCGCGAGCAGCACCACGTCAGAAAACGCCAGGTTAAGGCCCTTGGCGCCGGTCGGCGGGACGATGTGCCCGGCGTCCCCGGCCAGGAACAGCCGGCCGTGGCGCATCGGGCCGGCCACGAAACTGCGCATCGCGGTGACTGACTTGTCGGTGATGCGGCCCTCGGCGACCGACCAGCCGCCGTCGTTCACGGCCAGCCGCTTGTTCAGCTCCGCCCAGATCCGGTCGTCGGGCCAGTTCTCCACCGGCTCGTCCGGGGGAACCTGGAGGTAGAGCCGGGACACCGTGTGCGAGCGCATCGAGTACAGCGCGAATCCATCCGGGTGCCTGGAGTAGATCAGCTCGTCGGTGGACGGGGCGGCGTCGGCGAGAATGCCGAGCCAGGCGTAGGGGTACGCCCGGTCGTACACGGAAATTTCCGGGATCAGCGGGCGGGACACCCCGTGGAAGCCGTCACAGCCGGCGATCACGTCGCAGACGACCTCATGCGCTGCCCCGCTGGAGTCGGTGTAGGACAGGACCGGGCGGTCCGATGTCAGGTCGCTGACCGCTGTGCCGGAGACGGAGAACTCGATCTCGGCCCCGTCCGCCAGCCGCCGGGCGATCAGGTCCTTGACGATCTCGGTCTGCGCGTAGATCGTCACCCAGCGACCGCCGGTCAGTTCGCGGAAGTTCAGGTGCCGGCGCTCCCCCTGGAACTGGAGGTAGATGCCGTCGTGCTCGATGCCCTCCGCGTCCATCCGCTGCCCGACCCCGACAGCGCGCAGCAACTCCACCGTTCCCGCCTCGAGCAACCCGGCCCGCTGGCGAGCCTCGCAGTACTCCCGCGACCGGTTCTCCACCACCACGGACTCGATGCCAGCCAGCGACAGCAGGTGGGCGAGCAGCAAGCCGGCCGGCCCTGCTCCGATGATGCCGACCTGGGTGCGCCGGGTACGCGGGGTGTCAGGCATAGCGATCCAAATCCTCCGATGTGCATCGTACGCACGCTGGTACGGAAAGCGAACACAGCACGAGCTGTTTACCATGTCATCATGCTTGACGAACCCGTGCCAGGCGAGAGCCGCCCTGGCGAGGCCGGCTCCGGCGACGCCAGGGGTGCCGAACCCGGCGGCGAGTTCGTCCAGTCGCTCGAGCGCGGCCTGTCCGTCATCCGCGCCTTCGACGCCGACCACCCCCGGCTGTCGCTGTCCGAGGTCGCGGCCGTCACCGGGCTGAGCCGTGCCGCGGCCCGCCGGTTCCTGCACACCCTGGTCCACCTCGGCTACATGCGCGCCGTCGACGGCCGGTTCGAGCTGCGCCCGAAGATCCTCGAGCTCGGCTACGCCTACCTATCGAGCCTGACCCTCCCCGAAGTCGCCATGCCGCACCTGGAAGAGCTGGTCGAGCAGGTGCACGAGTCGTCCTCGGTCTCCGAACTCGACGGCGAGGACGTCGTGTACATCGCCGGCGTCCCGACCAAGCGGATCATGGCCGTCACGATCTCCGTCGGCACCAGGTTCCCCGCGTACGCGACGTCGATGGGGCGGGTCCTGCTCGCGGCCAAGCCGGAACCGTGGCTCGACTCCTACCTCTCCACCGTGTCCCTGCCGCACCTGGCCGGCCACGCCGTCAGCACGGCGAGCGGCCTGCGCCAGGAACTGCAGAAGATCAGATCGCGTGGCTGGGCACTCGTCGACCATGAGCTCGAGGAGGGGGTCCGCTCGGTTGCCGCGCCGATCAGGGATCCGGACGGCGCGGTGATCGCCGCCATCAACGTCGCCACCCACGCCGGCCGCCGCACCCTGGACGCCATCGTCGCCGAGCTGCTCCAGCCGCTGCTCAACGTGGCCGGCCGGATCGAGCGCGACCTGGCCAGCGCCCGGGCGACTTCGCCCGCGGCACCTCGGGAACGCCACCTGACGACAGTCCGGGCTAAGCGCGATCCGACCTGACAGACTTACTTCCGTGCGCACGCTGCTCGCCGACCACCCGCTGGTCACTCACAAGCTGACGCTGCTCCGCTCTGAGGACACCGACTCCGCGACCTTCCGCAGGCTGACTGATGAGCTGGTGACCCTGCTCGCGTACGAGGCCACGCGGGACATCCGGGTGGCGCCGGTGTCCGTCACCACCCCGGTCGGTGTCACCACCGGGGCCAGCCTGGCCGATCCCAAACCCCTGATCGTCCCGGTGCTGCGGGCTGGCATCGGCATGCTGGACGGGATGACCCGGCTGCTGCCGTCCGCGAGCGTCGGCTTCGTCGGCATGGTCAGGGACGAGGAGTCGCTGGTCGCCGCCACCTATGCCAACCGGCTGCCGACCGACCTGACGGGCCGTGAGGTCTTCGTCCTCGACCCGATGCTCGCCACCGGAGGCACTCTGGTCACGGTAGTCAACATGCTGCTCGACCGCGGCGCCACCGAGGTCACCGCGATCTGCCTGCTTGCCGCCCCGGAGGGCCTAGCCAAGATCGACGACGCATTCCCTGGCGACAACGTCCGGGTGGTCACCGGCGCGGTCGATGACCGCCTGAACGACAAGGGCTACATAGTCCCCGGCCTGGGCGACGCCGGCGACCGCCTGTTCGGCGAGATCTGAGCCGGCGCAGGCCCCGGACAACCGCGAACCCGTCAGAGCGGGACGCCCAGGGTGAGATAGGCAAATCCCATAACGTCGCGGTGCCCGCGCAGCCAGATCGACAGGTGGGTGTTCAGCCGGTCCCTGACTTGCCCGGCCGCTGGGTGCTCCGGGTTTGCCAGCAGCCATTCCTCGGCTCCGGCGGCCAAACCGGATTCGAATTCGTCCCACTCCCCCAGCGTCGCGGTCTCAATCCGGAACGGGCGGAATCCGGCCCCGACCGCCGCCTCGACGACATCGGGGAGATACCGGCAGGTGCCGAGCGTCGTCCCTGGCCACATGTCATAAATATGCTGCTCGCACGGTGTTCGCTCCCAGTTGTCGTCTCCGAACAGCACCCGCCAGCCGGGGTTCACCAGCCCGCG
>Ga0123356_10003058_pt1 | contig 17669 bp, 23 predicted proteins | sample TergutEmb28metaG_2_FD_92546 | JGI IMG/M metagenome (GOLD analysis project Ga0123356, IMG submission 92546) | Embiratermes neotenicus P3 segment gut microbial communities from Petit-Saut dam, French Guiana - Emb289 P3 | ecosystem: Host-associated > Arthropoda: Insects > Digestive system > Gut ...
CGTGAACCTCACCGACGGACTCGATGGCCTCGCCACCGGCGCGGCCATCCTCGTGCTGGCGGCTTATGTGCTGATCGCCAACTGGCAGCTGCGCAACGACTGCACGAGCGGGCCTGTCACGCCGCACTGCTATCCCATCGCCAGCCCGCTTGACCTGGCCGTGGTGGCGGCGGCGGCGCTCGGCGCCTGCCTCGGCTTCCTGTGGTGGAATGCACCGCCCGCCAAGATCTTCATGGGCGACACCGGATCGCTCGCGCTCGGGGGCGTGCTGGCGGGCCTGGCCGTCACCACGAAGACCCAGCTGCTGCTGTTCGTGCTGGGCGGGCTGTTCGTGGTGGTGACCGCGTCGGTGATCATCCAGGTGGGTTACTTCAAGATGACCGGCCGGCGGGTGTTCCGGATGGCGCCCCTGCAACACCATTTTGAGCTGCTGGGCTGGGCCGAAACCACTATTGTGATCAGGTTCTGGCTGATTTCCGCGCTGTGCATCGCACTCGGCCTGGGCATCTTCTACGTGTCGTGGCTGCCTGGCTAGTCAGGCAGGACCGGGTCCGAGGGAGGTCGGCGTGAAAGCGCTGGTGTTCCGGCACAGCCTGCCCCGCGAGGCGGCTGCGACGATCGGCGGGCGGCTGACCCGGCGCGCCTACGTGTCGCGGCTCGCGCCGACCCGGCTCGAGGACGTCGCGGAGCTGCCGCTCCCGGCTGATGACTGGGTCCGGGTGCAGACATCGATATCCGGACTGTGCGGCTCGGACGTGAAGCAGATCCTGCTCAATGGCGCCCGTGACAACCCGCTGACGGCATTGGTGTCCTTCCCGCACGTCCTCGGCCACGAAGCCGTCGGGCGGCGTGCGGACACCGGCGGGCGCGTGGTGCTGAACCCGTGGCTGTCGTGCGGGCCGCGGGGCGTCAAGCCGCCGTGTGCCGCCTGCGAGGCCGGGCGTTACCCCTGGTGCCGCGGATTCCAGGCCGGCGACCTGCCAGTGTCGATTCACCTGGGCAACTGCGCCGCCGCTGGCGGAGCGCACGCGGAGCGGTTCGCCGCCCATGCGTCACAGCTGTTCGCCATCCCGGAAGGTGTCTCTGACGACGCGGCGGTACTAGCGGACCCGGTCTCGGTCTCCCTGCGGTCGATCTTGCTGGCCCCGCCGCCGGGCGACGATCCGGTCCTCGTCTATGGCTCCGGCACACTGGCGTTCGCCGCGATCGCCCTGCTGCGGCATCTCTACCCCGGCACGCAGGTCTGGGCAGCCACCCGGCCAGGCGTTCGCTCGGAGCTCGCGACGCGCCTCGGCGCCCACGCCGTGCTGTCCTCGTCGCCGGACGAGCTAGTCGCCGACGTCGCCCGCCGGACCGGCGGGCGGGCGCTGCGGCCGTGGAGCAGCCGGGACTGGCTGCAGGATGGCCCGGCCGTGGTGTACGACACGATCGGCTCCGTCCAGACCGTCGAGACCTCGCTCCGCCTGGTGGCAACCGGCGGCACCGTGGTGATCTCCGGCGTCGAGCCGCCGAAGCGGTTCGAGTGGACCCCGCTGTACTTCAAGGAGGTGCGCGTCGTCGGCTCCAATGGCTTCGGGATCGAGGAGGTCCGCGGCGTCGCCAAGCACGCCATGGAGCACTACTTCGACTTCGTGGCGGCAGGGCTGGACCTCACTCCCGTCATCACGCACCGGTTCCCGTTGCAGCGATGGCACGAGGCCGTGCTGACGGTGAAGGACGCCCGCCGCACCGGCGCCGTCAAGGTGCTGCTCGAGCCGGCCGGCTGAGTCCGCGACTTGCAGCGCGCGGCACAACGACATCGCGTCCAGGCGGCCCCGTTCCGTTCGTCGTAGGGACGGAACGCAAATCCAGCGCCAGCGGAGGGACGACAGATGACTCAACGGACTCAGGAGAAGGAACGGGCGGCGCTACTGGGCTTTCTCCGCGGCCAGCGCGAGCATGTGCTCGGCGTCCTCAGCGGGCTGTCAGACGCAGATCTGCGGCGGCCCGTGCTGCCGTCCGGATGGACGTGCCACGGGCTTGTGCGGCACCTGGCCGTGGACGTGGAGCGGTTCTGGTTCCGTGGGGTAGCTGCCGGAGAGCCGGTTGACCTGCACGACTCCACGGGCTGGCAGCCGGCGCCAGACGAGCCGGCGGAGGCAGTCCTCGAGCTCTACCGGCAGGAGATCGCCCGCGCCGACGTGATCCTCGACACGATAGATCTGGACGCCGCGCCGGCTACGTGGCCGGAGTACTTCACTCAATGGCGGCTCGACGACGTGCGGGAAGTCATCCTGCACGTGATAACGGAGACGGCCGCTCATGCTGGGCACGTCGATGCCGCGCGCGAGCTGATCGACGGCCGCACGTGGCTCGGCCCGGATGAGTCGCGGGTACCGCGCGAGTAGCGAGCTACCCGCGACGTCGGCCCAGGCCCGGCGGCCTGGTGCGAGAGACACAGCTGCTGCAGGACATCCTCGTGCATAGGGTTGAGATGCCCTGCCGTTAAGGAGCGTGACGTGTCCGACGAAGTGACTCGGGAAGTGCTCGCCGCAGAGGAACGCCGCTGCGCGGCAATCGCGGCGGAGGACTGGGACGCGCTGCGCGAGATCGTGGCTGACGACTTCCTCTACACGCACTCCAACGGCAAAGCCGAGGACAGGGAATCCTGGATCGCAGGAATCAAACCTCGCCGCCGGGCCGTCGAACACGAGGAGCTCATGGTTCGCAGCTTCGGCGCCGTCGCGCTCCTGTCGGGCAGCTCGGTGAACCGCTACGCCGAGCCGTTCCAGGGCGACTCGCACTATGGCGTGATTCTTGATGTGCTGCAGGTGTGGGTCCGGCGACCCGAGGGCTGGCAGATCGTTGCCCAGCACGGCGTGAAGATCGCCGGACGGAACTAGCCGTTATCCATCGGCCATCCCCGGGCCTGGCTGAATCAGCCGGAGTCAGCGGAGCGGGCTCCCAGCTCTCGCAGCCACGCGATGACGTTCTCACGCTGCGTGCCCTCGCCGCTCGCAGCGTCGAGTGGCGTCCCGTGCGCGTAGTCCGGCTCCCAGTTCAGATCCGCGCCGCGCGACAGCAGATACTCCGCGGCGCGACGCTGGCCAGCCGCGCAGGCATGCCAGAACGCCTGTGAGACGACCTCGGGAGGGGGATCGCTGCCGAGGATAGTTCCGAGGCGGCCTCGCATGCCCAGAGCGGCTGCGTGCCAGGCCTTGTCCACTCGGCAGCCGCGCGCCACCAGCAGGCGGGCGACATGCCAGCAGGCGTAGCCGACCGCATTGTCGAGCGGGGTACCGATCGAGCCGCCGGGCACTTCGAGATCGGCTCCGCGATCGATCAGGGCCGCGGCTACGTCGGCATCGTCGTTGCTCGCCGCGTAGTGCAGCGGCGTCTCCGAAAACTGAGCGGGCTGCGAAGCCGGGCTCGTTGTCAGGGCGTTGGGATCGGCTCCCGCGTCGATCAGCAGCCGGACGATCTGCGGGCCATTGGGGTAGTAGCCAGGCCAGCCAGCGACATCATGCAATGCCGTCCCCGTACCGCCGCGCCTGCTGACAAACCGGGCCGTCACGAGTGCGGGATGAGCCCGCAGCAGCACCCGGACTGCCTCGATGTCACCGGCATGAACCGCCTGGCGCAGTTCTGCCGCGACCGGATCGTCCTCGGGGATCCGCGCGCCGGTCTCCTGCTCGCTCATCGCGGCCCATCATGCCAGCCTGCCGGGCGGTCTCGGGATAGCCTCGTCCCTACCGGTCACCGCACGTACGGAGTGATCTGACGAGATGAGCGCGCCGCTACTGGCCAACCTGGTCTGCGGGAGTCCCGCTCGCAATCATGACTACGACTTTGCGCGCCGCGCCCTGCTGGACGCGCTGTACGCGGCAGGTGAGATCCGGGCCGACGTCTACAACAACTACGACTCCGGGGGCGCTCTCGAGGCGGGCGACCTGCTAGTGAGCTACACCTCGCAGGTGCCGGTGGCGGACGCAGAATGCCACGCGCTCCGGCGCTTCCTCGAGCGCGGCGGGCGGTGGTTCGCCATTCACGCCAGCAACTCGGTCCGCGACAACGAGCTGCTCCCGGAGATCCTCGGGAGCCGGTTCATCGCGCACCCGCCCTACATGCGCTACACGGTGACGGTCGCACGCCCCGGCGACCCCCTGATGGCCGGCCTTGACCCGGCCTTCGAAGTCGACGACGAGCTCTACGTCATCGAGCAGCGCTCCGACTTCGAGGTGCTGCTCGAGACCCGCTGGGGCGGTGACGCCTTCTCCCAGACGTTTCCCGGGGCGGTAAGGCCTCTCATGTACCGCAACCGCGTCGGCGACGGCGGCGTGCTCTACCTTGCGCTCGGGCACTGCAACCGGCCATTCGACGTCCCGCGGCCGGGCATGCCTGACGCTCCTGATCGCCGAGGCCCGTGGGCGCTGCCGCTGTATCAGGAGCTCATCCGCCGCGGCATCGACTGGGCTGCCCGGCGTCGCCCGCTGTGACGGCGGGCCGCCTCTGCTGGAGCACCGATGGGGCCCCGTGCAACGGCCGCCCCGAACGGCCGTTGCACGGGACGTTATTGGTGCGGGCAGCGATTCCGTTCAGGAACCAATAGTGATGTTGCAGCTGGTGCCCAGGTAATTCGAAAGATGCTGCACCGCTGCTGTGACCGTGCTGGTATCCGGCGGCGGATTAGCTCGCAGATATGCATTGCCCTGGGTAACGGTGGTTGTGGACGGCAGGTTCATCAACTCGCTCACCGCGCCGTTCCAGAAGGTGGCCAGCGTTGTCATATCGCCAGTGACAGCTGGCGGTGCCACGTGCTCGAGCTCACCAAAGACGCGGTTGAGCGCCTGCATTGTCGGCAGGATCACCGAGAGCGACGCAGTGGACGGATTGAGGGCAGGGCTGGTACCGATGATCGCATTCATCACGCTCAGAGTCGTCCTGGTCTGCTGCCAGATCCCGCAGAATGCCGCAGCAGAACCGTCAGCCGGTGCCGAATTGCTCGTCCCGGCTGAGCCGACACTCGGCGATGAGCGGGCGGATGGGGCGGACTTGCTGCTCGGGGCCGAGCTGCCGCCGGGGACCGAGCTGCCGCAAGCTGCCAGTGCCAGCGCCAGACTCGCAGCTACCATCGGGGTGGCCAGGAATCCAAGCCGGCCGGTGATTCGGGATGTAAGCTCCATGCCCTTGTAGACGAAGGCAAGGCATCCGACTGACGAGGCGATCTGGATTGCTACGGTCCTGCGGTCACGATCTCCGTGCCGTCAGTTCTCATGCCTTCGCCCGTCAGCATCAGTGTGGCCGGGGTATACGCCTGTCCAGTGCGCACCCGCGGTGCGGCTGGCCGTCGAGCTGTCGGGTGGGCGGTTGTGGCGGAGCCAACTGACGCTGCCCTGGCCGCCAGGGCGGTCGGCGGCGATACCGAGGCGTTCGAGATGCTCATGCGCCGTCACTACGCCGCGGTGTGGCGGATCGCGTTCCTCTCCGTCCGAGAGGAAATGGCGGCAGAGGAATTGACCCAGGACACGTTCCTGCGGGCCTATGGCGCGCTCGCCGGGTGGCGCGGCGACGCCTCGCTGCGGACGTGGCTCGCCACCATCTGCCGCAGGCTGTGCATCGACCGGGCCAGGCTGAAGCACCTGCAGATGGCGGTCCAGCCGGACCTCGAGGCCGTCGCGGGGAGCACCTCGGAGACGGACGCACTCGCCGAGCGGTTCGACCTTCAGGCGGCTCTCGACGGCCTGCCCGCCGACGACCGCGAGGCGTTCCTGCTTGTCCATCACTACGGTTACAGCAGCTCCGAGGCAGCCGCCCTGCTGGATATCCCCGCCTCTACCGTGCGGTCACGGGTGGGACGGGCTCGACAGCGGCTGGCCGCTGCCCTGAGCGCGCGGCCGGTTACTGCATCGGACACTGGGTGGCCCGTCGCCGCACAGGAAGGGGAGCCGGCATGACCAGCGAACCCCTGCCTGCCGAGTGCGCCGAGGTGCAGCGGCGCCTGGCCGAGGGTGACTCAGGCCCCGAGATGCTCGCCCACCTGGCTGACTGCGATGGCTGCACCGCGTTCGCTGCCGCACTCGTCGAACTGGAAGCGCGGCTCGCGCAGCTGCCACCGCCCGACCCTCCGGCCGGCGCGGCCGACCGCGCGATCTCCCGGTTCCGGGCCGAGCTCGCCGCCCACGGGCCGGCCGGTACAGCGCCTCACGCCCAGGCGCCCGACGGACCGCCGCTGATTCCGCCCGGGCCGCCGGTGGCCCCGGCCGGCTCGCGGCCTGCGCCGACCGCCCCGCCGTCGCAGTCCCCACCCGCGCGCCCGAGACGTGCTGGCCACGCCCGCAGGCGCCGCTGGCGGCCTCCGGTCAGCATCGCGGCCGGGGTAGCCGCGGCGATCGCCCTCGTAGTGGCGCTCGTCGTCGTGCTCGGGCCGGCTAGCACCCCGCCGGCCTACGCCGCGATCTTGCATGCGGCTGCCGTCCAGACCCGGGCCGAGAAGACCGCGCGGTTCGACCTCAGTGGTGCCATCGGCCTTTCCGTGGGCGGGCAGACTGTGACGTCTCCCGTGACCGGCACTGGCGCAACCGTGTTCCCTGACCGAGGCGAGCTGACCGAGGTGGCAACCATTCTCGGAAGGCCGCTGCGCCAGGACATCGTGAGCACTGGCAACCGGGTCTGGATGCGGGTCAATGCCGGCCCGTGGGCGCAGGTCCCGGTTCCGCCGGACCACGCAAGCCCCATTGACCAGGCCATCGCGAACCCCGCGCAAGCTCTCGACGACCTCAGCCGCGTCGGGTCCGGCTACCACAGCGTGGGCAGCACCGAGATCAGCGGGACGTCGGCGCGGCAGATCCAGCTCACCATTCCCGGCGGCTCCTTCCACGCCTTCGGGGACTTGCCCCAGCAGGTGGGGCACTGGACGGTTGTCGTCGACGTGAGCCAGTCCAAGCAGGTCCTTCGCCGCCTCACCATCAGCGGTCGCGGCGTGGTGAGCGTGCTGGGGTCCCGGGTGCGCTTCACCTACTCCCTCGGGCTCACCCTGCGCGACTTCGGCGCCCAGGTTAGCGTCGAGGCGCCGCCGGGCACCGAGTCGCCGGTGCCGGCCATAGCGCGCACGCCCAGCCCGTCGGTTTCGCCTGCGGCAGTGACCCCATCCGCAGGGGCCTACCCGTCCGCTGCCGCGCCTGGATCCACGCCGACCCCGACCGGGCCAATGCAATCGCCGAGCCCCGGGCCAACGCAAACTCCGACCCAAAGCCCATGCTCTCCGGCTGCGGTAGCGGCGGCCGCCAGGACACCGACAGCGGCGGTCCCGACTTGCAGTACCACAGCACCGCCCCCTGCGGCACAAACGACGGCTCGCTAGCCAGGCGCACTAGCCGGCAGGGTCTTCTCCATGTAGACGCGACGGTAGCCATTCTCTCGACGACGGCTGGTGACCTGGTAGCCCAGATGCGCGTAGATTGCCTGGTTCTCGGTCATGACTTCGTTGGTATACAGGGCGAGGCGCCGGATCTGGCGTTTCCTGGCGTAATCCTCGGCGAATTCCATGAGCTGTCGGCCCATGCCACTGCCCTGCTGGTCCGGGTGAACTGCGACATTCTCGATGAGGATCACGTCATCTGCCTGGGCAAGCGAGATCAGGCCGGTGACTGGTCTTCCCGCCACCCAGATGGCGCCCGCTTCGATGAGCGAGCTGTAGTCCCGCAGCAATGGCGCGGGAAGCTGGTCCATCCGGCTGAGGTACTTATCGTAGGCGGCCGCGATGACACCCCGAATGGCCGGCAGATCGGCATGCGTGGCCTGCCGCGGTCCGGCCAGCCTGCTGGCTGAGTTCACTGTTTGATCCTCGGTCGTGAGCTGGGTCTCGACCCTATGCAGCCATTTCATGGCAAAGCAGCAAATGCTGCACCGGATTGCATCGTTATGCGATATAGTTCTACCGCTGGTCGGCCAGCCAGGGGGATGACCGGCCAGCATCAGCGGGTCGCTGGAGCTTTACATCGCGAACTGACCGAAGTCGTTATGAGGTGTATAGCATGGATGTGACGTTTGCGCAGTCTGCTTTCCCGCCCCTCGCCCTAGGCTTCTTCGGCCTGGGCACCGGTTACCTGATCTACGGCCCGCAGGAACTGGCCGGCTGGCCGAAGCGCGACGAGCGGGTTGACCGATCCACTGGCGTGTGGGGCATCTGGATGCCGGGTTTCTGCCAGTTCATGACCGGCGTCATCCTGTTCATTGGCCTGACCTGGGTGCAGGTCTTCCAGAAGTCGCCGCCGCTCTATATGGCGGCACTCGCGTTCTCCGCGTACGGCATCCACTGGTTCGCGATCGGCTGGAACCGGTATCGCGGCAATGACGCGCGGCCGAACGCCGGCATGAGCGTCGCGTTCATGGTGATTTCCGCGATGGGCGCCACCGTGTTCTTCCAGACGTCGCCCATCCGCGACTGGCCGGTCGGGGCGCTGTTCGTGGGCCTGTTCGCGATCTATTTCGCCGACTTCTTTGCCTCGATCGGCGTCAAGCTCGGCGAGCGCGCGCTCGGCCTGTTCCACGTCCTCGTCGGCATCTGGCTGATGTACCTCGCCTTTGCGGTCGCGGTCGACTTCGCTCTCGGGTTCCACTGGAAGGTGTAGGAGCGGCCCGCGCCTGGTTCGTGGCGTCCCGCTCCTGGTGCGTCGACAGCTGCACCGCAGCACCTGCAGCACCTGCAGCGCCCCTGCCCGGCTACTAGCAGGTGTGGCCGGATGATGCGACACAGCGACATTCGGCGTCCATCCTCGAACGAGCGCCAAGTAGGCACTTGGCAGCACAGGGTGCTACCAAGTGCCTACTATTGTCTTGTGGCAATGGCCGAAATAACGCAGCGCGACCTGCGATCACGTTCGCGGGAGATCATGGACGCCGTCGAGCGCGGCCAGTCATTCACGGTCACCCGCGACGGCCACCGCATCGGCGAGTTGATCCCGCTGCGGCACCGCCGCAGGTTCGTCTCGCGGGAAGAGTTCGCAGCGATGTCGCACAACGCCCCGGACGCTGACCTGGGCGCCTTCCGGGCAGACCAAGACGCCGGAGTCGATCAGGAGCTTGGCGGCGCATATGAGCCCTAGCGCCCCCCGGCAGGGCATGCTCGACACCAACACCATGATCCTTCGACGATGGATCAACCCGTCTGAACTGCCCGACGAGATGGCTATCAGCGCGATCACCTTGGCCGAGCTGTCTGCCGGGCCCCATCAGGTGCGCCGCAACAACGAGCAGGAGGTCTATGACGAGCACGCCGAGCGCGCCCGCCGGCTGGAGCTCCTACAGCGCGCTGAGAGCGAGTTCGACCCTGTGCCCTTTACGGCCGAAGCTGCCCGCGCTTTCGGGCGGATCACAGCGGCGGTCATCGCCACCGGGCGCAAACCACGGCCGAGAGTCGCGGACATGATGATCGCCGCCACAGCCCTCGCCGAACAGCTGCCGTTGTTCACCACCAACCCAGATGACTTCACCGGCCTTGGCGACCTGATGAAGATTGTCCCGGTTACCCGGCCCGCCGTTCCGCACGAACGGCCCGCGCGCTGACTCTGACTTCGCACGATAATCAGGTAATGGTGCGGACTTACGGGGTTCGGGTGGTGCGGCGAGCGGCTCACCCAGGGCGCGGGTTCACCCAGGGGCTGCTGAGCGAGGGAGGAACCGTCTGGGAGTCCGTGGGGAACTACCGGCACTCCGAGTTGCGGCGGTATGCACTCGCTGACGGGAAGCCCGGCACCCTCGCGGACCAAGGCGGAGCGCCGGACGCGCGGGTGCAGCTGGGACCGGAATTCTTCGCGGAGGGCATCTGCCGAGTAGGGGACAGCATCTGGCAGCTCACCTGGAAGGAGCTAGTCGCGTTCCGGTGGGACGCGACTTCCCTGACGCTGCGGGACAAGGTTCGGTTCAATCGCGAAGGATGGGGCATGTGCGCGGTCGTCGCCCCGGGACCTTCCGGTGAGCTGACCACCCCTGAGGTTGTGACGAGCGCCGGAACCGCCGAGCTGGTGCGCAGGGACCCGCACACGCTCGAGCAGCGTGAGATCGTGCACGTCCGTTGCCAGGGGAAACGGGTCCGCGGGCTCAACGATCTCACCTGGTCCGAGGGCCTAGTCTGGGCCAACGTCGCCGGCACCTACTGCCTGGCCGGGATCGACCTCGCCTCCGGAGAAGTCACCGACATCGTTGACGCCACGGCGGCGGCCGAGCGCTACCGGCGTGACCCACAAGCGATCATGAACGGCATCGCCGCGACGGCCACCCCGGGTGAATTCCTGCTCACCGGCAAGACGTGGCGGTCGATTCGCGAGGTGCGCCTCGTTCCCGGCCGCGGCCGCGGCCATGTGGAGCGCTTGCTAGGCGGCCTGTACGCCTAGCGCCTCATTGCAGGTGTTCGACTCGGTCGGAGGCTCCGTTGGCCGACCGTGTGTGGTCACCGATCCTGCCGGGTACCGCAGTCCCGTGACCGAGCGGGGGATGAGCCTTTCCGGCCGGCTGGTCCGCTGGCAGCGCAATAGGCGCCTCAGGCGGCAAGCGGGCATCCGGACCTGGACCCGGCCTCTAGGCGGCTCGGGGCTGCCTGCCGAGGCTGAAGCCTGGGTCATGCAGATCGAGGACCAGTTGCGAATGACTGAGGCCCGCATCAGCGACGGGGCCGCGGAGTTAGAACGTGGCCCTGTCATTCGCGTCGGCAGGAAGCTCGTCGTGGGCGAGGCGCCGTCCTTCTCGCGGCTGTGGCCGAAATGAGCGAGGGCAACCTCAGCCGCCTGGTGTCGCCACGCTCGCCCAGCTCCTGCCAGCGTTGGCTCGGCGGATTCCACGCATCGTCGCAGCAGGGTGACTGATTTGTGAATGGTAGCGGTGCTCAGCGCACAGTTTTCGGACTAGTTCGCTGATCGGCGTGTCGGTCTGTGCGGCCCATGCCTGGATCGTGCCGGCCAGGGTAAGCGCGCTGCCGTAGAGGACGTGCTTGCCGCCTTGCCTGGCGATGAGGGTGTCGAGTGAGGCGAAGGCACGTCCTTTGCGGGCGAGGACGAGGATGTCCGTGGCGGCCCGCTCGCCGGTCCATATCCCAGCCTGGCCGCGAAAGCGGCCGCGCCGCTGCACTCACTGGCCTGCAACCACGCCCTGGTCGATGGCAACAAGCGGCTCGCCCTGCTGGCCACCGCGGTGTTCTTGCGAATCAACGGCCACACCCTGGACATGACCGACGACGAAGCGTTCGAGCTGACTGTGTCCGTGGCCGCCGGCGAACTGGACGCCGACGCGATCCGGGAGCGGCTTCGACTAGCCCAGGAATCCGCCTGACACATCATGCGGCGCCGCGGATGCGATGTCGCACCCTCTTGCCGCTGCAGGCGCTTTCCGCGGGCAATCTTGCCGAATCCCGGTCATGCCGCCGAGGGCTCGCACCAGGTCCTCTAGAGCACGACCTGAAAGGTTCCGCGCCGGATTAGCTCCACCGGAGCCATCGGTTCATCTTCGCCGTTCTCCGACCCGCTGCTGTTCCCGGCGCTCGTACTCTTGCTGGCCGAGATTGGGTTCTTTAACCAGGCCGGCCTCGTTGACCTGGCGAAAATGCTCATCGTACAGCATGATCGGATCAGCCTCAGGTGATCCGATGTGGTTCCGGGCATAGCTGGGGCATGGCTCCTGCCAGCGTCCGCCGAAGAATGCGGATCGGCCGGCGTGGCAGACATGGTCAGGCATGACCCAAATATGTTCCGCGCGGAGAGAGTGGCGTCGGATCTTCCTAGTGCCGCCGGGGTTCCTGCTGCCGACGCTAGCAGACGCGCCTGTTATGGCGGACGCCCGCGCTGTGCCACGAACTCTGGATTGTCGCGCCACAACCGTACTCACTTCGGCAAGATCAGCGACTCCGCGAACTGGTCGCCTGACCTAGCTGTCGCGGCGAAGGGCCGGCACCCGCCAATCTCTGCCTGCTGCGCCAATTGCCTCATCCGCATAATGCCGAAAAGCGCGCGTCCGTCCGGCGGATCGTTCTTTCGCAGCCAGGTCGCCGAAACGCTAGGGACCACTCATTGCAGTTGTTCGGTCGAGTTTAGGCAGGAGCCTTCTGAGCACCGCCTCGCCTACCGCCTGGTCCTCGGTGATTGTGATGCGGTGCTCTTCGCCGCGGTAAAGCTGAAACTCGTACTGGTCGGCGTAGGCGGCTACTCGAATGCGTGAGTTCTTGCGGTGGTGACCGCCGCGTGAGATGAACGACACCTCATCCCCTGTCGTGCGAATCTCGACGCGGTCCTGCCAGTCACCCTTGACCGCCTCGACCAGCGCCGCAAGGGCCGCCTCGTTTCGCGCCGCGGCGGCTACTGGGTCGTGGGAGGTGGCCGGGAACCCCCGCTGGAAGGCGGCGACAAGTTCCTCGCTGATCCGATCTACCAACGCGGCAGCAGGGATCGGCGGGTTGTAGCCATCGGCCAGGTTCGCAAGAGAGCTCCGCTGAGATCGCGACAGTCCCTCGCCGCTACGAATGCGGGTAACCATCTTCGGGTTGTTGGTCAGCAAGAGCAGGACATGACCGATCGGCGTAACCGGCGACAGACGAGGCTCGTCAAGGATCCGCTGATGCAACTCTCCGAGAATTCGGTCGAAAGCGTTTGGTCCCTCGCCGGGGCCGAGTCCGACCGCCACCGCCGAAAGCAGGTCCGCTGTGTCCTGCCTCGCCCGTGACGACACCACGTCGCCATCATGCCCGAGCAGGATCGGGATCCATAAATAGACCTCTGACCTGCGCCCCGAGCAGGACTCGAACCTGCGGCCTACTGCTTAGGAGGCAGACGCAGGCGTGGCCAGGCAGCGCTCGCCGTCGCCCGACATGGCGCTGACCTGGAACAACAGCCGCCTGATGTCGCCACGCATCGCCCAGCTCCTGCCAGCGTTGGCTCCCAGTTTGGCTCCCCGGAATCCGTCAGACTCAGAGCGCGCTGGCAGCGGCCCGCTGGTTGGACGGGGTGCTGTTTACGATTGTAAACTCTCTACATGGGGTTAGACGTCGACTGGCAGCACGGCGCGGAGCACATGCAGGCCCAGCACCAGGTCACGGTGCAGCAGGCGAATGAGGCACTCGCCGACCCAGACGCGCTGCTGTTCGACCCCGACCCCAAGAGCAGCTCCGGCCAGAGCGCCCGGCTGATCGGCTACTCGCCGACGGCAGCTGCAGTCCTGGTGGTCATCCTCGTCCGGCGCGAGGACCGGCCAGGATCATGGTGGGGCGCCAACGGCTGGCGGGCAAACAGCACCGACCGCCGGACCTATGCGGAAGGGAAACCACCATCATGAGCGACCCCAAGAAGCTCGTCGAGCAGATCGCCGCTGAAGCTGACGCCACAGCCAATCAGCCGATGCCGCCCGGCGCAGTCTTCACACGGCCCAACAAGTCAGTCACGGTGGCCACCCGCATCTCCCCTGAGGACCTGGCCGAGATCGAGCGCCTTGCCGCCCGCCTGGACGTCCCCCCAGCCAGTCTCATACGCGGATGGATCCTCTCGAGCCTCAACGCGCAGAGAGAGGAGACGGTGCAGAGCACGATCGAGCGGATCTCGGCTGACGTGCAGCGACTCCGCGAACTAGTCGCCTGACCTAGTGCCGCATCAGTCAACGTTCGCCCTGTAGTCGGCGGCGCGCCGGCCGGGATCGGTGCGCCGCCGGGTCCGAGTAATGCCAGACCCTGGCTCTGGCCATTCAGTCCGGTCAGGTCCGGCTTGTCATGGTGCAGTGAGCTTTCGTCATCGCCTGGCCCATTCCTGCGCGATCAGGTCATAAGAGCGGACCCGGTCGGCGTGGTCGTGGGTGATGGTGGTGATGATCAGCTCGTCGGCCCCGGTGGCGTCGCGGAGCCGTTCGAGCTGGTCGGCGACCTGCTGCGGGGTGCCGACGAACTGGGTGGCGACGCGGTCTGCGACCAGGGCCCGGTCGGCGTCGGTCCACCGGTGGCGGCGGGCCTGCTCGGGGGCGGGGTACGGGATCGCACCCTCGGCGGTGCGGATGCTGCGCACCCATAGCCCGTAGCCGGCGGCCAGCTCGCGGGCCTCGGCCTCGGTGCGGGCGACGACGACGTCGGCCGAGACGCTGATGTACGGGTGGTCAAGCCCGGCGGAGGGCTGGAACGCGGCCCGGTAGCCATCGACCGCTTCCAGGACGGTGGCGGGACTGAGGTGGTAGTTCGCGGCGAACCGCAGGCCCAGCTGGCCGGCCACTTCGGCGCTCTGGCCGCCGCTGCTGCCAAGTATCCAGACCTGCAGTGCAGCGCCCTCGCCCGGCACGACGTGGGCCTCCGTGCCGTCCGGGGAGCGATAGGTCCCGGCGATCAGCGCCAGCACGTCGCTTACCTGCCCGGAGTAATCCTGCGGCTCGGCGTGCGGCAGGTACAGCAGGGTCTTCTGCAGCGCGAACCGCGGTGAGTACATCAGCCCTTCCATGGAGAACCGCGGCGGGATCAGCAGCCCGTTGGGCGCGCGGCCCCCGGCCACGCTGGCCGCGGCACCGCCGGCCACGAGCGCGGCGGCCTTCGCCCCGCGCGGGCTCCCGCCGGAGCGGCCCAGGCCGAAGTCGAAGCGGCCGGGGTAGGCGGCATCGAGCAGTCCGAACTCCTCAACCGCCGACAGCGCGGTGCGGTGCCCCATCTGCACTCCGCCCGACCCGAGCCGGATCGTGGAGGTGGCGGCGGCTGTGAGGGCGAGCGCGATCGCTGGCGAGGTGGCCGCGACGCCCGGGTTGAGGTGGTGCTCGGCGAACCAGTAACGAGCGTAGCCGAGGCGCTCGGCCTGCCGCACGAGGTCGATGCTGTTGCGCAGCGCCTGGGCCGGCGTCGACCCGGAGGGGATGGGGATGAGGTCAAGGACGCTTAGCGGGGTGCTCGTCATGCCGGGCTCTTGCACTTCCGTTCTGGCACAGTGGCTGCTTCGGATGCATGTATTTCTTGGCGATGGCTCGCCGGTGACTGCGCCGCGGAGGACAGCGCGTATCCGGAAACGGTCATGCTGGTACCTGCGCCCATGCGCCGATGAGTTCGGGCAGTATCAGCAGGGCGTCATTAGCGCGCGCTTGGTCCCACAGTCGCTGCGCGAGAGTATCCGGATCTACTTCCTCGCGGCTGGTGATGTTTGCTTTCTCCAGGACGGGCAGCAGGCTGATGACCGACCCGGCTGCCAGGGCATACCCGGCTGGGCCGCGGGCGGTGGGGATGGCCGCCATGAGCTCCGGTACCGGCAGGCCCGCGTCGCCGAAAATGGACAGCAGCCGGTGGCCGGTGTCGGGATCACGCCCGCTGGCGGTGAATGCCTGGCTGGCCCATTCCACGCACTGGGCTAGGAGCGGCACGGGCGGGATGGACCGGACAGTGGTCAGCCGCACTTCCTGGAAGGTCATCACACCGCCCGGACGCAGGAGGCGCCACATGCTGCTCAGCGCCGCAGCCGGATCCTCCAGGTGCACCAGGATCATCCGCCCCGCTATCGCATCGACGGGACCGTCCGGTGACAGGTCCTTAACATGGGCTTGCCGGAAGTCGACGTTGGCCAGGCCAGCTCCGGCTGCCCGTTCGCTGGCCACGGCCAGGACGCCGGCGTCTGCGTCGACCCCGATGACCTGGCCGGACTCACCGACGATCGAGGCAATCTGCATCGTCATATCACCCGCGCCGCAGCCGATGTCCAGGACGCGCATGCCACGATGGATCCCGGCCAGCCTCAGCAGCCGGCCCGAGGATTCGGCAAACAGCCCGCCTTGAGTCTGCAGCCGGTGCGTCTCGGCGGGGGTCGCCCCCAGGAGGTACTGGCCAGTCGACTCGTTCGGCATCGCGCGCTCCTATCCGTCTTGAGTCGGGAAAAATAAAAACGATCGCTCGCTCACTATAACCGGTGGTCACCCATCGCGACCCGGATACGATTGACTCCCGCGCCGGATGCTGCCCACGGCGAACAGCCAGCCCGGGCAGATCCGTCCGCCCGGCTGCGATCGCCGGCCGGCGGCGAGAACACCAGGAGCCCAGGCAGTGCCGAAAGTGAGCCCCGAGTACCTAGCCGCCCGCCGCGCGCAGCTCATCGAGACCGCACGCGGGCTATTCTCACGCAACGGGCTGTCCGACACCTCGATGTCCGACCTCGTCGCGGCCTCTGGGATGTCGACTGGCGCGATCTACCGGTACTTCGCCAGCAAGGACGAACTGGTCGCGGCCGTGGCCGAGGGACGCGACGGCACGACGGGAGGCGACTTCCCGGCCGCTGAGTCCCCGCACGACATCCTGGCCCGCCTGCTTTCTTATGTGTCGGCGCCGACCGGGACCGAGCATGCCCGGCTGACCGCGCAGATCTGGGGCGGCGCGGCGGTCCAGCCCGCACTCGCGGAGATCGCGCGCACCCGGCACGCTGCCCTGCGCGACCATCTCGCCAGCCGCATCCGCGAAACAAGCCGGCCGGACGCCAAAGCCGACTACCGGCCGGACACGGAACTTGCCGAGGTCATGCTGGCGGCACTGATCGGTTACGCCAGTCTCGTCGCCGCTGGCTTCGACCTCGCCCCGGCGGCGTTCCAGCGCACCCTCGAACGTCTGCTGCACCCGCGCGAACCCTGACGCCGGCCGCTCTGTCCGCTCGTCTTGCCGACTCCCCGGCCGCCTCCACCTCACCTGGACAAACGAGCCGCGCTACCCGACTCCCTATGCGCGCTGAGCGGCAGTGGTGGTGCGAGACCGTGCCGAACTGAGGGATCTGGGAACTCAATCACGCTGCCCCGGCGGGATGCTTCGTGCCGTTCGCCAGCTGCCTAACGCCGACTCTGGCCAGGACCCGCCCACCTGACTACTCGCCGTGATAGTCATGGCGTCGGCTTCGTGACCGCCGCTAAGCGGATTCTGGTGGCCGCCAACAGTCCGCGAACCATCAGCCCGCCTATCTTGTGAGGGGCAGCAAGGACTGCAGCTACGCGCTTAAACCTGGCAGCGCCGGGCGCGGGAGTGTCTTCACTCCCATAGCTGAGGCCACAGGGCGAAGCGGCGGCAGCCGAACCGAGCCGACCATGATCATTCGTAATGCAATGGTCTGTGCGGACTGACACCCTGGGTACGGAGTGACACTCTGGAACTGGGACGGCATCAGTTACGTCGGGTTGCAGGCTGCAAGGTCATCAATGCCTCAGTTGTTCGGAGACTGCTTTGGCAGGAAGCAGTGGGGCTGCGGTCACTGTGGCCGGGTTGGCTTCGCTTTCCGATCAAGATCGACACAGCATCTCCGAAGCTGCCTGCAACTCGCCTATCCGAAGATCTGGTCCATTACCTCGGCACCCTGAGTGAGCGCAGGGCGGATCTCATGCCGGTAGACAAGTTCGGTTGTCGCCGCGCGGTCGTGTCCGGCCAGCAACGCGATGCTCTCTACCGGCACTCCGTTCGCCGATAGCACCGAGACGAACGTATGCCGCATCTCCCTGGGCACCCAGTTCTCCCCAAGCCCGGCAGCCTTGGTGATGATCCGGAACGCCCGGATCACGTTGTTCGCACTCAGCGGCGTGCCGATTCGCGACGCGAAGACCAGGCCATGGTCCTCCCACAACTCCCCTGCCCGAGTCCGGTCATGTGCCTGCTGCAGCCATTGCCCCCGCAACGCGTCCACGCATCGCTTCGGCAGCGCCAAGGTGCGGCGGGACTTGCCTGTCTTCGTGTC
>Ga0123356_10003059_pt1 | contig 17668 bp, 9 predicted proteins | sample TergutEmb28metaG_2_FD_92546 | JGI IMG/M metagenome (GOLD analysis project Ga0123356, IMG submission 92546) | Embiratermes neotenicus P3 segment gut microbial communities from Petit-Saut dam, French Guiana - Emb289 P3 | ecosystem: Host-associated > Arthropoda: Insects > Digestive system > Gut ...
AAACATAATACTACTCTCATCGGAAAGGGAAGTCTCAAAGGTGAAATCTTTTCGTAGGTTCAGTAAATTACCTCTGATAAGCTCAGCCTCGTTTTCAGCTTCTATATCAGAACACTTGCGGCGAGTTTTTATATCATCGGCATTTATATACATACCGATAAAGGGAAATCCACGCATAGCAGTACTCTTTCCCGAACCCTCGGGTCCTGCTATGACCATTAACTTAGGAGTAGAGGCAATATCACTCATCGGCATACACCCGCATTCCGTCGGGATATTCTAGGAAAGAGCATTTACGAACCTTGTCATACAGTGCAACAGGATATTCGGTTGCATGGCTGCGGGCTATTTCAACCTCGACAGCTTTTTGAAACGAATGTTCAAGCTCCGCTGCTTTATCACCGAGTATATTCTCACGTCCTTGTTTGATTTCAAAGGGAATACCCCTGTTTTGTATGACACTGTTTAGAAACAAGTGAATACCCATTGTCATTGTCAGTCCGATACTTGAAAGTATTTTCTCGGCATCTTTCTTCTGTTTCGGGTCAACACGTACATGAATAAATTGTTGTGACATTTTTATTACTCCTAATTCTTTAAGTATAAAGCGAGTGATGTAAATTTCATTTCTAAGTGGAGCATGGATGCGGAACGGCCGTGTATTAGCGCATGGATGTCGCTACTATACGGGAGAAATGAATTTACATCGCGAGTAAAGACATATTAAGTTATCGTGTTCACAATGTCAACACAAAGAGGAAAAATAGAATACTTGAAAAAACAACCAAAATATGCGTAAAAACCTTGCAATTATTGAGAAATACATTGACTTTTATACCTTTACATGCTATATTCAATTGTCGAGTTATACTCAAGATGAAGTTTACATAAAACATTAAACAGATACTAAACCGGTTAATACATAAAAGGGAAGTATATTGCTGTGAGTAAATTACGAAGAAGACGTAAAAATTATCATAGAAAGCGAGTGGCGCAAAACCGCTCGGGCTTTACGCTGACAGAAGTTATAGTAGTTACTATTATAGTAGCAATCATAGCAGCGACAGCAATACCATCTATGATTGGCTTTATAAGACACGGACAGCAAATCAACCGTCAAAACATAGCAAGAACACTTTACCTTTCCATGCAGAACCAACTCTCACGTGCATCAATAGAAGATAACCTACGCTCGATACTAACCGAAGACTTCTATTTAAAAACTACAGACAATGCTTCTTCAAATTTCCTGATTGGGGATATGGATAATGAAGATATTGTTATACCAAGCAACATAAACACAACCGGTGTTACTCTGCCCGCAGGCACAGGTCTTCTGTCTAAACAACCGGGAATGACTTTTCCACCTGAGGACATTCAAAACGAATATAATGTTTACTACATAACCAAACCAATTGGTTTTGTACATGATCCGAACAGCGACAGTGTACAAAACAAATTTTACCGGCTGCTTGACGAAATAATAATAGATAAAACAATACTCGATGGCGCCATTCAGATGGAGGTTAATGTCAGAACAGGCGTCATTATGTCTATTTTCTATTCAGACAGGCTTAGTGCGATGCCGGCAAACGGTTTTGATTATCTCGGTACCGGAGATGCCAGAGATAACATCAGTGGAGCCCGCGGCATGGGAGCAGACGGTTATTCACAAGATTACGCTCGCCGTCAAGGTTATTATGGCGTAAACACTACAAACATACCGCAACTTCCTCACATGGACATCGTCAATATTTATGACGGTATGGATTATGTCGATCCTGCCGGTTATGAAGACGATGACGATATTGGTAAAGAATATGGTGTAGGTCTTGTCACAGATGAAGGAGCAAAGATTAATATACTCTTTGCAGAGTTCCTGGTCGGACCCGACTGGAAGCAACCGGGCAGAGAGCGTAACTTCGAATTATTCCGTGATTCGGGTAATACCGGTGGCTCCTGGACTCAAATTACCATTTCAAACGCACCGCAAAATGTAGAACAGGTGTATACAGATGACTTTCGTCACATGATAGGTATCACAGCAAATTCCACAGAATATGTATACTATCATGCAGACTCGGTAACAGAAACTGTCCATGGAATATCAGTACCATATGAAAGATTTATATGGGTCATCGACTATATCGAAGGTGACCTTATAGCAGGTCAGCCTCATAGTATATACAATCGCAATAATATCAGCGCTATAGGTAAAGACGTGCCAACGAATATACGTGCCCGTATTATAAGCGGTAATAACTCAACCATAACATCACCCATGTTTGCCAACTCGCACTTTGCCGCCAAACTTAACAATGACACATATTCAATTTCTTCAACAAGACATCTTAATAATATAAGAAGTCTCTATGACGTAGACAGTAACCATAATTTGAAATTTACACAAATCGCAGATATAGATATAGCAACAATTGCAAATCCAACTAATAATATTTACAACTTCAAACCTATAAGTCTGGTTGGCGGCTCTTACAACGCAATAAAAGATTCGGACTCCCAGTTTACGATCAAAAATCTCCTAATAAACTCATCCGACGACAGGAATGTCGGACTTTTCACTGAAATATCCGGTAGTTCCAATGTAACGGGAGTCAGTCTTGTAGGAGCTACAATTAATGCACCAAACGCAAAAAATGTCGGAGCTATCGCCGGTGTGTTAAATGACTCCGTTATAAGCCGCAGCAACAGCTACGCAAATGTCACAGGCGGAAGTACAGAAGAAAGTAATACAGGCGGACTGGTCGGATATATGGAAGGAGTGGCAAGCGGTAACGGCGGAACGCTGTCCCACTCATTTAACGCCGGATTTTTTGACACACAAAAAGAACCGGAAACAGTAAATGGAAACCCTGTTTCAGCAACAGAAACTATTTACCCGGGTAATTATGGTTCTGTCAGAGCACAAGGGGGTAATATAGGCGGACTCGTCGGTGCTGTTGATAGAGGCACTGTTCAGTTGTGTTACAACAACGCAAGAGTCAACATCGAAAACGTTACTCAACGACCCGAAGGTCCCTACTTCGAGTCTGCAATAGTTATTAAAACAACCGACCTCACAACGGGTATAGAGACAAGCCTTGGCGGACTTGCAGGTTCTCTTAACGAGTTCGGCTTTATAAGAAACTCATATGCAACCAACAATGTAGCCGAATATGAAGGAGCTTTAAACGTCTACTCCGGAGGTATTGCGGGAAGCAATCATAACCCTGCTCCATACCCTGTGAGAAATGTACATTATCTTTCAAACGGATGCCCTGATTTCGGCAATACAGAGAGGTCGTATGCATTTGCAAGGTCAAAACAGGAATTATGGAATGAGCAAACCCTCGGCAGTGGTATAAACGAAGTTTCATTTATATCGGATTCCGGAGCTTACGGAAGATATATAGATGAAACAGATCCCGTACAGATGCCAAAGAACGTATATTACAGATATCCATATCCTGTACTCCAAAATAACAGACCATACACATTTGATGAAAACTTAGACACAATAGGCTGGGAAGATATAGATATTATAGTTGTCAGCCCTGTCGCATTGGTATACTTTGAAAGATATAATGACGGTACAATAAGATTCGGATCCGGTGGTAAAACACAATATAATCTTGATGAATCAAACTCTTTGCAGGTTTGGGAAGCAGGATATATGCTGCTTATCAATCCTACCGATGTTGCATCCTTTGCTTCTGTTGAATTATGGGTAGGTACTACTCCGGGAATATATACAAATAGTGTAGATATAGAAGTAAGTGCATTTACTGAAGTGACTGGTAATATGCCCGCAGGATACGAAGATTACCATTATATCACTCTTAGTTTATCAGAGCTCGAGGGTTATCTCGCAAGCACAAAAAATATTCCGTTAAACTTCGCAGTCACATTTGGAGGAAGTCCCGCAATACGTGAGCCGGAACTTGCAGGCTACTTCCACCCGCTGTTTGCAAACTCAGTAACCCCCACCACCGTCAGAAACACAAGCAATTTCGAAGTACGCACACCTTGGCAGATGCAAAACATCGACAAACTCAGCGTTTCTGATTTGGTAATCCCACCGGAGACTAGTGAAACATATGCAGACACAGGTGTAATAGCTCACCCGGGACAAGGTTCGTACAATGGAATACTTACAAACCAGGGTTCACCGGATATACCTGTTACTAGCAGAATAGATATCGTCAGAACAAGAGCACAAGCAGGTCCTGTAAGTGAACGTCAAACGTTTCCAACCGGGACAACAATAAACGCTGCAACACTCAATTCAACAACGAAAACAATATATTTATCCGGGAATAATTCCGACTATACATTAGTTGGTGATTTTACAGGGATTGATGTATATCATACCGGTAACGGAGCTCTTAATCTTGGAACGACAACAATACCAATTGTAATTAGAAACCCCGAGAAAACACCATATGAGGATTCACTATCATATATATATGCTAACAACATAAATGTAAATGTTGTTAATGGAACGGTATTGGAAAATGTTCATATAGCAGTAGCGCAAAATCGAACAATCACTTTTATCAGCACCCCAGCTAACGGTGCGGGCAGTACTGTACGTATGAACGCAGCGTTTTATGCAGGAGATATTAATAACAGTGTAATCGCAGCTTCAAACTGGGACAGTAACTTACTTCCTCAATTTTATACATACCGCGATCTAACTATCACAATGACCGGCGCTCCTGTGATGAGTGGTGTCTTCTATGCGCATTCCAATCAGCATGTTAGAGTAACACTTACTCCGGGTACTTCATTTAACGGATTGTTTTATAACAGAACCTCACAAGGTGAGTTAGTAATAACACCCGGAGTAGATATATACATATGTCCAAATCTCCCGCTCAGAGGTCTTGATCCGATTGTTCAGGCATTTTTAGAAGGTAGGGGTTGGGAATTTAAAGAAGGTGGGCGTACTCCGGGGGATACTGACTTCGTCTACACTCAAACACGAAACATCAACTTCGACTTGGACAGAAACACAACTACCGGCATCTATGGTGCTGACGGTACAACACCGTTATACACCGGTAGAACTGCAGTAGCAGAAGAAGATTTTTATGGAAAGTACGACGGTAAAGGTAACGAAATCCGCAGCTTATTATTAAACGGTGGTGGAACAGTCCCGTACGGTATTTTTGCAACAAATAATGGTACTATTGAAAACGTAATTCTCAGAAATTCCGAGATAAACGGAGGAACCGGCTCTGTCGGTGGTATAGCAGGTATTAATAACGGAACAATTAGCCTGTGTATGCTTGATGAAAATGTACGTATCATTGGTAGTGGCACTACAGGTGGTATAGCAGGAAGAAACAACAGTAGAATTGAGCGCTCGGGAGTAGTGGACTCAAGTGTCTCAGGAAGTACTACACTTAACACTACGGGTGGTATAACCGGAGCAAACTACGGAAGAGTAGAGGATGCTTACTTCTTGTCGGTAAATCTACCTAATAATTCTCCGGTGTCTTCGGGTGGCGGTGGTATCGTCGGGTTTAATAATAATACCGCTCCAAATCTTGGTACAGTTACACGTGCCTTCTATATAGCCCCTGCACCAACATTTACAACAGATGGAACTACAGTAATGTACCCAATAGTCCGCGCCGGAGCTCCCGCTCAGCTAACCACAACAGGAGACCCGACATGCTTCTATGTATACGGTTTCAGACATAGAGTCAGTACCGGTACTAACGTACCAACGTGGACAGACGGACATTATAATGTACAAACAAATACTATAAATCTGTCAGGAGGCGGGCTTGAGCTTATAACTGCATTCTTTGACGCTGAATGGCTTAACTTTATTTATAACCTCAATCTTGATTTCATCAACGTTTGGCAGCAACCTGCAAGAGGATATCCCTATCCTATTCTCAGAGGTCTACCTATACCAACACGCTGGGTTGAAACAGACGGTCCCGAGAGACCGGAACAAGCCACAAGAGAAGACTGGTTGCCTCATGAACCGACATCTGACAGAGCACTTGCTCCGAATTTTGTTAACGCAAACTTCTCAGATCCGATACTGCATAAACTGGAAGTTGACCAATTCTATACAAGCACATATATAGCTAATGCTCAGCTCATGGTAGCTAACCCGTTCCCTGCAGCAAACCGGCTCGGAGCAGCAGCATTACCGAATCCCGAACCTTTGTATAGAGTAAACATGCCAAATACAAGGTGGTCTACATATCACTTCTTTAGTATTGACATGAACTCTATAAACGGATGGCTTACACGACCGATTCCGGGCAGATATTCATTATTTTCACCTTCCGATCCTCCTCTTGCAACACCCGCCAATGACCGTTATTACTTCCCAAGTCAGCTGGACTCAGGAACAAATCTTTATAATAACTTTCCGTGGGGAGTAGTGCCAAATACAGCAGCCAATGCAGCAAGGCGCACCCCAACACTGACAGGTATAACCGGAGATGCCTGGACATTTCATATTGAAAACCGTTCAACCTTACCAAGATGGCCGCTTATTGAGTTTCAAGTACCGAACGGTAATGCTTCATGGATGCGTACAAATCACCTCGGTCAAAACAGAACAAACGCTGCAATAACATCTACAGGAGGAATAGGTACAGGTTCAGGTAATACAGATGTTAGTGCTACGACTCTTAGAAATCTAAACAGAGGTTTAATTAACGCTCACTACGAATCTATAGTAACAGAAAATGCTGCAAACAGATATGCCGAATTAAACGCTGAGTCTGAGGGTACTATATTTCAAATTGTCAGCACATCTCCAAACTCCGAGTTTTTCTACTCATTCTACCATGCCACAAACAGTTATCCCGGTACAGGTTCGCCCGGTGGTGTTGCACCTCCGCTTTCGGGTGACAGGCTCAGCTTCTACTTGACACCATACAATCCGGATGCTACCGTTCCGGGTGTCGAAGATAATGTTCGTATTGTAGCAGATGCTGTTCATGCAGCAATGCGTGATAATGCTATGATTATGATACGCCCTGCTATGTCACAGCGCTCACCACCGATAACTGCTGCAGGCGTTGCATTAACCGCTGCAACTTTAAACGCTCAAGCAAATATGGGTACAACAACAACATGGACATTAAACCCGTCTGCATGGAATACAATAGGATATGGTGCTTCCAATCAAACGCGTGTTACTACACCTGCTACAAGCACTGTAAGCAGCGGTCCGTATGATTTAAGTTATCACAGAACAAATGATCTTGAATATCTGCAACCTCAAACACTTGCTGATATAGCCGCAGGTATTACAAGAACCAGAAAACAAGACAATATACCTTTAAATCATCATACTACAGGAACTCCAATCTATCTTTATGATGTATGGGTCGATACACGAGATGGCATTACTACGGTAACAGCTAGTACTTTTAACGATCCAACAAATAATCTTGTTACTGCTAATTCAAACGTATCACCAACTACAGGTGACCGTACAGGCTACGGAATAACATTTTGGACAACTTATAATCTTACTGCCGGAGGAATGGGAGCGCAAGGTACGACTCTCAGTAATGCAGCAAGCAGTGCTACTAACATTCATATTAATGGAATAACTCTTGCACAACTGAGCGGTACAGCTCCGGGTGCAACATGGCCTTGGCTTAATGATGCACGAAATAATGTCATCGGATACTGGAGTGTCAGCCATGGCTGGAAGCATTACCATGGAGAATATACAGTACCTGAAGGACAAATATTAACAGAGTTTGCCTACCAGTCAAACTCAGGTCCTGCTCGTATTATGAATGGTAACCTAATTGATAGTGTGCAGTTTAGATCACCCGCATTTTTGACAATTAACAAGCTTATAAAAAATGAAACTGGCACAAATGTAGTTACATCTGTTGGTATGGGTGATACTCTAACAGTTGAACTCACTATAAAAAACTGGGGTGAAGTTCCTGCCGACAGGATAACCATAAAGGACCAGCTTGCTCCGTTTACTGAGTATATCGAATATCAATCGGGAACAGTTAGAATTAATGGAGCATTACCTCCGGCAGGAACAAATGTCAGCTATGTAAATGATACTATAATTATTGATCTTCCGGCAACAAGAGAGCAACGTCTTACCGATTCCGATCTTATAGTTACATTCCAGGTTAGAGTAAGAAACTATGTTTTCCGCAACGGCGCAGAGCAAACCGGTATTAAAACACTTCTTTATCTTTTTGAAAATCAAGCTGTTGTTGAGTATCACCAAGCAAGGAGCAGTAATCTTACAGCTTATACAGACAGGCTTCATTGGAACGCATCAGATATAACAGAAGTATATATTAATCCGATTGAGTTAAATAAAACAGTCGGACCGGTAAAAGTAAACGGACCTTTTAATGTGACCCTTACTGTTACTAATACACAAGGAGCAGGAGCAAACTTCGAAGCAAGAGGAATGATTAGCGAGCTGATACCGGCAAGCTTCAGGCTAACTCAGGTAGGTGCTTATACCATAACCGATTTTGGTGTTGGTACTACAGATTATGGTGAAAATATAAGAGTAATCCGCAACTCAGACGGCACAACCACATTGCAGATTATGAATGTAAATCTTAATAATACTGTTACTGCACCTTTGACGTATACATATACTCTTGTGTATACAGGTAGTGATTATGGTGTAACATATATTTATCAAAGCGATGAGGACAGATCGTCTGTATACAGGTATATGTACACCGAGGCTGAGGATGTTCCTGATAGAATTGTAGGTCTGATGTCAAGTATGAATTTCCCTCAGCCTGTTGTAGGTATATCCATAGGAGCACGTGATTTCAGCTTTGCAGTCAGCGGAACAACACCTGCAAATAGAAATATAATACCCGGTATAGATTTGCTCGCAGGTATGGCGGATGAAGACTCAAATGTTTTCCCCGAGGTTGTGTTTACAACCGACGGAGCCGGCGGAGCACCGCTGACAGTTGCAGGAAGTCCGTTTATGATTGGAGGGCACTCACTGACATATACGGTGAGTGGTAATGATCAACAGCTTGATGGAACATTCTTTACTGCAGTGCTGGATACACGTAACGGTTGGTTGATATTTACACCAAAAGCCGGAGCAAGCGGTGTTTATACATTATCATTCCAGATATACCTTCGTGCAACAACTCAAAGCGGTGAGGTATTTATGCTGTCTTCTGCAGTACGGACAATTACAATTTTTGCAATGGGTGATAATACCGAAATGCTTGTCTACTACGAGCAGTACGGTGATAAAGATAGTGAACACTATGGTTTTTATACAGCCGGCGGTGCTGTGGATATTCTCAGCTATGATCTTTCCTACAACATAACTGATTATGGTTACGGCATACTCAGTCCTCTGACCGGCTATCAGACCACTCCTGCTCTAAAAGACACTACTCAAATGGATACACTCCAATTATATATCCTTGATGTTCCTCCTGTAAGTGATTACAGTCTTATACCTATTCAGTTCGGACCGATTGGAACTTTAGAAACTATCGGGTACATCCATCCAAATTTTGCAAAGCAAGTGTATGGCATTACACCGCCCGGCTCAGCAACCGGACCGTTTAGCATACGAATGCCGTCGCATATGCAAAATATCGGGTTGGTTAATTCAAGCGGGCAGACCTTCAACCTAGAACGTAACCTTGACTTTGAAGACGATAATAACAGCAGAGGATTAAACGAAGCCGGTGCAGTTGTCACAGGTGAGTTCAGAGGCATATTTAACGGTCAGATATCAGGAGTAAATGGTATCATTTCAAATGTAACTATTATTACAGACCCGGAAGATCCTTTAAGTAATGTTGGTTTATTCAGTCAAAACAGCGGCATAATTGACGGTATTACTTTGCAACCTGTTACTAGAATAATAGGTAATGACAATGTCGGCGGAATCGTTGGTCACAACCTGCCTGGTGTGCCGGGTGGAAGAATCACAAACTGTATAGTAGAAGGTGATTCATCAGGAGCCGGTATGACAATCACCGGTGCAGGTGTTAATGTCGGAGGCATCGCAGGACTTAATGACGGAACTATCACAAACTGCATAGTCAGAAATACATCATCAACAATTACAGGTAATAACTATGTCGGTGGTATAGCAGGACGTAACAGTGCTACAGGTATAATAACAGGTGTAGGACCGCCACCCGGTCCACCTTATACTGTCTATAATGTAACACTTAGAACTGTCAATGTAGGTGAGGAACCTACCGTAATTGAAGCAGGTAGGAATGTCGGTGCAATAACCGGAGGAAACTTAAACCTAAGCCCAAGCAGTATTACTAATACATCCAGTAGCAATGTAAAAACATTTGTAAACGGAGTGGAATTCATAACAAAAGACATTGGTGACGGAACATTGATTCAAGCATCTATGTTGATGTTGCAACTTTGCTTCGAATGCTTCAAGGACCCGTGTGAGTGTCCTTGCGAGGACTGCGATGAGTATCCGTGCGTGTGCCCGTGTTGTGAGGAATACCCGGATTGTGAATGCCCGTGCGAAGACTGTGAAGAGTATCCGTGCATATGCCCGTGTGAAGACTGTGGTTTACATCCATGTGAGTGTCCGTGTTGTGAGGATTATCCGTTATGTGAATGCCCATGTGTTGAATGCGAAGAATATCCATGCATATGCCCGTGTGAAGACTGCAATGAACATCCTTGTGAGTGCCCATGTTGCGGGGATTATCCACTATGTGACTGCATATGTGAAGAGTGCGAAGAGTACCCGTGTGAATGCTCACCGGAACCGCAGCTTTGCCCGGGTGAGTGTGGAGAGCTTGAAGATGATTGCACTTGCCCCGTAGAGCCGGATGAGCAAGGTACCTCATTAGACGACACTTCATCAGACACTCTCGACGAAGCCGATGAAGGTAGCATTGCAACCATGAGTGGCATAATTATGCTACCAATTTTCGGGATTAGAATATCGCGCACAAAATTCTTCAAGGACTTTATGAGCAAAAGCAGCGCCCGTGCTGTCCGCAAAATAAACGAACATAACGACAAATTACGCATGAAATAGGAGCGGCAAAGGTTGAGCATTTCAAACAAAATCAAAACTCTATTAAAGTCAAAGACCGGTCTGTCATTGATGCTTGTAATCGGTACAATGGCGCTCCTGTTTGCTATTGCAGCGTCTGTGATAGCAGCAGCATATGCAAATCTTAATGACAAAACACGTCAAAACGAAATAAATAATATAAGGATACTCAGCGAGTCTATTCACAGAAATATACTATTTGCTTTGGAAAATGACCCGGGCAACACAGACTCGCTGTCATACCAACTTATAATGGATCTTTATAATTATTCACAAGCAAATGATGGAGCAGCTCCTTCAGATATGTCTGTTCACATTAACATTAATGCTACTCCAATCAATCCGCAAATCCCAAGTAATCTTTCAATTCAAAAATTGACATTTTCCTGGTTAAGTCATGATGTAAGGGTTGTAAACGCTCAACCGTATATTCAAGGAATACCCGGTGATGTTGATGAAGGTATCATAGAAATTCCTGATGTTCCGAGACGTCCGAAAACAGCTGTCATAAATGCAACGCTTATTGTAACACTGGATATTCTGGCAGAAAAAGGAATTGGAGTAACGGACAGGGTTATAACTACTATTGCCACATATGAATATCGCGACGGTCTGTTAACTCAAGAATATGATAGTGAGTACGATGATAAAGACGAAAGTATGAATACAGTTTACGAAATGGGTTTTGCAACTGAAGCTATGGGTTACGATGAAGACTATTACGGAACCTGGACTTTAATAACATATGAAACCTTTGATGGCGCAGGGTAGGAGAAGTTCAATGATAAAAAGTAAAAGCAAGTCCTTTATAAAAATCCTCCGCTCAAAAAGGGGAGAGTCTATCATGGAGCTTCTTGTTGCCATGATGGTCTTTACTATTTCACTGACTGCACTTACCCTCATTATCCGGTTTTCTCTTAACTTTACAATGATACAAATTCAAGAGTCACTCGAAGCGCAAAGAACGGTAAATATAATGACTGCCGGTTTTGATGGTGCAAATCAGATAGGAGCTGAAGGTTTTACTTTTGGGATTGAAATATTTGATTCTACAGGCATTACATTAAAAATTCAAGCATCGCATCCTGTAAAACGTGCAGAAAGTATATTACACGAAGACAGGGTTGGAGAAACCGGAATTATTGCTTTCTATCCGAATCCATAACACTACGAGGTTGTATTGATGATAAAAGCACTAAAAAACAAAAAAGGTATGACCCTGACAGAGATAATTGTCGGCGGTATTATGTTTGCGATTTTTGCGATTGCTATTTCATCAATACTCTCACCTATGGTGCTTGCTTTTATGAGAGCAAACGATTTTGCCGAATACAACAAAATACTCGATTCAGTCGGAAACCAAATTGTCAGCGATCTTGTCAAAGCAACAGGAGTGCCTACTTTTGAGCCCACTGCCGATAATGGTCGCGGTCGTCTTACCATACCTATAGAAACAGCGGATAATGTTGTGTACGGCATAACTCAAAACGGAGCACTCTGCAGGATTGTGCCAACACCTGCAGGTGGTGAGGAAATCATTGAGGTCTTTCCGGAGGGCTTTTATAAAGGAAAGCAGATAAGATTGGAGTTTAACAATCCGGCAAGGATAAATAATGTTAATGTACCCGGTTGCTACAGCATAGTTGTTCATGTTCAGCCTCGGGCAGGTGGCAATACTTTTGGACTCTCCGGTTCGGACTTGTCACGTGAGTACCTTGCACGGCCGTTGGTTACTCCGCCAACACCAACCCCGCCACCGTAATTTTATTAGAGTATAGTCAAAAAACGGTAAAAATAAAAGCCCAAAATTTTGAGCTTTTATTTTTATCAGTGTATCAACGAGACACTGTCTAATCGTTTTGAGGGGTGATGTACATGAGCTCAAAGCCGATGGAAATTGTGCCGGCACCGCTTGCAATCTCATCACCGGTTCCGCCCCGCCGACCCGAAAAGCTCATTGAAACAACAGAAAGATTAGGTGTCCTTTCAACCTCATCAAGCAGTTGCATTAAAGAACTATAGCTGCCCTCCAGACTCATAGAAGCGCCAACAACAGTAAAGAGTACAGAGTCGGCATTCGAAGGAGGTGTAAAAAAGCGGACAGACCGTATATTCATACCGAGTCCAAGAATAAGATTTGTTAAAATTGTGTCAACCTCTTCGTTTGGAACAAGCTCGGGATAATCTTGGGTTATTCTGTCATAGTCCTCATTTGCGATTCTATTATCCTCGAGTATATCCTGCAAATTGAGAATTTTCATTTCAAGTTCAAGCTTTTCAGCTTGCAGGCGGTCTCTTTCAACTCTTGCCCGATCATAAGAATTATAAAGAGGCATAAAACCAAACTGAAAAGCTAAATAAATAAGTGCAAGAAGACCTAAAATGAGCAATAAGAGTTTTTCACGTTTTGTGAGTCCTTGTTTCATCGTGAAGCTCCTCCTCTCCAACCGGTTTTGATAACTTCAATAGAAAATGAAAATCCGTCATTACTGTAGCTTCTGCCTGTGTAGTAAACATTATCTATTATTGTGTCCCTCTTCAAAGCATCAACGTAAACTGCTGCGCTAAAGTCATCAACGCTTGTTGCTAAAACCCCGAAGGTACTGCTGCTGGAATTAAAGGAAATGCCGGATACATCAATATCATCGCCACCTGTTCGTAGAATTGTCAGGATAAATTGGCTGGATATAGCCGGTCTCGCTTCAATTTTCGTTTTAACTTCTGCAACGGCTTCAGTCAGTGCATTGATACTCTCCGTATTTGATTCTAGATATGCTATATGCTCCGCCATTTCAACCTGAGCCGGTGCGTTTAGCCAGGCTCTTAAATCACGAACCTCAATGTCCATAAGTATCGAGAAAACCAAAACAGTACCCAAAGCTATTGCTATAAATGCAACAAGACCGCCTATAATCGGAGCAAAAACGTTCTTTGGTTTTGATTGCCTTTTCTCTTTCTCAAGCATTCTGATGTTATGGAATAAATCGGGCTCGGAATCCGGCATCAGAGCATTGAGGAAAACAAAGTGAGCATCGGGCGGTAGCTGCTCTGCTCCTTTTGAGCCTTTGTAAATATCAAGAATACCGAAATTAATTTCGGGATACTGATTTGCCTGAATAATCATAGCAACATCGGAATCGTCGAGTCCGACATATAAGCTGTGAGAAAGCTCAGGGAAGTTTTGTGACTTGTTAAATTGATTTATGCCGGCAAGACTGTCAGCTATACTTCTAACAAGCTGCTCGCGTGTCTCGCCATAAAGGCGCGAGCGCATCTGGAACATGTTAACGCCGTTATGATAAATCATCGAGAGCATAATAACATCATCGATTATATTGAGTACGAATGGAACCCCCATAATCTCATTTCTTGTCGAGATAAATCTGAGCAGTGATTGAACACCGAGATGAATTGAAGAAAGCCTTATGCCTGCTGACCCAAATAAAGAGATATATGTCTGTGCATGAGCATTTTCGACACCACAAGCCATGACTTGCTTTGACCCGTCTTTGTTGTCTGTAAGAGGGAAGTAGGTGCAAATAAGATTTTCAACGTCTGTTGAAATCTCTGCAAACTCATCACGGACTATGCCGTTATACATACGTGAGCTTAACTTGCCCGGCACTGTTATCCTCTTGGTGTAAACAAAGCTGCCCTCAAGGACAAGAGATACATCACCGAATGCTTGAGGATATCTGCTCTTAAGAGTAAGAAGTCCGTCAATTACAGGGCTTGGGTCAATGATGACACCGTTGATAACGCATTCGTCGGGCAAAGGGTGAGTAAAGTATGATTTTACAGATATATTACTTCCCGACTTATTATAAGCGAGAACCTTTATTGCATTTTTTGAAATATGTACTGATGCCTTCATGAACGCTCCTTTCAAAATATTACCCCTGGAAATTTTCGTAGATTGACATCATCGGCAACATAACGGAGAGCATAATAGAGCCGATTACAAATGCCATGATGAGAATCATAACGGGCTGTATAAGCTGGACAAGTTTGTCGAGTGCTATCTCAGCTTCGTAGTCAAAGGCGTCAGCAGTCGACTCGAGCATAGAGTCGAGACGCCCGGATTCCTCGCCGATTAGTATTGTCGTTGCAAGTTTTTTATCAAAGCCGTCAACTTTTCCGACGGAAGCGGAAAGAGGATCGCCGTTTCTGACATTAGTTATGACATCGGGGAACTGGTCTTCTATATATTTATTGTTTACGATTGTTCCCGTTATCTCGAGAGCGCGTATCATAGGAATACCACTTGAATATAGTGAAGACAGAGTTCTGGCAAAACGTGCAGTATAAATGGTCCTGAGAAGACCTGCTATCGCCCGTATTTTAAGCTTCATACGGTCAAACTGATATCTGACATTTGGTACTTGAAGCGCAGACTGCCAAATAAAGATTAATATCAGAATTCCGATAACAACCAAATACCAATAACTTTGCATAAAGAGGCTTATATTAAGCATTATTTGTGTAACGGTGGGCATTTGAATATTGTCATCTTCAAACATTTCAAAGAATGTGGGAAGTATAAAGATAAAGAGTAAAAATACAACGATTATAGTAGTTACAAGTAAGACCATCGGATAAGTCATAGCCGATTTTGCTTTTGCATTAAGCTTATGGTCTTTTTCGTAATGAACAGCCATTTTTGCTGCTACATTTTCAAGCTGACCGCTTGCTTCACCGGATGCATACATGTTTATAAAAAGCTCGGGGAATGCTCTGCCTTGGAGCCTCATAGCTTCTGAGAGTGTATATCCCATTTGAACGTCTTTATGAAGTCTGTCGTATATTAAAAGCACCTTTGGATGAAAATCGCGCTCTTTAAGAATTTCCATGGCGCGGACTATTGTTATACCGCTTCCGAGCATACTGGCAAGCTGACGGGAAAACTCACCGACATCCTTTGCTTTTAAGCGAAATCTGGTGGTTTTATCTTCTTTTACTTCGTATTTTATCGGAACGAGATTTTGAGCACGCAAAAGCCGACGAATATCATCGTCATCTCTGGCGTCTATCTCGCCGTTAACTTTCTTGTTTGTAATATCTATTGCTGAATATGTATATTTAGGCACAAGTTATCTCCCTTAGAGTATTAAGAAACCAAGATACCAGTCGAGGATGTAGTTACCGAGAAAAAGTGAAGTTACAACTCCTGCGCAAAGGGAAGGACCGAAAACCATGTGCTGACCCTTTTTGCGTCTTTTGGTAGCAAGCAGAAATAGTGCCGTGGAGCCTCCAAGCAGTAGTGCTACAAAGAACGCAAGCAGTGTGAGCTGCCAGCCGAGTAAGAATCCGCAAACGAACATAAGCTTGATGTCACCACCGCCAAAAGCTCCCGGAATAACGAGTGAGAGAAGCAGCATAGGTACGGAAACAGTAAAGATACCTATAATGTGAGAGAGCAGTGTGATATCGGGTAGGAGCCATATTGCGGCGATTGCAAAGGGGATTAGTGCTATAACGAGGCTGTCCGGTATTTCTGATGTGTTAAAGTCGATGATTGAAACTGCAAGCAGTATCATAAACACACCAAATAATATAACAGCAGCGAAGTTAAAATCGAAGTGATGTACGTGGATATATTGCTCATGTTCAAACGATATGACAGTTGAGTCTGTGTAATAATAAAACCTATATTTTAAAAGGCTTGCTATTGATGAGATTGCTCCGAGCAGCTCAACAGCGGGATACCGCAGTGGTATTCGAGCCTTACAAAAACGGCATTTTCCGAACAAAATTACCCAACTGATAACGGGTATAAGGTCATATGGTTTTATAGTTTTATTGCAGCTCGGGCACTCGGAACGGGTTTTTGAAAGAAACTTACCCTTTTCGGGAAGTCTTGTTATGACTACATTAATAAAACTGCCGACACATAGCCCGATGATTGCGGCATAAATATAGATAATGGTAAACTCAAACTCAATCAAAAATATACCGTCCGTTTTGCTCTTGCTTCGCCCGCCAATATGGCAGGCGAAGCATTTAAATGAAAATTAGAAGTTAGAGGTGCATTAAATATAGAGTTATGGAAGAGTGGGAAGGAATGCGGGACGACCAACCACTGCAATATTAGTCCATAAATTACCTTCACTACCTCTTTGTGTTGTTGGAGTGCCACTGGGACGCCAGAACTCGGTCGTAGCAGCAGTATCATTAATATGAATACGCCATCCGGCTTGTGTTGTTAATCCATCTACCGAGTATTTAATACTACCAACACGATATTCTCCAACACCTGCTAGTGTAGCAGCACCGAAACCTGCTTCATTTGCCACATCACCGGAAAGCAATGATACAAACTTATCATGATAGGTATTGCCTGTCGTAGTTGTCATAGCATAATTGAGAACCTGTATTAACTGATCTGCATCATAAAGAGCTCTTGCGCCTTCATCAGTCATAAAGGCTTGGGCTGCTGTCATACCTACACGGGCTTGTGCGATGTATTCGTTTGCGCGGGCGTTGCGGGCGAAGTTTACAAATGACGGGATGAGTGCGGCGGCCATAATCGCAATGATGATAAGAACAACAATGATCTCCATCAGCGTAAAGCCTTTTTTGCTTCTAAGTAGTTTCATCTTATTTCTCCTT
>Ga0123356_10003060_pt1 | contig 17667 bp, 18 predicted proteins | sample TergutEmb28metaG_2_FD_92546 | JGI IMG/M metagenome (GOLD analysis project Ga0123356, IMG submission 92546) | Embiratermes neotenicus P3 segment gut microbial communities from Petit-Saut dam, French Guiana - Emb289 P3 | ecosystem: Host-associated > Arthropoda: Insects > Digestive system > Gut ...
AGATATAATTTATATCTATGTTATATGTTTTGCTGTTGTTGGAAAGTGTTGGAAAAGTCGTGTTTTTTAATTTCCGCTGATTATCTCTGTTTTATAGATATAATTTTTCGGGAGGGCAGGATAATATACGATGGGTGACCACTGCGCCACCAACACCACATCTACCGCAGGCATTACAAAAGTATCACCACCCCTATACACTACACCATTATAGAGCCACCCAGCAAATACGTAACCCACTCTCTCCTCGGGCACATCAGACAAAACGATAACAGCATCACCCACAGGTTTAACAGATACATCAATTACCACACCATCTACACTGTAGTTGACATTATAACGTTGTTTTGGATCCACCCTAACGGTAAATATAGCATTTTTTATTATCGCGCCGTCTACATAAGTTATTGTAATAATACGTGTACCAACATCACCAAGAACTGTTTTTTGAGCAGGATTAACACTAACTAAACCAGTCACATCCACCTTACTACCATCAGAGTATATTGCTCTTACAACCAGACCAGTCAAGTCAAGAATTTCATCGTGGATGTAAACCATTTTTGTCGGCAGTGTATCTATTGTAATTTCTTTTAGTACCACAGGAATAGCATCCCACTTAGCAACAAGCGTCACATCACCCATTATGACAGCACCAAAATCAAAAACCGACTCACCAAGATACCACCCAACAAACGTGTACCCAACTTTCACAGGATCTGCAGGCAATAGGGCTTTAGAACCTTCCCTAACACGCTGACTATTAACTTCACCACCACCATCACTATCAAAAGCCACCGTATAAAACGGTGCAGGCTCTATTTGCGTAAAAACAGTCGGCGGCGATGCATAAGTTCTAAGAACAATAAAGTCAGCATTATTACTCTTACTTACCTCCTCTTGATCACAACCAACCACAAACCGCAATAAACCAAAACCCTCCTCACCTAAATCATAATCCCGTGGGTCGATATCAATCACTGTAAATTTTTTCTGCCCAGCCACTAAATTACCATAATCAATTTCAAAGAGAACATCAGATGAATCACCCAAACAAGCAGACAAAACAACATTTGTCACACCATAATCACCGACATTAACAACATTTGCCACCGCCTTCACTGTATCACCTATACGATAGGTTTCCAACTCAAGAGCTACATCAGCAAAACCCAAAACTATAGTCTTAACATTATCAGCAAAATTAGCATCTGTGAGTAAACGTGGCTCAACACTTATGACAAACTCTGTGTTTGCAGGCATATCTTGAGGGATATTAAGCATAACAGTCTCCAACCAAATGGTCTCGCCTGGTAAAAGACCACCCTTAATAGTAATACGATCTATCACCTCTCCATTAGCTTTTACATCTATACCAGACACAGCAAGGTTACCAGTATTCTCCACCAGCAATGAAATAGGAAGAGATTTACCTTGACGAACCTCAGCATTATTATAGTAAACAGCATCGAGTTTTATGTCAGCGCGAGGTTCAATTTTTAGTACACATAAATTACTCTCTTCAATCAGCGATGTTTCGGTAAATTTCATTTTTGTATTAGTGAACGCGAGATATATGTCGTCTCCGTCAATCAATCCATCAATGTAGCGAGCGAACCATTCTTCACCTATTTCAGCAACCTTAAACCTTGGACTCCAACGCCCAGAAACCACATCATACATATGCCCATAAACATAATTTACACCATCCAAATCTTTAGCAGCATACACAACAACTGTCTTACTACCGCCATCGTTTATGATCTTATAAACATCCATAAGACCCGTAGCCGGTGCATCAAACAAACTACCACAACGCCCATCGTTGGACATATAGAAGATATTTCCATCCGAATACCAACTTATCGCATCTACACCGTTAATGCGTGTAAAATCGGGGTTTGACACAAAAACGTCATCCGTTAAAACAACCGTATTCCCGCTTAGATAGGTCAACAATAGGTTTCGGTCATCCAAGGTTGTGAAATCATGGTCTGTGTCAGTTATGTACGCTACACAGGGTTTATCATTCAAATATCCAGCTTTTAATTGGATAACTGGACCCATCCCAGAAACAAGACAGGTAGGTTCACTCCATACGCCATTTTGAAGTGTGCTGTACATGATGTTGTTAAGGTTGTTTTCACTTGTTCCAAGATAGTCCTTTTCTGTGTTACTTAGCCAAGCGACAAAAACTTCATCACCATTTACTGCAATACTCGGTGCGGTGTCCATGAAATCATTATCTGTGAGGTATGTAACATCCATAAATGTGTCCGTTGTAACGTCAAATTTTGCGACTGCTAGCTCAGATGCAGCAAACATGGCATCTATAGCAGTAAAAGGGTTTAAGGTTGCTAATTCTTCGAATGTATTCTTGCTCTTATGCCATACCACATACAAATTATCACCATCGCTATGTAAGCTTGGGAAAAAGTCAGCCATCCCGTTATTGTCAACCATTACTGGCAGGGGTGTACTCCATGTATCAGAAGTTTTGTCATATATTGAATAAACCAACTTTGTGCGATCCATATCCCCTCGTGCAGGATCATCAATCAAGAACACCATGACACGTTTGCCAGCTATCTCTGCTATTAACGGAGCAGTTTCAACATATACATTTTCCTGTAAAACTACCTGATGCGGAATTCCGCCATACCAAGGTGATGAATGAACTCTGGACGATAACTCAAAATTATCGACATCACTTTGTAAATATTGCATCAAAGCAACACTTGCCACTCTAGAAGTTGTTCCCCATTCCTTAATGGGAACATCACTGTCTCCCCCCAACTTTATATGCGAACTAAAAAATAGAACTTTATAATATAAGCCATAACTATAACTATAAGACAACTTACCATATGCAGGAATTGTGAGGTGTTGCTCATATTTTACTTCACCCTTACCATATCCACCGGCATTAGCGATATATGGAACACCCAAACCCGCTCTTATTTCAATACTTGGAAGAACCAACGTAATATCCAGCCCAAGAGATGAATCTTCAAATCGTCTTTCATTAAGATTATAAGTTATACCGTCAAGTTTAATTTCTACACTTGTTTTCAAGTCAACGCCCACAACAATAAACCAAACGTAGCACTCTTTTGTGGCTTCTATTTCAAACTGTACCATTAAGGCACCAGTTAAATATTGATCATCTCCCCACCAATTGCCTTCTAAATAACCAACAACATAAACTTTAAACTCTACATTATTGAAAGTGTTTTGAGGACGCATCGAATCTTTTAGGCGTTTATCCCATGCACTTCTGCCTGTAAGGGCATCCATAATTTCATCTTTAAAGTTATCAAATCCCTCGCGATTTTTTTTCTTTTGTAACTCTGGATTTTCAGCTAAATCCTCACTAAAAATTTGTACACCTATAGATATCATGACTTTTTCATCATCGAATGCTACATCTGCCTTAATTTTATTTAGATCAATTTTAAAGTCCCACCCTTTTATGAATGGCAGATCAGCACGCATATCATTACCAATAATGAACTCTGGCCCAGTATCAAAATCAACCGAAAAATTATCATCCAACAAATATTCGGGAATTATGAAAATATTTAATCGTATAATTTCGCTCACTGTGCCGTCATTAGCCGTAATTTGGGCATAAATATCTCCGCCCGATACAAAGCCGTCTTGCTCGCCAGAAAGTCCACTGAAGGTAAATATACCGTCTTTATGGGTTGTCAGTGTTTTGATGAGTTTGTCTCCTTGCATCAATTCGCATTTAACTAATCCGCCTTTTGAATAATAAGCGGAAATTTCAATGTTGAATACTTCTTGTGAACCCTTTATATTGGCTGATAAGATTGAAACATCGACTGATTTACCGTTTTGTTCGTCGGGTTTTGTTAGTCGTGTCCAGACTATGTCAGGTATGCCTCGGTCAGGTTTTAAGGTTACAATACGGAAATCTGCACCATAACCGCCCGTATATGGCCACACATAGGTCAAATATCCGTTTTTTGTAACATTAAGCGGAGCACTTTGATCAAGAGACACCCAATCAAAAGAAGCTAAACCCCTTTTATCTGTGGATGCTGTGTACTTTCCTATGGTAACAGCTGTATCAGGCAAAGAATCAACATCAGATATAGAATACGCATCAACAACCTGTACATAGCTTTTACTTGGATCAGAAGCAATAATGCCAATAGGAACATTATCTGGGCCAGACCCTGCCGCTGGCAACCCCTGAAGTTGCGGATAAACATACCCCGGAACCATTACCCACACTAAATTAAAATCCCATTTTATATCCTCATAGGTAGATTGTTCCTGGGCGACATCAAATAATATGTTTCTAGCATCGCGGTTACCACTAAAAGCTGTTGGAATTACAGCAATATTGTTCGCTTTGTTTCCGCCATGTCCAATTGTATAAGATAGGTCACCTTCTATTTTATCTGAAAACACAGCACATGCTTGAATAACGCCATTTGCACTATGACCGTAAATTCCTCCCACATAAGCAGAACCCGAAAAAGACACGCTGGTACCAGTACTATAACAATTACTAATCGTACCACCGAACTCACCACCGCAAATGCCGCCTACATAAGAATAATCATTAGAAGAATAATTAGAATAAGTAGCCGAAATATTGCCCGAATTATAACAATTACTAATCGTACCACTGGATTCACCGCCGCAAATCCCCCCTACATAACAATCTGAAATAGAATACGCGGCATATGAAACAGAAATATTACCCGTATTATAACAATAACTAATCATTGTGCCACTTAATACAACGCCGCAAATCCCCCCTACTGAAGAATCAACAGGTCACGAAAACGAAGAACCACAAGAGACAGAAATATTACCCGTATTATAACAATAACTAATCATTGTGCCATCTGACATATATCCGCAAATCCCACCTACACAAGGACTGGAAGAAGTAGTAGAAGATACAGAAATGTTGCCCGTATTATAACAATAACTAACCGTACTATCTGATGCAACACCACAAATCCCCCCTACATACGAGTAATCAGAATAAGAAGAAATAGACGGATATGATGTAGAAATTTTGCCAGCACTATAACAATTACTAACCGTACTATCTGATGCAACACCACAAATCCCCCCTACACAAGAAGAAATAGAAATACTGATAGTTACCCCTACCAAACCAACATTTTTAACCATCGCGTTTTCAACGTATCCAAACAAACCCGCATATTGATAGTCATCCATAATAGCAAGATTATAGATTACGTAGCCACGTCCGTCGAATGTTCCTCTAAAAGGGGCGGTATCATCTCCAATTGGTATCCATTCTACACCAGATAAACAAATATCGTCAGAGAGGTAATACTTGCCGTTCAGATTATTTTTGATTGCTTCAAGACCTGCACGGTCGCTGATTTCTATGTACCCTTCCGCTTTTATTATAGCGTCAGTAAGAGGATCGATCGGCGCGATAAATCTTCCACCTTTCGGCCCAACATAGTGGGGATAATCAGACGAAATACTGATAGCCCCCTCGGCAGGTTCAAGGACATGTGTAGCTTGTACAACGCAGGTTAAAATTATGTTAACTATCATAATGGTTACTATACTTATTGAAACAAGTTTACGAATTGTACTTTGCATTATTGTCTCTCCCGAAATGAGCAGTATCAATACGTGTTTAGCAATATACAAAAGTTATGGATATTTTATTACAAAATAGTATCCAACACATTATTTTGCTTATGACCTCCACTCTAACAATGAGCTAACACAACATGGAAAAGAAAAAAGAGACTACACTATGGATGTCTTCACTTCTTTAAAGGTCAAATCCAACATACACCATAATTATGCAGGAATTTTATCTGCCATCTAACGCGTCTATGGCAAGAAATATTGTCGATTCACCAACCACACACTACCAAAGCGATGGTTATTCATAAAACTAAATAAAAGCAAAGAATACATTAGCAAAACGGAGCTTTTGAGGGATTTAGGCGGATGGCGATAAGGTAGTAAAAAGAAACAGAAACATACCATAACAAACGCACCGCAAGTTGATGAAAATCTGTTGTTTTTACGGGTAGCAGAAATTATAGAGACCCGTAAAAAACGCACTATTGCTCATGTCAGTCAAGAAACTACTGATGTTTTGGGAAGTCGGACAACACATTAACTCGATTGTGCTTGAAAATAAGCGGGCCACGTATGGTAAAAAGATTTTGACGGAGCTGGCGGCAAAATTAGTAACAAAACATGGCAACAGTTTTTCCGAACGTAATTTGTATCGAATGACCTTGTTTGCGGAACGTTTTCCCGATAACATAATTTTGACGGAGCTGGCGGCAAAATTGAGCTGGTCACACATAACAGAACTACTACCACTAAAAACCGATGAAGCCCGTATGTACTACGCACAAGATGCGGTAGCAAGAAATTATGGCACAAAAGAATTACGTCGCCAAATTTCGCGTAAAGCTTTTGAACGACGAGAAATAGCAAACACTGAATTATCTGAGGCATCGAGTGTTCCATTTAACGTTTTCAAGGATCCGTATTTGCTTGATTTGTTTGGGTTAAAAGAAAATTTTATTGAGGCGGATTTGGAGAAAGCAATACTTGTGGAACTTGAGGCGTTTTTGCTAGAGTTTGGTCATGGATTTACGTTTGTTGAGCGTCAAAAACGCATGATTATTGATGGGGAAGATATTGTTTTGGATCTGCTCTGTTCTACCACAGAATACTGAAAAGACTTGTTGCGGTGGAGTTAAAGCTTGACGCGTTTAAGGCAGCTCACGCGGGACAAATGCTACTGTATTTGAAATGGTTAGACCGATATGAGCGCAAAGAGGGTGAAGAAACCCCTATAGGCATCATTCTCTGTGCGACTGCGAGTCGAGAAAAAGTCGAACTTTTGGAAATGGATAAAGCTGGTATAGCGGTTGCAGAATACTGGACTCATCTGCCGCCAAAAGCAGAGTTTGAAACAAAAATCAAAACAATACTAATAGAAGCAAAAGAACGGCTAGAACGCCGAAGAGCATTTCCACAAAAAGACACACCAAAACACATAGAATACTTTTACGAATCAAAAGACGATAACACAGAAGACCAATAAAACCTATCATCAAACGCAAGTAATTTCTAATACTAAAAGAGAAAGGGGTTGAACGAAAAAATCTGCTAATGACGATGTCGCCATACGGGGTTTAGTGCGAATCCAACATACAGTACAAACAGACGGGAGCGCGTCCGGCACCAAACACAACCATGACAAGAAATAGTGCTCAATTCACCAGCCACAGACTCCCAAGCGTGCCGAGTATGGCAAAACATTTTGACGACACTGCCGGCAAAATTGATGACAAGATATGGGAAAAATTTGGTTGAAAAAATTAGCAACCATTTGGAAAACAGAGAGACAAAATACACCAACAAAACCACTAAGTAATGTCGATAAAATAAAATACTACTTGAAATCTATCCTGAATTCCCTTAAGAATTAGCGTAGACGCCAAAATATTCTTGTTGATTCTAAAGTTTTATTGGATTGAATATTTGCGTCATAATATTTTTATGATTTTAGTTTTTTATTGATTTAATTTTCTGTCTACGCTAATTTTAGCGTAGACGTGAAATAAGTTAAAAAAATTATGATATAAAAAGTTTTTACGAGACTAAATTAAAGTCTACATCAACTTAACAAAGAAAACACGACTAACATCAATATTAATGCTACGCTAATTTAACGCGGAATTCAGGATCTATCTTTTCTTGTGTTAAAATCCTGTTTATCAACAGAACTCGTAGCACTGTTGCGAGTTTTAGGAGCGGTGCACCGATATGCCTAGCGAATTAGCGCAAAAATGGAATAAAGAATTTACCGAGTTACTTGAAATTTACGAAAAAGCAAAAGCAAAAGCTGACTACGCAGTTAACCACGTTGTTGTTGATATGTATTGGGAAATTGGCAAATACCTAAGTGAAAAAGTTAAAACCGCTGGCTGGGGAAAATCTGTTGTCGAAGATTTTTCACTATTTATGCAAAAACATCACGCAGGCGTAAACGGATTTTCCGCACAAAACATTTGGCGCATGAAAAGACTCTATGAAACTTATTGTCACAATCAAAAACTATCAGCACTGCTGAGAGAAATTACCTGGACAAACAACCTCACAATCATGGTGAAAGCTAAAACTGATGAAGAACGCGAATTTTATCTAAACTTTGCAAGACAAAACAAATATTCATCTCGAGAATTAGACCGACAAATTAACGCTTTGGTTTTTGAGCGTGATACGATAAAAGATCTTGTAAATAAACCGTTTATTGGTCGTGCTGGCGGATTAAAAGCTCTGCGAGATAATTATTCCTTGGAATTTATTGATTTGCCAAAAAAATACAAAGAACACGATTTACAAAAAGCCATAGTTTTTGGGAGAGGCAAGTTGTTATAAGAATAAGGGTTTTTTGCCCAACAAAAAATCCTCCAAACCACAATTCACACTACCAACAATGAGAGATAACGCATTTGGGTAATGCTGTTTAAAAATAAGACTGCCCCCAACGCCTTTCACCCTACCACTTTTCACCTCAATAGCTGTGAGCTGATTGCCCTTTTTTATAACGAAATCAACCTCATTATTGCGCTCTCTCCACCAGTAAACCTCAAAACCTTCTTCTTGTCCTCTTGCAAGCAGATAAGCGCCTACCGCGCTTTCAACAAGACGGCCCCTATCGGTTGCATTATCAAGTAAACGTCGCCTATTAGTTCCATCTGTATAGGTCATAAGTGAAGTATCATACACCATAAATTTTGGAGAACTTTTACGGGTACGAATTTTGCTACCCGAATAGTTCTGCAAACCCGTAAGCACATTTACCCTGCTGAGAAGATCAAGATAATGTGCCAAAGTCACAGTGTTCCCTGCATCTTGAAGTTGCCCAAGTATTTTTGTAAAAGACAATTCCTGCGCACTGTAAATTGAACCAAGCATAAAAAGTGACCTAAGCAACGCAGGTTTACGAACCTCCTCCATCATAACAATATCCTGAGAAATAGTTGGCTCCACAATAGATGCCCCCATATATCGGGCCCAACGTTCTTCAGCTTTTATGAGCGCAGCGGCACCGGGATAACCTCCAAAAAATAAAAAATCCTCAAGACTATACCCAAAAGCCTCTCTACATTCTAAATAATTCCAGTGAGGCGAGTAAAGTATTTCAAACCTTCCCATAAGAGATTCACAAAGACCTTTTTGCAAAAGCAGAGAAGAGGAACCTGTGAGAACCACTTTTAGAGATGTAAATAATCTATTGTCTTCATCCCAAAGAAGTTTTACTATAGATGACCATTTACTGATTTTTTGTATCTCATCAATTACAAGAACAGTTTCCCCCGTTTTTGCAAGGGTACGGGCTTGTTCCCACTCATTGCAAAGCCATTCCGTTGAAACAAGAGCTGGATCATCCGCACTGACAAAATGTGTTGGCTTATTTATTTCTTTAAGAGCTTGTAGTACGGCGGTTGTTTTACCTGTTTGTCTTGGTCCAACCACGATTTGAATAAACCGACGAGGCTCATTTAATCTATCCACGAGTTGCGTAACTAGTTTTCTTTTGAACATAAAATTTCCCAACTGACTGACAAATGTATTTCAGCATACACAACAGTTTACTCAATACATTTTACTATTTACTCATTATAAAGGTTTTCACATACATACTTAAAAAAGAAAAAAGGCTAAGCAAAAAAACTGCTAATAACGACACCACCATACGAGGATTAGTGCAAATCCAACATACAACACAAACAAACGAGAAATATATCCAGCACCTAACACAACCATGACAAAAAATATCACCCAACCAACCGTGTAAAATATTTGTTTTTACACAGTCTGATTTAGGAAAATTTTAATACTCTAAAGCGTAGTTGGATACTGGTGCTTTATAGATGGTTGAAGCCGTTTTCACCAAGGAAGATAAAATAAACCTCAAAACAGTAGTTGAAGAATTACCAAAACTTCGTTCAGAGTTAGAGTCGTTAAAGGAGACCTTGGAAATTTTAAGTGATAAAGAGTTAATACAAGACATCGAACAAGGTAAAAAAGACATCGAACAAGGTCGTGTCTATACCCACAAACAAATGTTAGAAGAATTGGGTATCGATGAAGAAGAAATTTGAACTCATCTATTCCACACAATTTCATAAGCAGTTCAACTGTTTAGATAAGCCTGTGAGAATTAGGGTTTTAAGAGAACTGGGAATTTTAGAAAACAATCCCTTAGCAGGTAAAGCGTTAACTGGCGATTTGCAAGGCCTTAGATCTTTACGTGTGGGCAACTATAGAGTTATCTACCAAATAACAGAGTACAACATCACCATCATAACAATTAAACACCGCAAAAAAGCCTACGATCCCTAAACAATTTTCATCTGTTAACCCAACTATTCTACTACGGTCAACACCAATAAAGCGTTAATTATGATTTTAAATACTAAAAGAGAACTGGGTGAGCGAAAAAATTTGTTGATGACGATAGCGCCATAGGGAATCAGAGTTCGTCAATAAATAAAGTGTACACTTTTTTTTAGAAATCTCATGGAGTAACAACATGCTTACGTTGAGGTAATGTCAACTTTAATTTCCGACACCCCCTTAGTGTGAATCCCACCCGCTACATGCCTTATAAAAAACATAGTTGGTTTAGTCAAATGCAGACTGCGCAAAAGTCTAAAAAAGACATGTCAAATACTGTGTGTGGTGCATGTTTGTTTTTGTATGTTATGTGTTGTAGTTGTGGCGGATTTTATCTGGGTTTTTGTGCAGTCTGAAATGAACTTAGGATACATTGTTAAGAGTTAAGGGAGTTGATGCGTACAATTTATTAGTTAATTAGCGCTTTGTTTTGGGTGGTGTTCAGTTTTGGGCGTGAACTTTAAGGATTTAATACCGCGGGCTTCTATTAGGCTTGAGGATTTGAGTGGTAAGGTAATTGCGGTGGATGCGTATAATGCTATTTACCAGTTTTTGAGTAGTATTCGGCAGCCGGATGGTACTCCTCTTAAGGATAGTGGGGGTAAGATTACTAGTCATTTGAGTGGTTTGTTTTATCGTACGGGTAATCTTGTTGAGAGGGGGTTAAGGCCGGTTTATGTTTTTGATGGGGAGTCTCCTGCGCTTAAGGCAACTGAGATTGAGCGTCGTAAGCAGGTTAAGGTGCAGGCTGTGGCGGAGTATGAGAAGGCTGCTGCTGAGGGGGATGTGGTTAAGATGCGAAAGTATGCTCAGGCGGCTACGACTATGAAGGATTACATGTTAGAGGATAGTATGAGGTTGTTGGAGTTGATGGGGTTGCCGTGGGTTCAGGCGTCTGGGGAGGGGGAGGCTCAGGCGGCGTATATGACTAGGTGTGGGGATGCTGATTTTTGTGTGAGTCAGGATTATGATAGTTTGCTTTTTGGTGCGCCTAAATTGTTGCGTAATGTTACTATTTCGGGTAAGCGTAAGGTGCCGGGTAAGAATGTGTATGTTGAGGTTACACCTGAGGTGACAGAGTTGTCTAAGACTCTGAGTTTTTGTAAACTAAGTTATGAGCAACTAGTTGATGTGGGAATTTTGATTGGGACGGATTTTAATCCGGATGGTATTAAGGGGTTGGGACCAAAGACGGCGCTTAAATTGATTAGGGAGCATGGTTCTTTGGAGTCGGCGTTGCCGTATATCAAAAACGTCACGTTTCCGGTTGAGCCTGCTACTATTAGAGAGATTTTTCTGCATCCCAAAGTTTCAGACAACTATAAACTTGAATGGAAAAATCCTAATCATCAGGGGGTTATTGATTTTCTTTGTGAAGAAAAAGGCTTCTCAGAAGAACGCATCCAAAAAGCCCTTGAACGCATAGAAACAGGAAGCAAAAAACAAAAAGGCAAAACCTCACTAGAACAATGGTTCAACTAACCACCAACCACTAACTACGAACACTCTTTCTTCGTCTACAGGTCATAAGCTAGTTTGGCAAACACAGTTTATTGTAGGTTGGCTGGTTGATTGTTTGGGTGTTTTAGTGTGGAGTTTTAAAAAGTTGGGGGTTTTTTATCTTACTGTGACGGATTTTGCTAGGTTGCGGGGTGTGTCGGGGTTGTGGTTGAATTCTAGGGCCATGTGGTATGCTAAGAGTTGTAGGGGTATTACGAAGGGTATGGGGGATAGGATGCTTGGAATGTTTTTTGGGACTTCTAGGTAGTCGTCTGCTAGGTTTTTGATTTCGTGGTCATCTTCTTCTGTTATGGCGATGATTTTTGCGCCTCTGGCTTTCATTTCCATGATGTTGCTGATTACAGTTTTGTGTGTGTCGTCTTTTTGGCAGACAAATATTACGGGCAGGTCTTGCTCTATTAGACTTATGGGACCGTGTTTGCTTTCACCTGCGGGAAATACAACGGAGGGGATGTAGGCAACTTCTAAGAGTTTTAGCCGGCCTTCAAAAGCGGTGGCGGTGCTTATGCCTTTGCCTAGGAAGAAGAGGAGTTTAGAGTTGGCGTATTTGTGAGCTATTTGTTTGGCTTTTTCTTGTTGAGTTTTAACAATTGTGTCTACTATGTCAGGTAGTTTTTCGAGTTGGGCGTCTAGGATATCAATTTCGGATTGGGAGACTTTACCTCGTTTTTTGGCTAGGCGTAGGGCTAGTTGGGCAAGTACGGAGAGTTGGGAGGTGAAGGTTTTGGTTGCTGCTACGCTGATTTCGGGTCCGGCTTGTGTGCCTATGTAGACGCGTGAGATGCGGGTTAGTGTTGAGCCTATGGTGTTGGTTAGGCTTAGTATGGTTGCGGCTCGTTGTTGGGCAGTTGCTACGGCGGCTATGGTGTCGGCTGTTTCACCTGATTGGCTGACGGCTAAAATGGTGCTGTCAATGTTTACGGATTTGCCGTATTGTTCGATGAATTCTGAGGCATATACGGGGTAGGTGGGTAGGAATGCTAGTTTTGAGAACATGTATGAGGCTGCTAGGCAGGCGTGGTAGCTTGTTCCGCAGGCTACTAGAAATATTTCTGTTGCGCGGTCAAGAAAAGTGGACATTAGGTCTAGGTAGTGTTCTTGGAGGCGGAAGGTGTTGCGTAGGGTTTCGGGTTGTTCGTGGATTTCTTTTATCATAAAATGGGGGTATCCGTCTTTGACGGCCATGTCAGAGGTCCAGTCAACGGTTTCGGGGAGGCGTTCTATGGTTTGGTTGGTTTGAATGTTTTTTATTTTATATCCATCAGCTGTTAGGATGACTAGTTCGCCGTTGTCTATGTGTAGGGCTCTAGTTGTTAGGGGTAGAAAGGCGGGGATGTCGGAGGCAAAATAAATGCCGTTGTCGCCTATGCCTAAGACTAGGGGGCTTTCGTTTCTTGCACAAACAATTTTGTTTGGTTCTTGAGAAAAAATTGTTGCTATAGCGTAAGAGCCTTCTAGGCGTTTTAGGGTTTCTTGAACAACCTCTTCGAAGGGGAGGTCGGGTTTGTTTTTTAGGGTTTCTTCAATTAAGTGGGGGATGACTTCAGTGTCAGTTTTTGAAGTAAAGGTGTGACCTAGATTTTGAAGTTCTATTTTTAAGTCGTTAAAATTTTCTATAATGCCGTTGTGTACAACGGTTATTTTTCCGGTACAATCGGAGTGAGGGTGAGAGTTTACTTGTAGGGGGGCACCGTGTGTGGCCCAACGGGTATGTCCAATTCCAATGTTTCCGGGTAAATCGTTTAGGTTTATGTTTTTATGGACTTCGTCAATTTTTCCTTGACCTTTTTTTAGAAAAATAGTGCCATTAGAGATTGTGGCTATACCAACAGAGTCATAACCACGGTATTCTAAGCGTTTTAATGCCGAATGAATTAGAGGAGCAGCATTTTCGTTTTTTAGAAAGCAACCAAATATTCCGCACATTTTTGCATCCTTCAAACTAGTTTTACTTATGATAGTTGGAGGAGGATTATTTATTAATTTTTAAGATTAAAACAACACCACTAAAAAAAACATTATAACAGTAAACGGGTTTAACACCCAAAACAACAGCAACAAACAACACAACAACAAAAACCATAAACAAATTTTTTATAACACCAACCACAAACTACCACGACACAGAATGGAAAAAAAACACCCCCACCATCTCCTACTCCTCCAACACAACAATAACAACAATAGTGATAGCAAACAGGAAATAAAAGAAATTAAAATCCTGCAAAACCCCCAAAACCTAAAAATGATGCTAGACAACCTAAGCTGGAAAATCCTAACAACCCTCTCAGAAAAAGAAAAATACCCCCTAGAAATCGCAAGACAACTAAACATACACGAACAAAAAGTCTACTACCACATACGAAAACTAGAAAAAGCAGGCGCAATCACCATACAACGCAAAGAAAACAAAAAAGGCGCCACAGCCAAATACTACAAAACCACCTCCCCCGCCTTTGGCATAGAACTCCCAACAAACCCCAACAACAAACCACCCCCCCTACTACTAACCCAAAACACCCACACCCCAAACACCCCCCAAACATTACAAAAATTCTTCCAAGAATTCCTAAACAACAACACCCTCAACGGAAAAATCATAGTCGGCAGCCCACAACCCCACGGCCCATTCAAAACAAGCGCCCGAGACGGACACTACGCAGCACACCTAGCCCTCTTCATGGGACAATTCGCCAAAATACCCAACGAATTCGCCGTAAAACTCGACGTAGACGTAAAAGCTGAAAAAGAAGAAAAAAACAGCCTAATACTAGTAGGCGGACCAGGCACAAACCTATTAACCCAAGAAATAAACGAGCACTTACCCATCAAATTCATAATGCAACCCTCAGAACAAGGCTTCCTATTTGGCGGCCTAACCTCCGAAAAAACCGGAAAAAACTATACCTCCGACAGCGCAGGCCTAATAGCCAAAATCACAAACCCCTGGAACAAAAACAAACACATAATCGTCATAGCAGGAAACAAAGCAGTCGGCACCAAAGCCTGCGTACTAGCCCTAACAAACTTTTGGGAAAAAACCCTCCAACACCTATTAACAGACAATAAAGACGAGGAAGATAAAGAAGACACATTTGCCACAGTCATTCAAGGATTTGACTTAGACGGAGACGGCAAAGTAGACGCCATAGAGGTTTACGAATAAATGACAACCCAAATAAAAGAACAAATCTTAGCATACGGACACAAAAACATCACAGCCCTACACCCAACCACATTAATGATCACTAAAGATAAAGAACTAACAAAACAAGGAGACTGCATCATAGCCATAAACGCTGACAAAGCAGGCCCAGACCTAAGCCCAGAATTTAAACAAAAACTACAAAACCCCAACACCAAAATAAACATAACAATCGAAACCAACAAACTAACAGAACACATAACCGCACACGGCTCAACAGAACTACTAAACCTAAACAACCCAAAAGACCTAGTTATCCGAAAAAGCAACTTTACATCAGAACGCACCTTAGCAATAAAAGCAAACAAAGCAGCAAAAGACCTACCCCGAGAACTCATAAAAACCCTAGAAAACCCAAACCAACAAATCAAAATAACACTCACACTAACCTAACAAACACCCTTCTACTTCAACAATAACAGAACAAAAAAATGCTGATGACAAAACAAAAAAGCAGAGACTTGTTTTAGCAGGCGATATTTCAGGAGCAAAGTTTGATACAGGTTGATGCAAAAATTCATTTTTTGACATAGTATTCCCCCCAATCATACCTATGCGAGAAGGATTGTCAGATATTAGCCATATTTCTATAGTTGCAACCGACCATACTTGTGGTTATCATGTCAAGTTGCACGGGTTTGGAACGAAGTTTCAAAATCGGGTGCTTAAGGACTGCATAAACGGCAACTTATTACAAAGGACGAACTGGAAAGGGCTGTAAAAGGCATAAAAGGCTAACAATCATTTCTAAACAACACTTAAATGTTGGACTTTTGGGCTACATGTGTTAGAATAAGTACAATTCACAAAAAGTATGTGGAGGAGCCAATATGGAAACAACACCTAACCAAAATGAAGTTTACCGAAATATCAGGGAAATTATCTTAACTACTCGGCAGGGCATTAAAAGAGCGGTTGATTTTGCTATGGTGCAAACGTATTGGCAAATAGGCAAACACATCATGGATGCTCAAGGTGGCGATGGCAGGGCAGATTACGGTGCTCAGCTCTTGAATTTTTTGGCAGAAAAATTAACCGAGGAATTCGGCGTTTCTTTTGATGCGCGAAATTTGCGGCATATACGCCAATTTTACAATGCCTTTCCAATTTGGAACACACTGTGTACCGAATTGAGTTGGTCACACTACAGACGAATTATGAGAATTCCTAATGTTAATGAAAGAGAGTTTTACATAAAAGAATGTGCTGAATGTAATTGGAGCGTTCGACAACTCGAAAGACAAATCAACTCGCTATATCACAAAAAATTACTTGCTTCAACTAACAAAGACAGTGTTCGTAACGAAATACAGAAATTAGAGCCAAAAGAAATGAAGGATTACATCTTAAAAGACCCGTATCTTTTGGAGTTTTTGGAGCTAAAGGAAAACAAAGAGTATCATGAAAAACATATAGAGCAAGCCTTGATTGATAATTTGCAAGAGTTTTTGCTTGAGCTTGGTAAAGGTTTTTCTTTTGTTGGGCGGCAAAAGCGTATAACGCTTGATGGCGATCATTTTTACATAGATTTGGTTTTTTACAATTTTATTAGAGTGTTTGGTGATGAAAATATGGTTCTGCCATATCTGTAATGGAGGAGAAGAGGCGTATGAGTTTGATTAAAAAATTTTGGACTATATTGGCTATAACTGTAATAGTGACTGCTTGTTTGTTCACACAAATACCCAATAATGCTCAAGCTGGACAAGAAGTTGTTGAAGCAAAAGTACGCAGCGCTCTACGAGACATAGCAGGCATAGATGTAAACAAATACAACATAACCGTAATTAGTTATAGATCCACACCTATTCCAGGTGATGAAGCGAGTTATCGAGGGGAGGAAGACATACAGTTAAGATTGGAATCAAGGGACAACAGACTTTCCGTTATCGCACAATACCTAAACAACCGCATCGTCTCTATGAATTTACGCATACTTGAGGGGTCTCCATCAACCATTCATTATACCAATAAACTATCGTCTGATCCAGTTGTTGCAACTCGAGAATTTCTTTATAGGTTGAAAACATTTACGGGTAACCCAAGTATTGTAGAGATGCAACAAATTTTTGAGACAGTTGACAATCTTGAGATGGCAAATAAAACTGTTGGAAATATAGAATGCAGAGTTACAATTCCTGTAAATCCAGTTAATCGTGATGTACGAAGTAGTACTGTGAAGGTCGCGTTTATTTATGCATGGAATGGTATTGGGACACAAAGAAATCTTGGTATTCGTTTTGAGGATGGTCTATTTAGCGGGTTTGGTGATTCGTGGGATATGTATTTGGTGGCTGATGTGGATGTGACGATTTCAAGAGAGCAAGCCATTAATGTTGCTCGGGAGCAGGCTATAGCAACTTGATTTTACATTGATAGTTTATATATCTTGGTTGTGTAGGTCTCTTCAGGCAGTTGTTTGATGTGAGGGCAACAGACGATAAAACAAGAGAAAACATTATCTTAGCAATGCA
>Ga0123356_10003061_pt1 | contig 17667 bp, 18 predicted proteins | sample TergutEmb28metaG_2_FD_92546 | JGI IMG/M metagenome (GOLD analysis project Ga0123356, IMG submission 92546) | Embiratermes neotenicus P3 segment gut microbial communities from Petit-Saut dam, French Guiana - Emb289 P3 | ecosystem: Host-associated > Arthropoda: Insects > Digestive system > Gut ...
CTGTGGCTGGTGTGACTACCGGTCGCTGTGCCCGGAAGGCCGGGCCGCTTCCGTACGTCGCCGGCCCTGGGACGGCCTGGAGGAACCCGTCAGCCTGGTCAGCTAGCCGCGGCGGCAGGCTTGCCGGCCTGGCGGTGGGCGCGACCGCAGGTGTGCACGGTCGGCTGGCTGCGCTCGGCCGCGTTCCAGAACTCGGTCAGCGTGCTGGCGGTCGTCACCGGTGCCTCGATCGCCGGCGAGTGCGCTGCACCGGGAATGCAGGTCCGCTCGGCGCCGAGCCGGACGGCCATCTGGTCCTGCTCCGCCGGGGGCCAGGCATCGTCGTTCTCGCCGTACACCACGGCGGCGGGAAGACCGGCCGCTACCACCTCGGCGAGCTCGCCGGTCCGGTCCGGGCAGCTGAGCAGGTACCGGGCCAGCACGATGAGGCTGACCGGGCACGTCTGGAGCGTCCGTTCGCGCAGGAACGCGATGATGTGCTCGTCGACTCCGTCGGCCCGGGCGAGCGGCTCATGCTGCTCGTACCAGGCGAGCCGCACCAGCTCGGCAAGCCGCGTCACATCGTCGGGCTCCGCCCCGTCGGCCGGATCGAGCAGAGCAACGACGTCGCGCAGGTCGTCGGCCCGGCCGCCGGCGATCATGCCGGGGCCAGATCCGAGCAAGGTGAGCGAGAGAAAGGCCGCCGGGTGCGCAAGAACGGCCTCGCGGGCGATGAGCCCGCCCATGGAGTGCCCGACCAGGTGCACGCCGGCCGGATCTCCGGCGACCGCGGCCGCGGCGGCGAGCACGTCCTCGGCGAGGGCCGCGGGGGAGTAGCCGGACCTGTCCGGCGCGTGCGGGCTCTGATACTGGCCGCGCAGATCGACAGCGACAACGACCCGGCCCGCTGCCGCCAGTGGCTCGAGTACCGGCAGGAAGTTCTCCTTGCTGCCGGTGTAGCCGTGCACGAGCAGGGCGGGCCGGCGGTCCGCGACACCCCTCGCCGGCTGCGCCTCGATCATGGCGAAGGTTCCGCGTGCCGTCGTCAGCCAGCCGGACCGAACGCGCTCGGGCAGCTGCAGGGACCTGATGGTGCTCACGGGGTGGCAGCCTATCGAGGTTTGCCTGGAAGATAACAGCCTAATAACAGAGGGTTCGCTGAGAATGAGGTGCCAGGCGGGCCGGCGACCGTGCTAGCTGGGACGTTTCCGGCCGTTATCCGGCGGTCGGGCGAGCGGTCGCCTGTCCTTGTGACGGGCGACGGCGCCGCGACCGCCGTCGGCTTGCTCCCTGGCCGCCGCCAGGCCCGGCTGGCTGGCCATCCCCGGGACCGCCGTCCGAATCGCCGGCCGCCTCGTGGCCAGCCGCAGCATTCGCGCCGACGGGCTTTCCGCCCCTGGTGCGGCGCCGGCTGCGGGACCGAGCGTCCCGCGCCTTGTCCGCGCCGCCACCCTCGCGGCGGGCAGGCGACGCTCCGCTGCGGCGGGTCCGCGTCTTGCCGGTCTCGCCGATGTCCTCGAGCGACTCGGCTTCGAGCCCGAGCCGGTCCCGCTGGCTGCGCGGCAGCACGCCGGTGGCGCCGGCTGGAATGTTCAGGGCGGAGTAGAGGTGCTCCGACGTCGAGTAGGTCTCGGCCGGGTCGTCGAAGCCGAGCTGCAGTGCTTCGCTGATCCCCTTCCAGCGCGCCAGGTCCGCCCAGTCCACGAACGTGACCGCGACGCCGTCGCGGCCAGCGCGGCCGGTGCGGCCGATCCGGTGGAGGTAGGCCTTCTCGTCCTCGGGGCACTCGTAGTTGACCACGTGCGTGACGTCGTCGACGTCCAGGCCTCGCGCTGCCACGTCGGTGGCGACCAGCACGTCGACCTTGCCGGACCGGAATGCCCGCATGGCGCGCTCGCGCTGGCTCTGGCCGAGGTCCCCGTGTACTGCCGCGGCCGCGAAGCCCTTGGTGGACAGCGCACCGGCAACCTGGTCTGCCGTCCGCTTGGTCCGCGTGAACACGATCGTCAGGCCGCGGCCCTCGGCTTGCAGGATGCGGGCGAGCACCTCGATCTTGTCGAGCTGGTGCGCGCGGAACACGTGCTGCTGAGTGGAGGGCACGTGGGCCGGCTCGTCATGCTGCTCGGCCCGGATGTGCAGCGGGCGGCTGAGGTGCCGCCGGGCCAGCGTCACGATCTCGCCCGGCATGGTCGCGGAGAACAGCATGGTCTGGCGGCCGGCAGGGGTGAGCTGGAGGATCCGCTCGACGTCGGGAAGGAAGCCGAGGTCGAGCATCTTGTCGGCCTCGTCCAGAACGAGCTGGCGGACCGAGCTGAGCTTCAGATGGCCCTGCCGGGTGAGGTCGAGGAGCCGGCCTGGCGTGCCGACGACGACATCGACGCTCGCGAGCGCCTCGATCTGCGGCTCATAGGCGCGGCCGCCGTACAGAGTGACGACGCGGGCGCCGATGTGCGCGCCGGCCGCCCGCAGGTCATCGGCGACCTGGATAGCCAGCTCGCGCGTGGGTACCACGACGAGTGCTCCCGGCGCCTGGGGCTGCCGGGGTGTCTCGGCCATGCGCTCGAGGATCGGGATCCCGAACGCGAGTGTCTTGCCGGTGCCGGTCCGGGCCTGACCGATCAGGTCATGGCCGTCCAGGGCGATCGGCAGGGTGAGCGCCTGGATGGGAAAAGCTGTGGTGATGCCGCGATCTTCCAGCGCGACGCAGATGGGCTCGGCGATGCCGAAGTCGCGGAACGTCTTGGCGCTCGTCAAGTCCTGACTGTCCGCGTCCTGACTGTCCGCGCTCGGTGTATAGGTGCTCAGGGGTCACGCCTCCAGTAGTGGCCGACACCCGCTGGCCAGCTCAGCTCCAGCGCCGTCGGCGGCAGGTACATCTCTCGCGGGCCGACCCGCCAGTGCGCGGCTCCTGGCCACGCGTGCGCGAGAGACAAAGGGCGTCGTCACCGGGTGTGTCCGATGATCGCTACGCCATACGTAGGTGATAACAACGGCCGGGGGTATCCACATTCCACTGTGTGGACCGACTGCGAGTTTAGCAACGGCGCGCTGCCGCACCCCTGCACCGGGGCCGTGGTGACCCGGGCGAGTCGCGCTGGCGCGAGATCGCCGGCGCGGCTGTTGTTACGCTTCGCCTGTGCCTGACGACGTGCAGAGCAGCGACGCCCATGGTGCGACGGCGGAGCCGGATGGGGTGGCGGACCTCCTCGGCCTGCTCGCGTATGCCTCGCTGACCGCGTTCTTCCGGCTCGCGGACGATGCGTCGCTGGCTGTCGCCCTCTCTGACAAGACCGCCCTGGCGGAAATGGCGGTCGCCGAGTTCGCGCATTTTCAGCTGCTCCGGGCCCGTCTCGAGGAAATGCCGGCGAACCCCACGCTGGCCATGCAGCCCTTCGTCGGGCCGGTCGACGAGTTCCATGCCAGGACCGCTCCCTCAGACTGGCTGGAGGGGCTCGTAAAGGCTTACGTCGGCGACGGGATCGCGGCCGACTTCTATCGCGCGGTCGCCCAGGTGCTCGAGCCGAAGACCAGGGACCTGGTACTGACCGTGCTCGCCGACACCGGGCACTCCGAGTTCGTGATCGCCCGGGTCCGGGCTGCCATCGAGGCCGACCCGCGGGTCGCGGGGCGGCTTGCGCTCTGGGCGCGCCGGCTCGTCGGCGAGGCACTGGGCCAGGCGCAGCGGGTGGCAGCAGAGCGTGAGTCGCTGGCGGCCCTGGTCGCGGGCGGCGATCCGAGCCAGCTTGGCAATATCGGCCGGATGTTTGCCCAGCTCACCGACGCGCACGCCGCCCGGATGGCAGCTCTGGGCCTCGCCAGCTAACAGTCCAGGAGCTACCGGCTGCTGAAGCCGACCTGGCGCGACTCGGTGCCGCCCAGCTCCAGGTAGGCGATCTTGTCAGCGGGCACGAGCACCTTGCCCCCGTTGACATCCGCCAGCACGAGGACGCCCGTCTCGGCGGCAACCGCCGCCTTCAGCAGGCTCTCGACCTCCTCCGGCGTTGACGGAGTCTCGACCCGCAGCTCACGCGGCACAGACGGAATCCCGATCTTGACTTCCACGGCTCTCCTCGGATCAGGATGGCTCTGCGGTCTTGGGTCTCAGTTCCCGGACGACTCGGCCGTCATGGGCCAGCCGCTGATGCCGCGCCAGGCCAGTCTCGCGATGAGCTGCTCGGCCGCGTCCTTGGGGATCTCCCGGCCGGTACTGAGCCAGTACCGCGCGCTCACCTGAGCCATCCCGACTAGGGCCATGCCGAGCAGGTGGGCCTCGGCGTCGTTGACCCCGGCGTCTTCGGCGATGAACCTGCTGACCATGTCAGCGCAGTCGGACATCACCTTGTCCAGCCGGACGCGCACGGCTGGCTCGTTGCTGAGATCCGACTCGAAGACCAGCCGGAAGGTCGCGCCGGCGCCGGCCACGAAATCGTAGAAGGCCTTGAACGTGGCCGGTACCCGCTGGCGGTTGTCGGTGGTGGACGACAGCGCGTCCTGCATGATCTTGACGAGCTCTTCGGCGCTCGAGTCCAGCAGTGCCAGGTACAGCTCTAGCTTGCCGGGGAAGTGCTGGTACAGGACGGGCTTGCTGACGCCGGCCCGCTCGGCGATCTCATCCATGGCGGCGGCGTGATAGCCCTGCGCCACGAACACGTCACGGGCAGCCCCGAGCAGCTGAAGGCGGCGCGCCGGGCGTGGCAGCCGCGCGCTACCGGGCTTAGCCTGTGGCGAAAAGGTCACAGGGGCCATCCTACGACCGGCCGCGGGTCCGGGCTGGTCAGCGGTATTCGTCGTCGGCTGCGTCCAGTTCCTGGTCTTGCTCGGCCGCGTCGGCCTCGTTCGCCTCCAGGGGCGGCTGCGTCACGGCGAGGTAGGCGTCGTTCTCAGCCTCGGGGACCGCATCCTGCTGCTGCTCGACCGCATCGGCGTCAGGTTGTTCAAGGCCCATATTGCTCATTACGGTGCCTCCCCGCCTAAATCGGCACTCCTGCCTCTAGCCGAAGCTCAGATTGCGGTGAACACTGCTTGGTACAGCGATGCCGACCAGATAGACCCTGGTTGTATCAGTACCCGAGGAGAGCATGACATTCGCGCGCGGGGTAGGGAGTAAGGCATGCGCAGCATGTGGAAAGGGGCAGTCTCTTTCGGCCTGGTCATGATCCCGGTCAAGCTCTACACCGCCACTGAGACCAAGGACATCGCGTTCCGGCAGGTGCACCGGGAGGACGGCGGCCGGATCAGGTTCCGCCGGTTCTGCACGATCGATGACCAGGAAGTGCCGTACGAGGACATTGCCAAGGGCTACGAGCTCGCCGACGGCGAGATCGTGATCCTCACCGAGGAGGACATGGCCGAGCTTCCGCTGCCGACCACGAAGAACATTGCGGTCGTGCAGTTCTGCCCGGCCGAGCAGCTTGATCCGATCTTGTTCAACCGCAGTTACTTCCTGGAGCCAGAGACGGCGGGAGCCCGCGCCTACAGCCTGCTCCGCGAGGCGCTCGAGCAGTCCGGCAAGATCGCCATCGCCCAGGTGGCCCTGCGGCAGCGGGAATCACTGGCGATCCTGCGACCGCGCGACGGCGTGCTCGTCCTGGAAACGCTGCTCTGGCCGGATGAGGTACGGGTCCCCGATTTCTCGTTCCTCGGAGACAACATCGACGTGCGACCGCAAGAGCTGCGGATGGCGGAGTCGCTGATCGAGTCGATGACGCTCGATTTCGACCCGGACGAATATCACGACAGCTACCGGGAAGCGCTGCAGGAACTCGTCACGGCGAAGGTCGAGGGCCGTGAGGTTATGCAGCCACAGGAGGCCGGGCCCCGCGAGGAAGAGCCGTCGAGCCTCGCCGACGCCCTGCGGGCGAGCCTCGAGGCGGCCAAGAGCGGACGCCCCGAGAAGGGCACGGCGAAGGCCAGCACAGACAAGGCCAGCGCAGGCAAGTCCGGCCCGGAGAAGGCCAGCACAGAGAAGGCCAGCACAGGGAAGGCCGGCCCAGCCAAGGGCGGCACCGGAAAGTCTGGTACGGCGAGATCTGGCTCGAAGAAGAGCGCGCCCGCCGAGGAAGCAGAACCGGAAGAAGCGAAACCAGCCCGCCGGCGGAAGGCAAGCTGACCGAAGGGCCGGCCCGGAGTCACCCATGCCACTAGAGGTTCGTGATTGGCGTCTTTACGCCCTAATGCCCTGCTTAGCGCCCCCGATGGGGTTAGCGGAGCGTGACCGTCAACCGGCTCACGGGTTACCAGCACGCTTCAAGAAGTGGGCCGAACCGGCTACTGGCGGGTATCCTGGGGCGTTATGACCGACCAGATCGCCGCTCAGCTAGGCGTCGCTGCCGCGGACGCCGCGCCAGCGGCGGTTGCCGGTACTGCCCCGAGCGGGCCCGCCTGCGCTGCTCCCATTCTGCCCTGGCCAGGCCAGGTCGTGCAGACGCATGCCGGAGACCTGTTCGTCCGCGCCGCACCGGATCAGCCGGGGTCTGAGCCGGCGGTGCTGGTGCACGGTCTCGGCGGCTCGGCGCTGAACTGGACGGACCTGATGGGTCTGCTCTGCGATCCGGCCGCAGACCCGCCCCTCGCGGCCGAAGCGCCCGACTTGCCCGGATTCGGCTTCTCGCCGCCGCCGGCGGACGGCGACTACTCGCTGGACGGCCGCGTAGCCGCGGTCATCGCCCTGATGGACAAGCGCAGTCAGGGCCCGGTGCACCTCATCGGCAACTCACTCGGCGGCGCCATTGCCACCAGGGTTGCGGCCCGTCGCCCTGACCTGGTCAAGACGCTGACGCTGATCTCGCCCGCGCTGCCGGACCTGCGGCCCAGACCGCTGCCGCTGCGGCTGGCCGTCGTGGCCATGCCCGGCGTCGGCCGGTGGCTGGTCACCAAGATGCAGACCATTCCGCCGGAGCGGCGGGCCGAGACCTCGGCCGCGGAGCTCTACGTCGACCCGGACCGGATCCAGCCGGAGCGGCGGGCCGAGGCGATGGCGGAGATGATCCGCCGGGACGGGCTCGGTTACTCCGTCGACGCGCTGCTTTTCTCGGCCCGGTCGCTGCTCGCCGAGTACACCCGTCCGGGACCTGCGTCGCTGTGGGCCGACGCGGCCCGGGTGACGGCGCCCACGCTGCTGATCCACGGCAGCCACGACCGGCTGGTCAATCCGGGCATGGCCGGGCGGGCGGCCCGGACGTTCCCGAACTGCCGGGTGATCGTGCTGCCGAGGACCGGGCACGTCGCGATGATGGAGCGTCCCGAGGAAGTGGCGGCCGAGATGCGCGACTTCCTGCGCCGGACCAGGGCCGCGGCCATGGCGCGGCAGAACTGGGCCGCACTGGGCGCAGTCGGCCGCTGAGCCCTCCAGCCGCGCAGCTGCTCAGCCCGTGAGCCGCTAAGCTGCCTGCTGAGATGATCATCGCGGCAGAGCAGGTCGTGACGGCCGCCAGTCCCGACGGCCCCGTTCCCTTTTCAGGTTTTGTTGAGTTCACCGACGGCGTCATCGGCAGCGTCTCGGCCGGCCGGCCGCCACGCCCCGCCGACGTCACGCTGGCCGACGGCTATCTGCTGCCAGGTCTGGTGGACCTGCAGGTCAATGGCTACTTCGGCATCGAGTTTCAGACCGCGGACGCGGCCCGTTGGGGCGAGATAGCGGCGCGGCTGCCGTCGACCGGGACGACCTCGCTCGTCCCGACGATCATCACGGCGCCGGTCGAGCGGCTGACCGCGACGCTGCGAGCCGCCCGCGATTTCGTGCCTGACCTGCCGGCCGGCGGCGCGCGCGTGCTCGGCGTCCATGTGGAGGGCCCGTTCCTCTCGCCCCTCCGGCGCGGGGCACACAACCCGCAGTGGATCACCGACCCGACGCCACCGGCGGTGACCGAGCTGATCGAGGCGGGCCGCGGGCTGCTGCGGCTGGTCACGATCGCGCCCGAGCTGCCCGGCGCGCTCGCTGCAATCGAGCAGCTCACCGAGGCAGGCGTCCTGGTCAGCGTCGGTCACAGCGACGCGCTGGCGGCGCAGGTCGCGGCCGCGGCCGACCGGGGCGCGCGGATGGTAACGCACCTGTTCAACGCGCAGCGGGGGCTTTCGCACCGTGAGCCCGGCGTCGCCGGGCAGGCCCTCACCGACGAGCGGCTGACGAGCGGGCTGATCGCCGACCTGCACCACGTAGCCGGACCCGTCTGCGGCCTGGCGTTCCGGGCCGCGCCGGGCCGGATTGCGCTGGTCACCGACGCGGCGGCGCCCGCGGGCATGCCACCGGGGGAGTACCTGCTCGGTGGCGAGCCGGTACGGCTGCCGGACGCGGCCGGCGCGCCCCCGCTCCGCGCCGACGGGACGCTGGCGGGGTCGTCGCTCCGGCTGGACGTCGCCGTCGCCAATGCGGTCGCCTGCGGCGTCCCGCTGACTGCTGCGGCGTGCGCCGCAACGTCGATTCCGGCGGACCTGATCGGCCGGCCCGACCTCGGCCGCCTGGCCCCGGGTGCCGCGGCTGACCTGATCTGGCTCGGCCCCGATCTGCGGACCAGGGCCACCTGGCTGGCCGGCCGCCTTGTCTTTACCGATGGCTCGGCAGCCACGCTCGCGTGCGCGCGCAGCTGACCGGAGTTGACACTGGCGTTGGGAGGGAACGTGGTGGGCTTGTCGCTGATGCGTCAGGAGATCGAGCAGCAGCCGGGCGCGCTCAAGGCAACGATCGACGCGCTACTGCCGCGCCGGGCGGAGGTAGCCGCCCTGGCGGCCGAGACGTCCACGGTGCTGTTCATCGCGCGCGGCACCTCGGACAACGCGGCGGTCTACGGCAGCTACCTGATCCAGGCGCATGCCGGCCGGCTGACCGCGCTTGCCGCGCCGTCGATCGCCACGACGTACCGGGCACGGGTGAACCTGGACGGCGTTCTGGCGGTCGCGCTGTCACAGTCCGGCCGGACCGAGGAGATCGTCGAGACGCTGGAGTGGGCGCATGACTGCGGCGCGCGCACCCTGGCGATCACGAACGGTGGGCCGTCGTCACCGCTGGCCGAGGCCGCGTCCGTCGCGCTGTGCACCGAGGCCGGTGAGGAGCGCGCGGTCCCCGCGACCAAGACGTTCACGACGGAGCTCGCCGCGCTCGCGGTTCTCGGGCTGGCACTCGGCGCCCCGCTCGACGCAGGCGAGCTGCGGGCGGTGCCGGATGCGGTGGCGGAGCTGCTCGCGCGGCCGGTCGAGGTGGAGCCGATTGTGGCCGCGCTCGCGACGGTGTCCGGGGTCGTGGTGTCGGGCCGGGGCATGGCCTACTCGGCCGCGCTGGAGCTGGCGATCAAGCTGAAGGAAGCGTGTTACCTGAACGCCATGGGCCTGTCGTACGCGGACCTGCTGCACGGGCCGATCGCGGTGGTGGACGAGACGGTGCCCGCCATCGTGGTCGCCGCCGACTCCGGTCCCACCCTGGCGGGAACCATCGACCTGGCCCGCCGGGTGACCAACGCGGGTGCGCGGGCGTATGGCATCGGCGGTGGCAGTCCGCTGGCCGCCGCCTGCACCGCAGCGGTGCCGGGGCCAGCGCTGCCGGAATGGCTCGCCCCCATCGGGCTCATCGTGCCGGGGCAGCTGGTCACCGAGACGCTGGCGCGGCGCCTCGGCATTGACCCGGATACCCCGCGTGGCCTCAGCAAGGTGACCCAGACCGACTGAGCGGCTGACCGGTATCAGTGTCCGGGGTCGAAGTTCAGCGCACGTCCGCTAGGGCACCCGGTGCACCTTGTACTGGGCGGCCTGAGCGCGCGGACGGATCACCATGAGGTCAACGTTGAAGTGCGGCGGCCGGTTCACGGACCAAACCACCGCGTCGGCGACGTCGGCGTCGGTCAGCGGCTCGGCGACGCCGGCGTACACGGCGGCGGCCTTGCCGGCGTCGCCGCGGTACCTGTTCACCGCGAACTCGGCGGTCCTGACCATGCCGGGGGCAATCTCGATGACCCGGACGGGCTGGTCGAACAGCTCGAGCCGGAGCGTCTCGGCGATGGCGTGCGTGCCGTGCTTGGCGACCACGTACCCGCCGCCGCCCTCATAGCTGATCAGGCCCGCGGTGGAGCCCATCAGCACGATCGTGCCCGCGCCGCTCGCGATCAGCATGGGCAGCAGAGCCTGGGTCGCATGCAGAGTGCCGAGCACGTTGACGTCGTACATGGCCTGCCAGTCCGCCGGAGAGCTGGTCGCGACCGTCTCAGCGCCGATGGCGCCGCCCGCGTTCGCGAGCAGCACGTCACAGCGCTCGAGCGCGGCCGCGAGCGCGTCGACAGCCGGCCGGTCGGTCACGTCCAGCTCGTGCACCTCGGCGCTGCCGCCATCCGCCGTGATCGTGCTGGCGACCTGGTCCAGCCGGTCCCGCCGGCGGGCCGTCAGCACCACGTGATACCCGGTCGCGGCCAGGCCGATGGCCGAGGCGGCGCCGATGCCGCTGCTCGCCCCCGTGACTACCGCTACGCGCTTTGTTCCCAGACTGTCCATGCCGGCAATTGTGTCAGCAACGTCGCTGTCGTCCGTCGGGCGATGCGCGCCACTCGTCCGCCAGGTGATCGGCGACATCCGAAAGCGCAGATCGCGGCTTGAGTGAGGTTGGGCTACTCGTAGTCGGTGGCAGCGGCGATGAACGGGGCACCGCCCAGGGGGTCAAACGCGCGGAGGTTCCATGAGAATTTCTTCGGGCAGCCTGTCGGATCCCGGGCGAGGCGTTCGTCGCACAGGTGAGAGGCGGCCGGATGGCCGCCCGGAAAAGCAGGAGAGGGCCATGTCGATGAATCACGATCTCACCACCCGGCTCGCTCGCGACCATCAGCGTCAGATGCTCACCGAGGCCAGCCACCGGCAGCGGCACCAGCCGCAGCGCCCGGCGCGCCAGACCCCCCGGACCGCCACCCGGGTCATCCGCGGCCTAGCCGTGGCGATCACCAGCGCACGCGCCTAGTAGCCACGCAGGCACCGCCGTTCGTGGCGAAGATGGACGGCGGCGGCCGGCCAGGCCATCCCGGCGACTACACGGCCGAGGAGCTCCGCGAGAGGTCCACGGCGGTCAGGGCGCTGATGGCAGAGATGAAGACGGCCGGGGTCTTCGTCCTCCTCGGCGGTCTGGACCCGGCTGCCCCGGTGTTCCGTGTTGATGCCTCAAGCGGCACGCCACTGCTCACCGACGGCCCGTTCGTCGAGTCCAAGGAGTGGAACGCCCGTGGACCGCAGGCTTCTAGCCTGTCGCACATCAGCTGGCGGAGGTGTGTTGCACATCTGTTGTCGGATCACATGTCAGCAACGTCGCTTACCATCGGACCGTGCCGGAGCTGCGCGGAGTCATCACCGACTGGGGTGGGGTGATGACCAATCCGATCATCGAGAGCGTCGACGCCTGGCTGGCCGCCGAGGGCATCGAGCGCTCGAGCTATACGACGGTGATGCGGCGCTGGGTGCGCCAGGCCTACGCCGAGGGCGAGGACGTCAATCCGATCCACGCGCTCGAGCGCGGCGAGTGCTCGAACGCTGAGTTCGAGCAGGCGCTCGCCAGCGAACTGGTTCGGGTCGACGGGGGACCGGTGCCGAGCTCGGGCCTGCTGGCGCGGATGTTTGCCGGTTCCCAGCTGGATGAGGCCATGGTGGAGCTGTTCCGCACGCTAAGGTCCGGTGGCGTGCCGACCGGGCTGCTGTCCAACTCCTGGGGTTTCGGCTACCCGCGGGAGCTGTTCGCTGACATGTTCGACGCTGTCGTGATCTCGGCCGAGGTCGGCATGCGCAAGCCGGAGACGCGCATCTTCCGGCACGCCGCGCAGCTGCTCGGCCTGCCGCCGGAGGCCTGCATCTTCATCGACGACATCCAGGCCAACATCACCGCCGCAGAGCAGCTCGGCTTCACCGGCGTGTTGCACACCGCGGCCGACGACACGACCGGGCGCGTCGCCGAACTGCTCGGCCTCCGCTCCGGTACCGCAGAGCTCGGCTAAGTCCGTCCGCGGCCGCTAGCCTTGTCGGCTGTGGCCGACTATCCGCTCCCGCTCAATCCCGGCCGGTCGGCCAATATGCGGGCCAACCGCCGCAGCGATACCAAGCCGGAGCTGGCGCTCCGGCGCGCACTGCACAGCCAGGGATATCGCTACCGCAAGGATTACCGGCTCGACCTCATCGGAGCTCGGGTGCGCCCCGACATCGCATTCACCGCTAGGCGGGTCGCCGTGTTCGTGGACGGCTGTTTCTGGCACTGCTGCCCCGAGCACGGGACCCGCCCTGCCAACAACACCTGGTACTGGGAGCCGAAGCTCGCCCGCAATGTCGAGCGAGACCGGGCCGCCGACGCGGCCCTGGCGGCGGCCGGCTGGCGCGTCGTGCGGGTCTGGGAACACGAGACGCTGGAAGCCGCGATCGATGCGGTTGTCGCTGCGATCGGGGCACCTCGGCCGGGCAGCGAGGCCAATCAGCTGAACGCAGCCAATCCGCCGTGAGACTCTCGCGATTTTTTTGGGGGGATCACGGGGGGCGTGCCCCCCGTGGGGTGGCACACTCGATGTCGATTCATGACCGGTTCGGGGCCGCACGTGCGCGTCTATCTGCCAGCTACCCTCCCGGCCGTCGCCGGACTGCTGCTCGACGGCGAGATCCGGCCGGCGCCGGTCCGCGGTTATGCCGTCACGCCCGCTCTCCTGGAGTGGTACGCGAGCGGCGATCTCGAGGAACTCGAGTACGTCGCGATGACGCACGCGGCGCGCGAGTCGCTCCGGCTGCTCGCCGCCGACCCGGCAGCACCGCGGCGGCGCGTGGTCCTGGCCGCCGAGGTTGCCGACGACCACGTCACCGCTAGCACGAGCTTCGACGAGCCCGCCCTGGTCGTCATCAAGGGCCAGGTGCTGCTCCGCGACATTGCTTCCGGTCACGTTGACGATCCGGCTGCCAGTACGGAGGTCGCCGCCGCCATCGCGGCGCTGCCAGCCGCCGATGCCGGGGACGCTGACGCCCGGTTCGCGGTCGACGGCGCGGAAGGTCACGAGCTGGCCTGGTATGCCACCCAGGAACTAGCGGATCTGGTCGGCGACTGACCCGCGGCCGCCCGTGGCACGATGGAAGGTAGGGCGTGGTTGCGCCAATGCGGCCCTTCTAGGGGCCGCAGGGGTCCCATGACGCCCCGAGTCGCGCCATCGTCGTCGCGGGAAGGGCAGGATCAGTGGTGTTGGATGCGGTGACAAATGTCCCATTTCCTGCCAATGAGCCGGTCAAGTCGTATGCGCCAGGTAGCGCCGAGCGGGCTCTACTCGAACAGCAGCTCAAGGCGCTGGCAGGTCAGCGCGCCGAGCTGACCATGACGATCGCCGGGCAGCAGCGCGCCGGTGAGGGTGAGCGCGTCGAGGTTGTCCAGCCGCATAACCACCGGCATGTCCTCGGCGAGCTGCGCAACGCCACCCCCGCTGATGTCGGCGCGGCGATCGAAGCTGCCAGGGCGGCCGCGGCTAGCTGGCGGGCGCTGTCATTCGATGACCGCGCCGCCATCTTCCTCACGGCGGCAGACCTGCTCGCGGGCCCGTGGCGGCAGGTGATCAACGCGGCCACGATCCTTGGCCAGTCCAAGTCGGTGTACCAGGCCGAGATCGACGCTGCGTGCGAGCTGGCCGATTTCTGGCGCTTCAACGTGCACTACGCCCGACGGCTGCTGGCCGAGCAGCCGGTCAGCGCGCCAGGAGTCTGGAACCGGATGGAGTACCGCCCGCTCGAGGGGTTCGTGCTGGCTATCACGCCGTTCAACTTCACCTCGATCGCCGGGAACCTGCCCACCGCGCCCGCGCTGCTGGGCAACGTGGTGGTCTGGAAGCCGTCACCCACGCAGCAGCTATCGGCGCACTACCTGATGCGGCTGCTGGAAGCCGCCGGGCTGCCGCCCGGCGTGATCAACATGGTGACCGGGGACGGGACGGCGGTGTCGGAAGTTGCCCTGCCGCACCGGGAGCTGGCGGGCATCCACTTCACCGGCTCGACCGGGACGTTCCAGCACCTGTGGCGGACCGTGGGGCAGAACATCGATCGCTACCACGGCTACCCGCGGCTCGTCGGGGAGACCGGTGGCAAGGACTTCGTCATCGCGCATCCCTCGGCCGACCCCGACGTGCTGGTCACCGCGCTCATCCGAGGTGCGTTCGAGTACCAGGGGCAGAAGTGCTCGGCCGCGTCGCGCGCGTACGTCGCCCGCAGTGTGTGGGACGCGATGAAGGATCATCTCGTCGGCACCGCCGAGTCGCTGACGATGGGGGACGTGGCGGCCGACCTGTCGTTGTTCCTGGGCGCGGTGATCGATGCGCGGGCCTTCGGCCGTCACACCGAGGTACTGGCGCGGGCGCAGGAGCGCCCCGCCGTCTCGGTGCTGACCGGCGGCCGCACCGACGGCACCGACGGCTATTTCGTGCAGCCCACGGTGCTGGAGTGCACCGACCCGACGGACGAGTTGTTTACCAGGGAGTACTTCGGGCCGATCCTCGGCGTGCACGTGTACCCGGACGCGGAGTTCGACGCTGTCGTCGCGCAGGCCGCGGGCGTCGCGCCGTACGCACTGACGGGCGCCGTCGTCGCGACAGACCGCGCCGCCATCGCCAGCGCGACGGACGCGCTGCGGTTCTCAGCCGGGAACTTCTACGTCAACGACAAGCCCACCGGAGCCGTCGTCGGACAGCAGCCGTTCGGCGGCGCGCGTGCCAGCGGCACCAACGACAAGGCCGGCTCCATTTTCAACCTGATCCGCTGGGTCAACGCCCGTGCGATCAAGGAAACCTTCGTGCCGCCGGTGGACCACCGCTACCCGCATATGGGCTGACAGAATTCGCCGCGCCTGCGCGCGGCGGGCTGCTACGAAGGCAGGGCAACCTGCGTCGTGGAGCGCTCCCGTGATCTACGGGACGTCAATCAGAGTTTCCGATCAGGGCAGCGCCGATCGCGCCGACGGGTACCTCGCGTGGCAGCAACCTCACCCGGCTGGCCAGGTCGAGGGCGGCGAGGAACGGTGATGCGTGGGCCTGGGCGCGCAGCGCCCCGGTCACGGCCGCGAGCAGCGGTTCGCCTACCTCTGCGACGCCGCCACCGATGAGGACGGCGGCAGGGTCAACCGCCAGGCCGATCATCCGGATCGCGTCGGCCACCCCGGAGACGAATCGGTCGCGCGCCGCGATGGCTTCGGGGTTTCCCGAGGCAGCCGCGGCGAAGATGGTCGCGGCCGGCGGTGCCTGCCCGCCTGCCGCGGGCGAGGAAAGCAGGGCGGATCCTGAGGCTCTGAGCTCCAGGCAGCCTCGCTGTCCGCACGGACAGCGAGGCCCAGCCGGGTCCACCGGCACGTGACCGATCTCGCCGGCCGCGCCGTACGCGCCGCGCCTCAGAGTTCCTGATAGGACGAAGCCTGCCGCGAGGCCGGTGCCGAGGCTGAGGTAGGCCAGGTCGTCCACGCCGCTGATCACATGGGCACCCCAGGTGGCCGCGTTGAGGTCGTTCTCGACCCGGACGGCGGCGCCAGTGCGGTCGGCCAGCAGGCTGGCCAGCGGGAACCATTCGGCGCCGAGGCCGAGGTTCACCGCCAGACTGACGGCGCCGCGGTCGCGGTCCACGATCCCCGGGATGCCGATCCCGATAGGCGACGGCAGGACACCGTCCAGCACCTTTGCGAGGCTGTCGAGCACGGTGGTCACGGTGCTCAGGATCCCGTCGGCGCCAGGCAGCGTGGTCTGCCTTGACTGCGCAACGACGGTGCCATCAGCCTCAATGACCGCGCCGAGTGCCTTGGTCGCCCCGATGTCAAGGCCCACCCGCGTGCCATTGTTCACGAGACACCTAGCTCGCCCGAGAGCACCAGGACCGCGGCGCCGACGAGCACGACGTCATCGCCGAGCGACGACATGCGCACGACCAGGTCAGCCGCAGAGGCTGCCATGACGCGCTCGCGGATTGTCGCATCGAGGGCCTCGCGCAGCGCGCCGTCGAGCAGCTCGTGCGGTCCGGCGAGCACGACCTCGTGCAGGTTAAGGGCGGCGACTACCGGGGCGAGCACCTCGCCGAGCACCGTCCCGGCAGACTCGAGCGTGCGGTCGTTTTGCCGCAGGTGCGGGACGGCCGCCACGGTCTCCAGACAGCCGGTCTTGCCGCAGGCGCAGCGCACGCCGGCCGGGTCGGTGATGACGTGGCCGATCTCGCCCGCGGCCCACGCGTGTCCCTGGACGAGCGCGCCGCCGACGACGAGCCCGGCACCGACGCCGGTCCCGATCCGCAGCAGCATCAGGTCGTCTGTCGTAGTCCCGCCGAAGGTGTACTCGGCGAGGACCGCCGTCTTGGCGTCGTTGGCGACGTAGACGGGCAAGCCGAGCCGGCTGCGGAGGATGCCGGTCAGGTCGACACCGGCCCAGTGGAGGTTGTGCGCGTCCAGGACCACGCCCCGTCCGTCGACCACGCCGGGAGTGCCGACCCCGACGCCGAGCACCCGCCGGTCGACGCTCGCGCGCATCTGCTCCGCCAGGTGGGCGGCGAGGCGGACCGCCTCCTCGCCGCGAGCACCCTCCAGTGGCAGCTCAGCACGCGCTTTGACCTGTCCGAACAGGTTGACTACCGCCGCTGTCATCCGGTCGTTGGGTGAAAGGTCAAGTGCCAGGATGTGAGCTGCGTCGCCGAGCATGCCGACAAAGGTCGGAGGCTTGCCGACCTTGTTCTCGGTCGGCGAGCCGAGCTCTCCGAGCAGGCCGTCGCTGATAAGCCCGCCTACCAGGTCGGAGACGGTCACGCGGGTGAGGCCGGTGGCCCTGGCGAGATCGGCGCGGGACGCGGGGCCGGCGGCGAAAAGGTGCTGGAGGATGAGTGAGCGATGGTAGCGCCTGGTGTCCTCGGCGGCCAGCTTGCCGGTGGGGCGCAGCGGGCGCGGACGCACACCGGCCATGCTCACTTAACCGCTCCCGCCGTCAGGCCGCTCACGACCCTCCGCTCGATGAAGGCGAACAGAACAATGACCGGGACGGTAGCCACCAGCCCGGCTGCGAACAGGTGACCCCAGTCAACAGAATATTCGCCGATGTACTGGTTGATCGCCACTGTCAGCGGCTGCTGAGATGGCTGCTGGCCGAGGCTGAGCGTGAGAGCGACGAGGAACTCGTTCCACGCTGAGATGAAGGTGAAGATCAGAGCGGTCACAATGCCGGGCGCGGCCAGCGGGATCGTGATGCGCAGCATGGCGCCGATCCGCCCGAGCCCGTCGACCATGGCGGCCTCCTCGAGCGCGACGGGAATCGAGGCGAAGAATGCATTGAGGATCCATACGGCGAAGGCGAGATTGAAGCCGGCGTTAACGATGATGAGCGACAGCGTCGGCGGCAGGCCGAAGTTTGTGAACTCGCGCTGGATGCCAACCAGCATGGCCGCCGGCTGGAACATCTGGGTCGCGAGCACGAGCAGCAGGAACGCGCTGCGGCCGCGGAACCTGCGGCGCGCTGTGCAGTAGGCGGCCGGCAAGGAGACTAGCAACACGATCACCGTGGCGCCGGCGGCAATCTGGAGGCTCGTGCCGATGCTCCCGCCGAGGCCGGTGCCCGACCACAGGGTGGTGAAGTTCGACAACGTGAAGTGCCTTGGCAGGAGGGTCGGCTCACCGAGCTCGTTGTTGGGCCGCATCGCCATGAGGAGCATCTCGAGATACGGCAACACGAAGATGATGGCGACGAGGTAGGCACCGCCGGC
>Ga0123356_10003062_pt1 | contig 17667 bp, 21 predicted proteins | sample TergutEmb28metaG_2_FD_92546 | JGI IMG/M metagenome (GOLD analysis project Ga0123356, IMG submission 92546) | Embiratermes neotenicus P3 segment gut microbial communities from Petit-Saut dam, French Guiana - Emb289 P3 | ecosystem: Host-associated > Arthropoda: Insects > Digestive system > Gut ...
AAGAAAGGCATACCTACGATTAACACCGCCAGTCCGGCTGACAGCGAGATGCCGACCACCACCCATGTGAAATAAAAGATACCAGTCGCCAAGGAAAGAAGCATGTAGAGAATAGAACCCCACATCCGCGGGTCAGCCACAATACCAAAGAATCGTCCCAGCCAATGTCCATTCACCACCGCCGGAACACCCACCGGAGCTGGAACAGGGGCGGAGCGACAATAGGCAGCGGCTACCTCGGCTGGGGTGCCGTATTGCCTAGCGATCTCCGCAAAAGCCGCAAACGGCGCAAGATCCGGATGAGTTTTACTCAGATTATCGATGGAAATGCTGAGGAACTCTTCGGCATCAGACATAGCATCCTGTATGGTGGCGGGATCCTGTCCGACCAACTCCTGCCTGAGCGCGGTGAGATAGTCGTTAATGTTGTTTATCATGGCTAACTCCTCAATACTGAATCTGCAAAATCGCGGGTGGTCTGCCAGATGGCCTTCCAGCGTTCCAGCGTATCTCTGCCATCCGGTGTGATACGATAATAGCGACGGGGCGGTCCATTAACTGACGGCTCCACATTGCTTTTCAGCAGTCCACTGCCCTCCAGCGAGTGGAGAATGGGGTAAAACGTTCCCTGTTTGATGAAGGAACCATCCTGCCGACTACCACCGACCATGGCAGCGATCTGATAGCCGTACATAGGTTCACCGGCACGGCTGACGATATCCAGCAATATCAACGCTGCCACTCCGGCATTCAGCTCTTTTTGAAACTTTCTGTCCACTGAGTTTTCATACTCCATATCGATCCCTGCCCGGTATTACATACTCTTTACTATTCGATTGCTTAGAATAGCACGAGCCAGAGAGCTTGTCAACGGCACGCCCAATTCTCCGTAAATATCCGACAGTTATCCCTCCTGGCTGTTGATATTTAATGGGACAGAGAAAACCTTACGTGAAACCGAAAGCTGCACTATCTTCATTGAAACCGCCGGTAAGCAACTATTTGAGGAGAAAATATCTGGAAATATCCCCGACGGCCTGTTCAAGAAGATGCTGGAATAAATGCAACTGACATCGCTGCCAATGCATTTAGCGAGTGGTCCTGATGCTAATATGAGAGATAGTAACGTTGTTTTTGTGATAGATGGAATGCTAAAATTCCATGTTATGCAATCACTTAGTGCGAAATTATCTGATATGAATCCTGGAGATGCTCTTGTTAAAATTGGCAAAGAAAGATTTGAGAATAAATCTGCCCATCCAAGAGTCCACTTGACTGGGAATGACGACCATGACACAATCCTAAACGATCTCATAAATACGCCTCATGCCTTTGTGCTTGCGTGTCTGATGGATAGGCAAATTAAGGCAGAGCGCGCCTGGATTATTCCATGTATTATTATGAAGCACTTCGGTACAGATATCTATTCGTTAAATTCCGTAAGCGAAAATCAATATGCTGAATTCTTTAGCCAGCACAAATTGCATAGATTTAACGGTGAGATGGCAATAGTTTTCAAAAGCGGAGCGAAGAGGATTCTAGATTTCTACGCTGGTGATGCTGCGAAGATTTGGGGAAACAAGCCTAGTAGCGCGAAAGCCGTTTATGACTTTTTACAGTTCAAAGGAGCAGGGGTAAAAATTGCCACAATGGCTGTCAACATTCTCGCCAGACAATTTCAAGTAGAATTCTCTGACTATTACTCCATAGATGTATCACCAGACGTACATATCCGCCGTGTTATGTATCGGATGGGGCTTATTGAGAATCAAGCGAACATTGACGCTGTTATATATCGCGCAAGAGAACTAAATCCAGATTTTCCCGGAATCATTGATTTTTCAGCATGGGAAATAGGCCGTGAGTATTGTAGGTCTAACAACCCAAGATGCGATGATTGCTCAGTCAGTGATGTATGCATAAAGCGTCTATGTTAGGCAATTATGCCAGGGGGTATACCAAGTGCGCTGTTTACTTGAGCACTGAGTGCGCAAAGGGTTATGCTTTATTCGCTCTTGTGGTCTATGGCGTCATGGTCTATCATAGGCTTGCCATCCTTATCTACGAGAAGTGTAAGCCCGCCGGCATAACCGGCATATACAAAAAGGTACTGAACACCAGTCTTAGTATCCGTGATAACATTCGCACCATTCAATCGACCCCTGCTATAGGTTTTTTCAAATCTGCCTGTCATTTGTAAAACTCCTTTTCAATATAATTTATCCAAGTATAACATGAGAAACAGAAGGCAAGAAGAGATTTTTGTCGTAGCTGATTTCAGAGCGAAACCTGAGTGAAACGGAGAATACATTCAGCATTTTCCGCTCTTGAGCTAAACCCATCAACAAGACTGTCCAATAATTCACAAAGCTAACTAGCTTTAGGAATAATTGGACAAAGGGGTTCGAAAGTCGACATTTTAACGATTTAGTCATCAGTTTTGACTTTTTCGTCAATATACTGGCTTGGACATTTCACGGTATTTGAAGCTAAATAATTGGACGTTCCAACTTTAAGGGTTCGAAAGTCAGACGGTATACCGGGTTGGCGGAGAGGGTGGGATTCGAACCCACGGTACCCGAAGATACAACGGTTTTCAAGACCGTCTCCATAGGCCACTCGGACACCTCTCCGCAAAGCTAAATCATACTATTATTGGCCAAAACTGTTATGCAACAACTACGACTTGGCCACGTTTCAGCTATGGACATTATACTGCCCACCAACAAAACTATCAAAGAGATAAACAGCACGGAGGCTAACAGCCAATCTACCACGGAACATCAATCAAGCTTGGCTTTATCTTTCCAACCACACAGTATTAAGTCTTACGACACCTAATGGGTTCGGGGTATATCCTTTAACATATGGTCGGATAAGGGTATAGTTCACGCTCGACCAAAGGGGAATGCAGGCAGCTTCGTTTACTAAAACCTGTTCTGCATCACGATAAAGCCCAAGACTCTCAGACTCAACCGGCGAGGCCCCTGCACGCCCTAACAGATCGTTGTAGCCCGCGCTGTTATACCCTCCAATGTTATAAGGCATCCCGGCCCCAAAAAGCACTTCCAGGAAATTCTGGGGATGGGCGTAGTCAGCATGCCAGCCGAACATGACAAGGTTGTCCTTCTCGGATTTGATGTTATACAAAAACTCCTCCGGCTCAAGCATCCTTACAGTGACATCAACCCCTAAGTATTGTCTCCAATCATAGATGATGGCCTCAAGGGCCCCGGATATCTGCCCGCCATAGCCGCCGACCGTCATAATAATCTCCGGCATGGCCCCAGCATATAACGAGGCCTCAATATATCCCCTGGCACGTTCCGGATCAAAGTTTAAGCCTATTAGATACTCATTGAACCCTGGCATGCCCGGTGGCAGCACCCCCTCAACCGGCAACACGGTATTGCGAAAGAGCAAGGCCGCCAACTTCGCCTTGTCTGTGGCCATTACAAAAGCCTTGCGCACGTTCATGTCATCAAACGGTGGGCAGGTAGTATCAAAGATAATATAATCCAACAAAAGCTGCGGTGTGGCAACAAGCTCCCGACTGAAAGGACCAGCTGGGTCGGTAACGATGTCATAATACCCCGCCCCCACCTCAGCGACATCAATTTCACCCATCTCATAAAGATTCATGGGATAACCTGCCCACAGGTGATATGTAACCGTCGCCAAGCGGGCTTTCTCGCCGTAGTAGTCAGGGAAACGCCCCAGAACTATTTTGGTTCCCGGCACCCAGCTTTGTAGCCTGAACGGTCCTGTCCCGCTCGGGGAACGCCACCAATTACGCCCCCGTTCCACATCCTGCTGACAAACCACAAAGCTCGTAACGTAGCTAAGCTTGGCCAGGAAATAACTCTTCGGCGCCACCAGCTCTACCCTTAGGGTAAAGTCATCAGGAACACTAACCCCCTTGATGTCCCGGCTATGCCCCGATAGTACATCGCTAACCCCAGCAATGTCATCTAAATAGGTTGCCGCAGTCTGTGAACCAGTGGCCGGGGTTGCTGCCCGTTCCCAGGAGTACTTAAAGTCCGCCGCCTTCACCTGCCGCCCATTATGGAAATAGACATCCTGGCGCAGGTAAAAAGTATAGACCAGCCCATCAGGGCTAGTGTCCCAACCCTCAGCAATATCCGGAACGGGCTCCAGTTCGTCATCCAGCCTAACCAGTCCGCTGAAGATCTGGGTTATGTATTCAATGGAAGCAGTATCTCCAGCCAAGGCAGGGTCTAGAGTATAAGGATCAATTCCGTAAAGGTTAAGGTTACCCTCCCCTCCCGTAAGCGGTCTGGGTATAGGGCAAGCACAACCCCCCAATAAGAGAATGGCCGCAAGGAGTACGTGGGCTATCTTTTTCATACCGTTACCCCTAACACGTACTTGTTTAAGGCATACTCCAACCAGTTTTCATATAAGCCGTCCATGTCAAAGCCGTACACCTCAAGCAAAGCCCCGTCATAGTCTGCCCCGCGGGCAAAGACTGTCAGCAGGGCCAGCATTTGCTCCTGACCATAATTGGCTACTAGGTAATCCACAAAGCTGTAGCTCTGGGCATATGATAGGTAGCTGCGTCCTGAATCAGCCGAGAAGGGCCCGGATAGGCTGCGCACAGTAATGGTATAACCATCATTTAGGGCCGATACCAGTGAGCTTATTATATACAAGTTCGGGGGACCCTCGGCATACATGGAAAAGCCCTCGCTTAACCAAACCGGGACACTAGAATACGGGCCGCGTGTCATTTGGTAACTGACCATATGCGCCAGCTCGTGTACCATAGTTTTCTCATTCCAATCCCAGTCGTCGGCCAGTCCAATTAGGATCGTGGATTGATCGGTATAGGTAACCGCCCCCGTCCATTCCTGAGGGAACATCATTGCCTCTTGCATGGCTCTGGTGTTGGCATAGACGTAAACCTGCACCGGCCTAACAAGGTGCGCCCCTGTTTTCTCGGAAAGCTCAGACAAACCCGCCAGCGAGGCCGTTAGAAGGGTCTGTACTTTAGCCCCGTTGTTACCATACCAATTCATCGTGAGGTTGTCGCGTACTATCTGCTGCCAGGTAAAACGCGTATCGGTAAAGATAAAAAACTCCGGCGCCGAGCTCGCCACCCGGCCGTTGATATCACGCACCGTCCACCAGTACTCCACCTCTGCCCCCGGCGGTAACCCCCCGCTCTGGCGCATATCCCACACCCAGGAGACGTTAACCTGCGAGGCTGGGGCAAAGACCGGCTTCGCCTCAGAGACCACCCGGGCATAGCAGTCACGCTCTACCCGATAGTGGAGGCGAATATCGGTGATAGTAGAGGTCGCCTGAGCCTCCAGGACAAAGGTGATAGAACCGGGGAAGTTTGATGATGCCGTTACCCGGGTAATCTCCGGCTCCCCCAACGCCTTGGTCGCCCCTGCCCCCAGTACAAGACCGGCGATAAGAACGGTTGCCAAACACGCGCCAAAAACGCGCCTTATTGTCTTAGTTTTTGTCATCAGCTCTCCCCTTACGGAAACCAACCCACTGTTCCGTGTTTTTACTCATCATCCTGACCGATTCCCGAACGGAGATAGGCCTGAATAAAACTGTTTAACCCTCCGGCAAGCACGGTATCGGCATTGCCAGTCTCAAAGCCCGTGCGGTGGTCTTTTACCAAACGGTACGGATGGAGGGTATAACTCCGTATCTGGCTTCCCCACTCGGCCGAGATGCGCTGCCCTTTAAGCCTAGCCCTCTCCTCGGCACGGCGAGCAAGCTCCTGTTGGAATAATCGCGAGCGGAGGATACGCATGGCAGTATCCTTATTGTGAAGCTGCGAACGCTCGGTCTGCGAGGTCACAACCAAACCCGACGGAAGGTGGGTAATGCGCACGGCACTGGATACCTTCTGGACGTTCTGGCCGCCTGGTCCAGACGACCGAAAGGTGTCTATCTTAAGGTCATCGGGGTCAATTTGGATATCTACCTCGCCCTCGGCCTCAGGCATAATCTCCACCAAAGCAAACGAGGTATGGCGGGCATGATCGGTATCATAAGGCGAAAGGCGAATTAACCGATGCACCCCGTGCTCAGACCTCAAATACCCATAGGCATACTCACCGTCGACCTGGACAACGACGCTTTTGATACCCGCCTCGTCACCAATGGACTTATCCAGTATCTCTGTCTTAAAGCCATTATCCTCGGCCCAGCGAAGATACATATTAAGTAACATCTCCGCCCAATCCATGGACTCTACCCCACCCGCCCCGGCATGTACGGCCAAGATGGCACAACGCGCATCATACGGCCCGTTAAGCGATAGGTTGAACTCCAACCCATCTAGGGCAGCGATAAGGTCCGCACTCTCGTTATCTATTGCGGTTTCTAATGTACTGTCTTCGGTGGCCAAGGTAACCAGCTCGGCAAGCTCTGTGGCCTGTTTTTCCAAGCCACGCCACTCCTCAACTTGTTTTCGGAGCCCCCCTAAGCGGCGCATCGTTGCCTGAGCCCGCTCGCTGTCCTGCCAGAAATCCAAGGCGGCGGACGCCTTTTCCAGCCGTGTTATCTCCTGTTCTTTTGCCGATACGTCAAAGACGCACCATATCACGAGTAAGGCGGTCTTTTATCTCGTTAATTCTATCCACAAGTTCCGACATATCTCTCCTGTTTCTGTGTATTATCCTATCCCACAACCCATAACGGGTTGTTTTTTCGAGATCATATGCGCCAAGCGCGTTGGCTCAGGTAACCGGTAACCGACCTGACAGCGCAACACCCAGTCCACGGCATTCTCCAGGCTCAGTCTGTGCCCCACCGAGACATACAGCGGTCGGCAATTCCTTTTTGTTCGCAGCACCATCCCCACCAACTCGCCTTTGTCATAAAGCCCCTCTGATGCCCCGGGCACCGGGCCTGGCTCTTTGTTGTCCCCACAAAGACGCGACTTGGCACAACCTACAGTCGGCACGTCCAGCCACAGCCCCAAGTGACTGGCAAGACCCAGCCGCCGCGGGTGGGAGATGCCGTGCCCATCAACCAACAGGATGTCCGGTGTCACCCTTAGCTGTTCCCAGGCGCACAAAATAAGCCTCGCTTCGCGGAAGGAGAGGAGGCCGGGAATATAGGGGAAATCCAGCTTACCTTCTACCACCCCAACCTGAATCACCTCAAGCTCGGGGTAGCTCATGTTAACCACCACCGCCCGTGCGCTTTCCCGATCAACCCCCACCGAAACATCAACCCCACCCACGATACGCGGCTCCACCACATCCCCCTCCCGGATCACTCTGGCCGCCAGACCCTTCTGGACAGCTACTGCCTCCACCGGTGAAAGGTGCCAGCTATGTAAGTCTGTCCCACTCATTAGTAAATTATAGGCGATACGCCTTGTGTTCTCAATTTGGCGGTTGACAGTCTTGCAACAGTGGGGCATAATTAACGCAATCGAGAAAGGAATTTCACTTACGCCATGGTAAAAATCAGATTGCGCCGCATGGGCGCCCCAAAAAAGCCCAGCTACCGCGTGGTAGTAGCCGACTCCCATTCCCCCCGCAACGGGGCTTTTATCGGCATTATCGGTCGTTACGATCCCCTGACTGAGCCGGAAACAATCGTCATTGAAGAGCAGGCCGCTCTCGATTGGTTGCGCAAAGGTGCCCAGCCTACAGAAACAGTTGCTAGGTTATTCAAAAAGGCTGGTATCACAGACAAGCTTAACGCCACAAAGGAGAAGTAATGAAAGAGCTCGTTGAGTATATCGCCAAATCCCTGGTCAACACCCCCGACGATGTTGAGGTGACCGAGGAACAAGACGAGGAAGGCGGCATTGTCCTGAAGCTTAAGGTTGCCGACGAGGACAAGGGCCGTGTCATCGGCAAGCAAGGGCGTATTGCCCAGGCTATTCGCACCCTTATCCGTGTCAAGGCCGCCAAGGCCCAGACCAAAGCTACCTTGGAAATCATTTAAGATACCTTGGACTATTAACGCTCCCCCTACTCAATCCATCTTGAGTAGGGGGCGTTTCATTTTAGGTTACTATGAACGACAACCAAAACGACAATATAGTCATTGGGGAAGTAATGGGAGCGCACGGGCAAAGTGGTGCCCTGCGCGTAAGGATATTAACCGAATTCCCCGAGCGCTTTCAGCCCGGGGCTAGGCTTTTTATTGAAGGATTGCCCTTTACCATCTCCTCCACCCAGCCATCCACCGAGACGGTAATTCTGCGATTTGAGGAGATAAATACCATGGAGGAGGCAGTGACGTTCCGCGGCAAGCATCTGGAGATCCCTGTCAGCGAACGCAAGATACTACCCCCCGGCCGTTTCTATTACCACGAAATTATCGGGCTTGAGGTATATACAAGCTCCGGCCTGCCTGTGGGGGTAGTAAACAACATTTTTAGCACCGGTTGCAATGACGTCTACGTAGTTAAGGGTGGTGGTCGAGAAGTGCTCATCCCCGCGGTGAAAGACGTCGTACAAGAGATCGACCTTGCCCAGAAACGCATTACTATCGAGGCTATTGCTGGACTGCTGGACTAAGGCCCTGCTTCTACTACCCTAAGCCTGCCGTCCCGCACTACAGCGCCCTCCCAACCCCTTGGGATTGAATTAAATGCCTGGGGGGGGCAAGCAGAGACCACTACCCCTTTGCCTTATCGGCAACACCTGTTTCAGCTTAAACAAGTATGGCCCCCTTCTAAACAGAGGGGGCCATACTGATTTGTCCTATTACTTGGAAGCTACCCACCCATACAGGGCAGCTTAAGATACCCTAAAAAACTAAACTGGTTTTTCGCGGCGGCGGCGCTGGGCAACCTTAATCCGAACAAGGGCTCTAGCCAGAGCTGCTTCAGCGGCCATCTGAGCCTCAGCGCCTTCCGTTGCCGCGTTGGTCTTGGCCTCTTCGGCACGCTTGCGTGCCTCTTCGGCACGGGCGATATCAATTTCCTCGGCACGCTCGGCGGCATCTGCCAGAATAATAATACGCTCAGGGCGCACCTCTATAAAGCCGCCGGATACCGCCATATTTTGTTCGTTGCCGCCCTGCCTAACAGTGATCATGCCCGGCTCAATTATCGTCATAAACGGGGCATGCTGCGGCAAAATACCAAGCTCGCCAACTACACCTGGGGCCACAATCCCATCGACATCGTCGGAGTACACCGAGCGCTCAGCGGTAACGATTTCCAATCTAATCTTTGCCATATTTAGCTTCCAGTTTTATGTATTGAGTTTGGGATAACCCTTAGTCCTTAACCCCAGACTCGCAACGTATAGCTCTATAATTTCTTCGCCTGTTCGGCCGCCTCTTCAATGGCTCCGATCATATAGAAAGCTCCCTCTGGTAGGTGATCGTGCTTGCCTTCCAGAATCTCCTTAAAGCCGCGCACCGTCTCGGAAATAGTTACATATTTGCCCGGACGACCCGTGAATACCTCGGAAACAAAGAAGGGCTGGGTGAGATAGCGCTGTATCTTACGGGCCCGCGCCACCATCTGCTTATCTTCCTCAGATAGCTCTTCAATACCCAGAATGGCAATAACGTCCTGAAGATCCTTGTAGCGCTGGAGCACCCTTTGCACCTCGCGGGCCACGCGATAATGCTCTTCTCCCACCACTAATGGATCGAGAATACGCGAGTTAGAAGTCAGGGGATCAACGGCCGGATAGAGGGCCTGTTCGGCCAAGGCCCGCTCCAGTGAGATAACAGCGTCCAAGTGACCAAAGGTGGCCACAACACCGGGATCGGTATAGTCGTCGGCCGGTACATAGATAGCCTGGAACGAGGTGATGGAGCCTTGGCGCGTTGATGTAATACGCTCCTGGAGCTGCCCCATCTCAGTGGCCAAGGTGGGCTGGTAACCCACTGCGGAAGGCATACGACCAAGCAGGGCCGAAACTTCCATGCCAGCTAGGGTATAGCGATAGATATTGTCGATAAACATGAGGACGTCTTGGCGCTCGACATCGCGGAAGTACTCCGCCATCGTAAGGCCAGTAAGGGCAATGCGCAGACGTACGGCCGGTAACTCATTCATCTGGCCAAAGACAAGGGCTGTTTTTTCTATAACCCCAGACTCTGTCATTTCGCGCCACAGGTCATTGCCTTCGCGGGAACGTTCGCCAACACCGGCGAATACTGAGAAGCCGCCGTGCTCTGTGGCAATGTTCCGGATAAGCTCCTGAATAATAACCGTCTTACCTACGCCAGCGCCGCCATACGCACCAATCTTGCCGCCTCGGGCAAACGGGGTAATAAGGTCAATAACCTTGATACCCGTCTCCAGCATTTGGGTCGTTGTTTCCTGTTCAGAAAAGGCTGGCGGCTCACGATGGATAGGCCACCGCTCTACAGACTGCATTGGTCCTTTGTCATCCAAAGGCTCGCCCAACACGTTGAAGATGCGCCCTAAGGACGGTCTTCCAACTGGTACGCTGATGGGGGCACCAGTATCCACGGCATCTGCGCCACGCGCTAAGCCGTCGGTGGGCATAAGGGACAAACAGCGCACCCAATCCTTTCCAATGTGCGACTGCACTTCCATGACGAGTTTGTCGCCGCTTTCCCCTTTTATCTCAATAGCGTTAAAAAGGGCCGGCAACTCCTCTGGCGGGAATGCTATGTCCACAACAGAACCGATAACCTGCACAACCTTGCCTGTGGCCACGTTTTACCTCCTGACTGAGTTAAACACCAAATACAATCCGCCCCACGGCAGAACTTGAAATCACATACTACGCCAGAGCAGCCGCGCCTCCGATGATGTCCAATAACTCGGTGGTGATAGACTCCTGACGCGCCTTGTTATAAACCAATGTAAGATCAGTAATGAGTTCCTCGGCATTATCCGTGGCATTACGCATTGCCATCATACGTGCCGACTGCTCACTCGCAATGGACTCCAAGATAGAGTGGTAAACCTGCATCTCAACAAAACGCGGTAATAATGCCGATAACACCTCAGCGGCCTTCGGCTCAAATAGGTATTCCGCTGTCAGGCCAGACACTGCCGGGGCCGGGGTGACCGGGAGCAGTTTCTGGACAACCGGCGCTTGAACGGCCATAGAAACGAACCGAACATAAGCCAAATATACCGCATCCACCTTACCTGAGATGAAATCATCAATGACAATGCGCGAGATGGGTAGGGTCTGAAGTAGGCTGGGTTTATCACCAAGATTGGTGAACTCGGCCACCACATCCTGTGAGGTGCGCCGCATAAACTCCAGCCCCTTACGCCCGACCGCCACAACCGATGTCGGTAACCCCTCGCCCAAAATAAAGCTGGCCGCTTTGCGGTTCATGTTAGACACCAAACCGCCGGAAAGACCCCGGTCAGGTGTGATATGAACGACGGCGATACGCTTGGGGTCGTCGCGTCCCATGAGTAGGGGGTTAGCCCCTTTTTCCTGAGGCATCGCAGCCAAGGAGGCAATGACCTGGGTAATTTTTTCGCTGTAAGGACGACCAGCCAAGCCTCTTTCTTGGGCTTTGCGCATCTTTGAAGCAGCGATCATCTCCATCGCCCGTGTTATCTTGGCAATGTTCTGGATGCCCCGTATGCGGCGTCTGATAAGTCTAATATTAGCCAATTATCATTAGCTCCCAAAACTACGCTTAAAGTTGTCGATGGCTTCCTTGAGCTTGGTTTCAGTATCGTCCGAAAGTGTTTTAGTATCAGTAATATCGGCCACGATATCAGCACATTGGGTTGTCAAATACTGATGGAAACGCGTCTCGAAAGCCTGTACGCGATCTACTGCCACGTCGTCCATATAGCCGTTGATAACAGCATAAAGAATGGTTACCTGCTCAGCTACTGTCATCGGGCGATATTGTGGTTGTTTAAGAACCTCAGTAATGCGCTGGCCGCGATCGATCTGGGCCTTTGTTGCCTTGTCAAGCTCAGCGGTACCAAACTGGGCAAATGCGGCCAACTCCCGGAACTGAGCCATGGCCAGCTTTAGTTTGCCCGCCACCTTTTTCATGGCCTTGGTCTGCGCCGCCGAGCCAACGCGGGAGACCGAAATACCGATATTCAGGGCCGGGCGGATGCCGGCGTTGAATAGGTCGGACTCCAGATAGATCTGACCGTCTGTAATAGAAATAACATTAGTTGGAATGTAAGCCGACACATCTCCGGCCTGGGTTTCAATAACAGGCAATGCTGTTAGCGAACCGCCACCATAGCGTGGATCGAGTTTCGCCGCACGCTCTAGTAGACGACTGTGCAGATAAAACACGTCGCCGGGGTAAGCCTCGCGGCCCGGTGGCCGGCGAAGCAAGAGCGACATTTGCCGGTAAGCCCAGCCGTGTTTGGAGAGATCGTCATAAACAATTAGGGCTTCCTTGCCGTTCTCCATAAACTCCTCGCCCATGGCACAACCGGCAAAGGGTGCCAAGTACTGGAGGGCAACCGACTCTGAGGCATTGGCGGCCACAACAATGGTGTGTGCCATAGCGCCTTCGGCTTCCAGTCTGGCTACAACCTGGGCAACCTTAGAGGCTTTCTGCCCGATAGCCACATAAATACAGATAAGATCGCCGCCCTTTTGATTGATAATTGTATCTAAGGCAATAGCTGTTTTGCCGGTAGAGCGATCGCCGATAATAAGCTCGCGCTGACCGCGCCCAATCGGAATCATGGCATCAATGGCCTTAATACCCGACTGTACAGGGGTATCTACCGATTTACGCGTTACAACGTTGGGGGCCACGCGCTCCACAGGACGAGTGCGCTCAGTTTTGACCGGACCCTTGCCGTCAAGGGGACGGCCTAGGGGGTCAACTACGCGACCGATAAGGGCTGGACCAACCGGTACTTCGGCTACCCGTCCCGTTGCCCTAACCTCGTCTCCTTCCTTAAGCTTGGAGTCATCCCCTAGGACAACTGCACCTACGGCATTTTCCTCAAGATTAAGGGCAATTCCAATTACATCTCCCGGGAACTCCAAGAGTTCGTTATATTTGGCCCCTGATAGGCCGCTTATGCGGGCAATGCCATCACCTACCTGAGTAATAGTGCCAACATTGATGACACTAACCCCACGGGCAAAACCCTCGACCTGTTTTTTCAGGGACGCGATGATGTCGCGGTTGTCATTTGTCATACGACCAGCTCCTTGCTTAGTGTCTGCAACCGACTGCGGATACTGCCATCAATTAACCTATCGCCTATCCGCACGATAATACCGCCAATAACGGAGGGATCGACGCATGTTTTAACTACAACCGGCCGTTCCATAATCTCCGTAAGACGCTTCCCCAAGGAGAGCCTGGTCTCATCGTCCAAGGCCACCGCCGTGGTGACCTCGGCCACCTCGGCCCCCTCTACACCATGATAATTATCCAGTAGCCGCTGATACTCAACGGCAATGCTGTCCATTTCTGCCAGTTGACCCTTTTCCAGCAGGGCACCTACCAGTACAGTAACCTCTGGTGTTAGGTTGCCAGTACGACCGGATAACAGATTAAGCTTTTCAGAGATTGGGAGCTGGGCATTACCTAACGCCGCAACCAATGTCCCATCCTTCAGCAAATCGCTGACTTGGCGTAATTCCGCCAAGTACTGCACCGGCGCCTTGGCCGCCATGGCTGCCGCAAAGAGCTCCTGGGCCAAACTTGTAGCTTCAGTTCCGCTTACCATGCTTTTCCTCTCAAAGCTCGGGGCTTAGCCCTTCCCTAGCGACGTGGCCTCTTTCATTACATTATCAATGAGGGCTTTCTGGGTATCGGCATCCAATGAGTAACTAATGGCCTTACCAGCAACAGCCACCGCGAGATCTGCCACTTCTTTACGTAACTCGGATATAGCTTCCTCTTTCTCGCGCTTGGTATCGGCCCGGGCTTTCTCAATAATCGCCTCGGCCTCTTTGCGGGCATCGGTTTCAATGCGCCGCCGCACCTCATCAGCTGACTTGGTTGCCTGCTCTACGATTTTCTGTCCGGAGGCGCTGGCTTCATCTATTTTCCGCGCCACTTCTTGTTCTGCCGAGGCAGCTTCCAGCTTGGCACGCTCGCCTGCCTCTAAACTTTCTTTGATGCGTAGGCTACGCTGATCCATGATTTTCAGGAAGCGTTTATAGCCCACTAAGTAGAGCACCAATAGCAGGACGCCAAAATTTACAACTTGCGCTATCAGCCAGCCTGCATCAATTCCCAGCGCACCTAAAGGATTACCCTCCATAATCACCCTCCGCGGCGTTAACTAATTCATCAAAGATAAGAAAGTGTGTTATACCACCATAGCCAAGATAATGGCGACCACCAGTACGTAGATACCAATGGCTTCGGTCAGACCAGCCATCAGAATCATGTTGGTGAACATGCGTCCGCTGGCCTCGGGGTTGCGAGCAATACCCTGCATTGTGGCAAAGCCGATAAGACCCAAGCCCAAACTGGGCCCCAGCATCCCCAGGGCAGCTGCCAGACCTGCGCCTAATAGTTTCGCGACTTCAGCATCCATGTTATGAGAAAACCCCCTTCTTAATATTTCAATCTATTTTCGGTTTTGCTGCTGTTTAATGCCCGTGCTCCTCAGAGGAGTGCTGGGCAACGGCCAAGGAAATATACACGATGGTTAATCCGGCAAATACCAAGGCCTGGATGAAGCCTACCAATACCTCAAGCCCGTAGAAAACGATCGGGACTAGGAACGGTAGAAGGTATGTAATACTGATGAGCAAAATCTCACCGGCCGTCATATTACCAAACAACCGGAAAGTGAGACTGACGATACGAATAAACTCACCGATGAGCTCAATGATACCGGTGAAGAAGCTGATGAAGCCGGAAATGAACTCCATGGCCGCCTGTCCAAACTTGCCCTTAAAGAGTTTCTTTACGGCATTCCACATACCGCCAAAGACGAAGAACTTCTTCAGATAACCCAGACGAAGTCGTTTCAGGCCAATGAACTCGGTAACACAAAAGGTTACGATGGCAAGCGCTAAGGGGGTATTAAGATCGGTATTAGCCCCACGGATAAGCTCCGCTTCACCCTCATGGGTATGGATCAAAATACTGCCAAAACCCGGCACCAAAGCCAGCCACGCATTAAAGCCAACGAACAGGAAAATAGTCGCTATCAACGGGAAGAAGCGCCTCCCGTCCTTTTCGCCGGCAATACTAACCGCCAGATTGTAAACAAAACCCAGCAGTGACTCGAAGACAGATTGAAGACGAGTCGGAATAAGCCGGGAGCGACTAAAGGCCAATGTCACCAGAACGATGAGAACCACCATTGTAATCCAAGTGGCAACAATGGTATTGGATACAGGAAAACTGAAGATATGGAAGACAGTTTCTGCCGGAAGGCTCGGGTGCGGCTGGGATATACCCAACCAGTTCGGGAGACCGGTAACGCCAAACGCTTTACCCAGCGGCCCGGCGAGCAGGCCGAGAATGACGATCCCCAGCACAATAACCAGAATAATAACGGCCACCGGGAGTGAGCAACCTAAACAGCCCTTCTTCTTAGCCACAGACTATTCCCCTTTAACCTGATTATTCATGAAAGGCTTAAACACCTGATAAGTGCCATACCCAGCCACCACCAGCCCTAGTATTATACCTGTTATTAAAAATCCGGGTTTCGTATCAAGCTTGCCATCAAGCCAGAGACCACCCAGCACCCCCGCTATTATGGCAATAGCCATATACCACCCAATCCCAATAACCCGGAGAGCAACCTGAAACTGTTGCATATACTTCCTAGAACACTAGCCGGTAGGATACCAAATATAATGAAACCAAGTCAAGACCCCCTAGCCATACCCAAAATTAAGCCCCGAAAATAATTTCGAGGCCTAATAGTTTTCTCCACATATAACAACCTTAGGACTTGTACTTCCCGAAGTCGTCCAGATCAAGCCCTTCAAAGAACTCCCGATAGGCCGAAAGCTTTCCAAGCTCTTCTTCGCTTACCTTACGGGACTTACCCTCAGGCATCTTGCCCGACTTGCGGTCGCCATCCAACTGTTCGCCCTCAATGACCAACTCATCTCCTTCATCCCGAGACAAGGAGATACCGGCTTTATCGAGTACTACCTCATCGGCGTAAATGGGCGCCTGTCCAGTTGCTGTTAGTGCTAAGGCAAATGCATCAGAGGGGCGTGAGTCTATTTCCAACTGCCCATTTGGGGTATTAAGAATAACCTTGGCATAAAATGTATCGTTTTTGAGATCGCTTACAACAATGGAATCCACATTGGCCCCAAGGGCATCAATGATTGAGCGCAAGAGGTCGTGGGTTAGAGGACGCGGTACCCGTTCGCCGCGTAATTTGAGGGCAATAGCATTAGCCTCTGCTGGCCCGATAAAAATAGGTAAGTAGCGTTCGGCGGTTTTTTCTTTTAGAAGCACGACATAGGGCGTACCGTGCTGAGTTGACTTGGGGTTCATCAAGCCTACCCTCAGGCTATCTATAGACATTTCTATCATTGATTATTCTCCCGTCCCAACCAAGACTGAAAGCGACTGTATGCAATGGATAATTCTACCCCCGCCGCCAAGAGGTGTCAAACAAACAAGGAGCTGCTGAGTTTTTTTCCCCACTGTTGACATGTCTGCTATAATCTAGTGAATTTCACAATCTAGGAGGGACTAGACTCATGCAGCAAAGCCAAGCGGCAATCGTGTGGTTTGAGGATGTAGGCAAAGAAGACATCCCATTGGTAGGAGGCAAGGGAGCCAACCTTGGGGAAATGACTCGCTCCCAAATCCCCGTCCCCCCCGGTTTCATCGTCACCGCCAACGCCTATTACGATTTTATTGAAAGGGCTGCCCTAGCACCAAACATCAGGGCTATCTTGCAGACAACAGACCCGGAAGACAGCAAGGTCCTGCAACAAGCCTCCAGCCAAATCAAGCAGCTTATTTTAGATGCCCCGATGCCAGAGGGTACGATGCAGGCAATTGGGGCTGCTTATTTGAAAATGGGCGAAGGGCTTGTCGCTGTGCGCTCTTCAGCCACTGCTGAGGATTTACCAGAGGCATCCTTTGCCGGACAACAAAGTACTTTCCTGAATATAGAGGGCACTGACAATGTCATTAAGTCCGTTCAGGAATGTTGGGCCTCTTTGTTTGAGGCCAGGGCCATCTACTACCGCGAACAGCAACACTTTGACCACTTCAAAGTCGGTATTGCCGTTCCCGTACAACGCATGGTCGCCTCCGAAAGCTCCGGTGTTATGTTCACCGTTGAGCCAATCACCTCGGATACCAGCAAGGTCGTCATTGAGGCCATTTATGGCTTGGGTGAAGGGCTGGTTTCCGGCGAGGTCACCCCGGATCTGTACATCATAGACAAAAGCACGATGACTGTACTCTCCCGCAAGGTAAGCCCTCAGGAAAAGAAGCTGTCCCGCGCCGTCACCGGAGACATAGGCAATACCTGGCAGGCTGTTGCTACCGCCAGTCAGGAAAAACCCAAAATCAGCGACGCTGAGATCGTAACCCTTGCTGAGATTGCCCAGCGCCTTGAAGACCACTACCAGACCCCTCAGGATATTGAGTGGGCCAAAGATGCAAATGGCATCTATATCGTGCAAACCCGCCCCGTAACCACTGTCAAGGAGGCAACCGAAAAGGAGCCAGAAATTAAAGGCGAGCCCATCCTCCACGGCGATGCAGCCTCCCCCGGACTTGCCTCCGGCCCAGCCAAAATTCTCCTTGATC
>Ga0123356_10003063_pt1 | contig 17666 bp, 13 predicted proteins | sample TergutEmb28metaG_2_FD_92546 | JGI IMG/M metagenome (GOLD analysis project Ga0123356, IMG submission 92546) | Embiratermes neotenicus P3 segment gut microbial communities from Petit-Saut dam, French Guiana - Emb289 P3 | ecosystem: Host-associated > Arthropoda: Insects > Digestive system > Gut ...
CGGCAGAAGAGCCACGCCGCGATTACTCCGCCAATCAGCCCGCCATAAAACACCATTTCGCCGAAGAGCCATGAAAAAAACTGCCCGACAGGGATTTGCGAATATCGCCCCCAGTTGAGAATTAAGTCGGGCGTTCGCGTAATCGGGCGAAAAAGCATTGCCCCGACAAATCCGCCGACGACTGCCATTGCCGCAGTCAAAATCGGGTCCATTACTTTCTCGCGCCGTAAGCGGCAGTTGATGTATATGAGCAAAAATCCTGCGGCAATGCCGAGAATTATGAGTACTGTAAATGTAGGCAAGTCTTTGCCGAAGATGTTAATGTAAGGGTGCATCAGCTTTTCTCCTAAGTGCTTTTACAGGCGAATGCTTCTCGCCCCGTGGAGGAGTCTGTGGACTTCCACCCGCTTTTCGGGTTCTTCGAAAACCTTGTAAAAGACAACATAGTCCCCGACTATCATTCGGCGATAATCAGGGTTGGCGAAGAAAACTGCGCCCATGTAGGGTTGAAGTTCTAATGCGGCGTAGCAAGTTCTTAGTTTTGCCGCAAATTTGCCGGGAGTACTTGGGTAAAATTCCGACAAATACTCCATGATTTCACGGTATTCAAATTTAGCAACATCGGTGATTGTAACTTTATACATTCCTTACCTCCCCGATGTCAAAAAACTCTTCAACCGTCAGCCACGTTACTTTACCCTCAGCAATATCATTTTCTGTTTTTGCAAGCTCTCGACAAACATACGCATTATATTCGTTTTCAGCCTCTTTCTGCTCCTTAATATAAGCCGCGTAACGATAGATTTCGTCTAACAGTTCCGGCGGCAAAAACTCGATTGCCTCGATAATATCTTGTTTAGTTCTCATAATGGTTTTCTCCTTTGAATGTGTTTGTTACTCTCCCGTAAAACAAGTCGTGCAGAATGGCAGACTGCAGCCTTTACACGCGGATTTCAGCCCATCAACGCTGATGAACCCCAAGCTGTCTGCGCCGATTGCTTGGCAGACTTCGTCTAACTCCATGCGATTTGCAATGAGCTTGTCGGCGGAGTCAATATCAGTCCCGTAATTGCAGACGAACTTAAAGGGCGGCGACGATATTCGCATATGAACTTCTCTTGCGCCTGCGTTTTTGAGGCTTCTCACGATTTTCGCGCTGGTCGTCCCGCGGACTATGGAGTCGTCAATCAACACCACGCGCTTCCCGCGAATGTTCGCTGCAAGGGGGTTGAGCTTCTGCAACACTGCCGTATCACGCTGAGATTGTACGGGGTAGATGAAACTCCTGCCGATGTAACGATTTTTCACGAACCCCGCCGCAAGGGGGATTCCGCTGATTTTGCTGTAACCGACTGCCGCTTCAAGCCCGGAGTCAGGCACTCCGCAGACTACGTCGGCGGCGACAGGGTGTTCTGTTGCAAGAACCCGCCCCATGTTATAGCGCGACTGGTTGACGTTGACGCCGTCTATGACAGAATCGGGGCGAGCAAAGTAAACAAACTCAAATATGCACAGCCCTTTATGTTCATCGTCGCGGACTAATCGCACACCTTCGTGGGTGATTTCGCCGTTGTCGATTACCACGACTTCCCCCGGAAGAACATCGCGAATAAACTCAAACCCGCAGACTTCGAGAGCACAGCTTTCAGACGCGAATGCGTAACCGTCTTCGTTCTTTCCTATACATAATGGTCGGAATCCGTTAGAATCGCGGACAGCAATCAGCTTTTTCTTTGAGGTTGCAACAATCAGCGAAAAAGCACCGCACAGAAAATTCGCGGCTTTGACTACGCCCTCAAGGGCGTTTCGTGCTTTTGTAGTGCTTATTTCGCCTAAGGCACGGTCGCTGAGTGCGTTGGTGTTCTCTTCGCGCATAATGCAGTAGGCAATCAGCCACGCGATTACCTCTGAGTTATTCGTCGCGTTGAACTGGACACCGTGCCGCTTGAGGGAATCGCGGATTTCGTCGGCATTGGTAATGTTCCCGTTATGAGTAACAGCTATTCGCCCTGTCAGGTATTCCGCGATAAAGGGCCCTACGTTTTCGCGGGTGTTATTTCCGCTCATGGAATACTGCGTATGCCCGAGAGCTAAATTGCTTTTCGGAATTTTGTTAAGCTTGCCGCCTCCGAAAACCTCACTCACAAGCCCTAAGTTCTTGGTACAGGAAATCCGCCGCTCGTTGACTGCGGCAATCCCTGCGCCTTCTTGTCCGCGATGTTGCAGAGCCATGAGCGCGTTGTAGGTTACTCCCACTGCTTCCTCGCTCTTGAGTGCGACCCCGAAGACTCCGCATTCCTCGCTAACTTTGTTAAATTTCATAAAATTACACTTCCTTACAAACTTAAATAACTGTCAACCGTCAATTGTCAATTGTCAACTGCCGATTTATCCGCCAAAATCACGACATTGCTGTGCAGTTGAAGCACAGACGCAGGGCATTTCGGAGTAACCGCGCCGCGTACCATAGCCGCGACTGCCTCGCGCTTGCCCGCACCGTACACAACCATGACTATTTTGCGCGCCCGCATGATTGTCCCGATTCCCATAGTGAGGGCGGCGCGAGGGACTTCTGCTTCACTCGCGAAAAAGCGCGAATTTGCCGCAATCGTACTCTCCGATAACTGAACACAGTGGGTGGTGTTCCGGAAAGCGTCTGCGGGTTCGTTGAAGGCGATATGCCCGTTATTCCCAAGCCCGAGAAGCTGCAGGTCAATCCCGCCCGCGTTGTTTATGCTGAACTCGTACCGCCCGCATTCGTGAGCGATGTCTTTCGCAGTGCCGTTCGGGACAAAGATGTTAGACTCGTCAATGTTAATGTGATTGAAGAGGTTCTCGCGCATGAAATGCTTGTAGCTCTGCTCATGAGTAGAGGGCAAGCCGCAATATTCATCAAGGTTGAATGTGGTAACGCGGGAGAAATCAGTCAGCCCTGCTTTGTTCGCGGCGATTAGCTCGCTGTAAGTCGTCAGGACAGAAGAACCTGTGGCAAGACCGAGGACGCAGTCAGGCTTTTGCAGAACTTGCGCAGACAAAATCGCGGCGGCGGCTTTGCCGATTTGCTCGGCGTTTTCGTAAATATGGATTGTCATATAAGGTCGTTTCCTTTCGGTTATTGTCAAGATTCGCCCGTCGGACGGGCAAAGCCCGCCCTTTGGGCTTATCTCTTCTTTAACATATATATCAGTATATCATGATATGAGCTTTTTGTCAACAGCAAAACACCTTTTTTGAAATTTTGCTTGACAAAAGCATACTTTTATGGTACAATTTTCATTGAAATAAATATGCACGAGAGGAATTTAGCTTTATGAAAATCACACAAGACACGATGGAGTATCTCGAAGAGCTGTCTTGCATGACACTCGCAGAGGGCGAAGCCGTCGAAATCAAAGCGGAAATTGAGGAGATTTTAGACTATATCCACGTAATCTGTGACTTGGAGACACAAGAAACACCCGAACTCATCTCTCCCATTGATGCCGTGAACTCGTGGCGTGAAGACGAAGTCGCTCCTTCGCTCTCCCGTGAGGCGTTCCTGAGCATATCCTCCGAACATGACGGCGAAATGCCGATAGTTCCAAAGGTTGTGGAGTAGGGCGCGGTGTCCACACCGCGCCGCACATAAATGAAAGGAATCAAAAAAATGATATATCGCTATTACACCGAAAAACGCGACGGTTACGACACCGCCGCAAAAGCTGTCGAGGCACAACTGCGCAGCTTTCTCAAAATCCCGAATGCAAGCGTGCGGCTGCTCACCCGTTATGACGTGCAGGGTGTGCAGGGCGTTCCCGAAGAACGCCTTGCTGATATTACAGCCGTAATCAGCAGCCCCCTTGTTGACAATATCAGCGCGGACAAGCTTCCTGTGTTGCCCCACGATTCGCGGCTGCTCATAACAGAATCCCTGCCGGGACAGTATGACATTCTTGCGGACACAACCGAGCAGTGCATTCAGTTTGTATTGTCAGACTCAGAACTTCCGCGTCCCATAGTCAAAACCGCGAAAGTATATGTCATCAGTGATGTTAATGACAGCGAGTTCGCGAAAATTAAGGCATACCTCATCAACCCTGTGGAAGAGAGGGAGGCGCAAGCACAAAAGCCTGAAACTCTGCTTGACACAGATACAGCCGAACCCGACGACGTGGCTCTCGTATCGCAGGAGGATTTAACTCACCCCGACAAACTCGGGCTTGCTATGTCGGCGGAGGACTTGGCGACAGTCCGTGAGTATTTCACGCGGAAGGGCAGGCAGCCTACAATCACCGAAATCCGAATGCTTGACACCTACTGGTCGGACCACTGTAGACACACGACTTTTAATACGCAGTTTCCCGAAGCCGAAATTACAATCAACGATGCGCGTGTTAAAGCGGCGTTCGAGGCTTTCAAAGCCGTGAACGGCGACCGCCCCGTAACCCTCATGAATATCGCGACTGCCGCTATGCGCCATATGCGAAAAAGCGGCGAACTTCCTATGCTGTACGAAACAGAGTCGGACGAGAACAACGCTTGTACAATCAAAATAGCCGACAAAGCGGGAGATACACTATTGTTTTTCAAGAACGAAACCCATAATCACCCGACTGAGATTGAGCCTTTCGGAGGCGCGGCGACTTGTGTCGGCGGAGCAATCCGCGACCCGCTTTCGGGGCGGGCATACGTCTACCAAGCTATGAGAATCACAGGCGCAGGGGACCCGCGAACGCCTTTCGAGGATACAGTGGCAGGGAAACTCCCCCAGCGTAAAATCACCACGACTGCGGCGGCGGGCTACAGCTCATACGGAAATCAAATCGGGGTTGCAGCGGGGTATGTCCGCGAACTCTACCACCCCGGTTACGTAGCGAAACGCATGGAACTCGGTGCGGTAATCGCCTCAGCGAAAGAGGCACACGTTCGCCGCGAGAAGCCGCTCCCCGGTGATGTGGTAATCGTCATGGGTGCAAGAACAGGACGCGACGGTGTCGGAGGCGCGACGGGGTCTTCCAAGGAGCATGAGAAAGATACCGTCACCAAAAGTGCGGCAGAAGTCCAGAAAGGCGACGCACCGAAAGAACGTAATCTTCAGCGTTTGTTATCTAATCCAGATGTTACACGGCTGATTAAGAAGTGCAATGATTTCGGGGCGGGCGGCGCGTCTGTGGCAATCGGTGAAATTGCAGACGGTGTTGAAATAGATTTAGACACGCTCCCTACCAAATACGCAGGGCTTGACGGAACAGAGCTTGCAATCTCTGAAAGCCAAGAGCGAATGGCAGTTGTCGTTGCGGCAAGCGACGCGCAGGAGCTTCTGCGGCAGTGCCTTCTCGAAAATGTTGAGGCGGTAATTGCCGCGAAAATAACGCAAACTCCGCGTCTTGTAATGAAACATCGCGGCAAGACTATAGTAGACATTGCCCGTGCTTTTCTTGACAGCGCAGGTGCGACGCGATACACCAAAGTCCTTGTCGGCGAGAAAGGCGCGGCGGCAAACTCGGCGAAATCGCAAACTTCAGGCGGCTCTCTCCTTGAGCTTAACACAGCTTCTCAAAAAGGATTGGCGCAGATGTTCGACTGTTCTGTAGGAGCAGGGACTATATTCGCGCCTTACGGCGGGAAATACCAACTCACCGAAAACCCGGTTATGGCAGCGTTAATTCCCGCACTGCCGACTAAGGCTTCCCTGCTCGCATACGGCTATGAGCCGTACTTGAGCGAAGCAGACCCCTTCGCGGGGGCGCAGGACGCGGTTGTCGCTTCTGTGGCGAAACTTGTGGCGGCAGGGGCAGACTTAGATTCCATTCACTTATCTTTGCAAGAATACTTCCCGCGGCTCGGTGACTGTCCTGAGCGTTGGGGCGTAGTCTTTTCGGCGATGCTCGGGGCGTTCTCGGCTCAGATGGGGCTGAAAATCGCGGCAATCGGCGGGAAAGACAGTATGTCAGGCTCGTTCGGCACAATCGACGTCCCGCCAACTCTCGTATCATTCGCTTGCGGAGTAGGCGCCCCTGCCACGCTCATAAGCAATGAGTTCAGAAGAACGAACAGCCCTGTCTACGCGCTGAAACTCCCGCAGGAGTTTGGGAAAATGCGCGAAATGTTCGAAAAATACGGCGAGTTAGTCCGCACAGGCGCAGTTTTGTCGGCGCGGTATTGCAGAACAGGGCGCAGTTTCTCGAATATGTGTCTGGGCAACATGATTGGCTATGAGGGCGAATCTTATATCAGCAATTCAATCGTGTTTGAAGCAGCCGAGGAATTACCCGGCTATGTATTTGTCGGGCGAACTCAAGCTAAAGCGGAAATCAACGGAACGCCGCTTTCACAAATTCGCGAGAAATATGAAGCACCTCTTGAGGGCATCTTCCCTGTGAACCCTGCATTCGTCAAGCAGTCGGGCGACGCGCCGACGATTGCAGACACACAACGCCCGGGGACGCGATGTGTACACCGCTCCTTACTGCCAAAGGCGATTATCCCTGTGTTCCCGGGAACAATAGGCGAGTTTGACGCACAGCAAGCCCTTGAACGCGAGGGCGGGAAGGGCGAGCAAGTGCTTATTCGCAACCTGACACCTGCGCTGTTGCAGGAATCTGTTGCGGCTTTAGAAGCCGCACTCAAAGCGGCGCAAATGCTGATTATACCCGCTTGCTCAGCGGAGTATGCGGGGTACAGCGCGGCACTTCTCAAAAACCCGAGGCTTGCAAACGCAGTCGCGCAGTTGCTTGAGCGGGGCGGGCTTGTGCTGAAAATCGGGGCGATTACCACAGCGGGAACTCTTGCGCCGAATACAATCGGGCGGCATCAGTCTTGCTATGCGCGTGTGCGGGTATCAAGCACAGCTTCGCCGTGGTTGTCTAAGTGTGAAGCAGGTGAAGTCTATCTGCAGGCAGTGTCGCACTCAGCGGGAAGATTTGTCGCAGAGCCGCATACTCTCGAGGCTCTCAAAGAACGCGGGCAAATCGCATTGCAGTTCGCGGACTTTGACGGAAACGCGAGCATGGACATTGCACACAATCCTTTCGGCTCAGACTACGCGGCCGCAGGGATTAGTTCAGAGTGCGGGCGTGTTCTTGAGGTTTTAATCCACCCCGAGAGATACAACGAACACACAGTGAGAAATATACGCGCAAACGGCGACAAATATTTGCCTGTTTTCAAAAGCGGAGTAAAATATTTCATGTAGGGTGCGGTGTCCACACCGCACCGCGACGAAAGGAAACTAACTTAATGACTGCATTACAATTATCGGCGCAGCTCCGCGCTAAGAGCAGAAGCGTCGTCGAAGCTGTTACTCCCGCTCTTGACGCGGCACAGCGAAATGAGTGGGGCGCATTCCTTCGCTTTGACGCGGAGTATAAAACCCGCGTCCTCGAACGCGCCGCGTCGGTTCAATCGCGCCTTGACGCGGGAGAGCTTAGCGGCTCGCCTTTAGCAGGGGTGCCAATCGTAATCAAAGACAACATCAGCGTCGCGGGGGAAGAGTGTTCAGCCTGTTCGCGAATGCTCGCGGGGTATAAGCCTGTATTCAGCGCGACGGTGATTGAGCGGCTCGAAAAGGCAGGGCTTGTGATTGTCGGCAGAGCTAATATGGACGAGTTCGCAGTCGGCACTACAGGAGAGAGCAGTGTTCACGGCGGGGTTACTAATCCGCATAATTCCGCACACGTTGCAGGGGGCTCGAGTTCGGGAAGTGCTGTTGCCGTGGCTTCCGGAGCAGTGCCGTTAGCCCTCGGGAGCGACTCGGGCGGGAGCATTCGGCTTCCTGCGGCATACTGCGGAGCAGTCGCAATCAAGCCAAGTTACGGGGGCGTTTCGCGGAATGGGCTTTTCGCCCTTGCGTCGTCTATGGAGCAAGTCGGAACAATCGCCGCGAATGTTGATGACGCCCTTGCGCTTCTCGAAATCATATCGGGGGCGGATAACCGCGACGGCACTTGCGTGGCGCAAGAGCCTCTTGCGTTTGCGGACAGGAAGCAAGACCTCAAAGGCGTGAAATTAGCAGTAATCGCGGAAGTTTCGGACGACATTCGCGACGCTCTCAAATCAGCAGGGGCAGAGTTAGCCGAAATCGCGCTTCCCATGCGTGAGGTGCTTTTGCCGACGTATTTCATCATCGCCTGTGCAGAGATGGCGTCTAATTTTGCGCGATATGACGGGCTGAAATACGGACAGCGCAGCCCTCAAGCGCAGGCTTTGGGCGAAATTTACAGGCTTTCGCGGGCAGAGGGATTCGGGCGGGCAGTCAAAACGCGGCTCATGTTTGGAACGCTGATTACCACCAGCGATTATTACGACAGCTATTTCCGACAAGCACTGAAAGTTCGCGGATTGATTAAACGCGAATATGACAAGCTTCTGAGCGAATATGACGCGATTGTTACCCCCACTGCGGCGGCTGTTGCTCCGAAATTAGGAGAAACGCCGGGGGGCAAAGTCAACGAATGTGACATTTTCACCGTTTTCGCGAACTTGGGCGGCTATCCCGCTGTTACTCTACCTTGCGGAGTCGGCGAGGGAGGGCTTCCTCTCGGGCTTCAGTTAGTCGGCGGCGCGTTTAAGGACGCACAGCTCGGGGCGATTGCCCGCGTGTGTGAGCCTATTGTAAGAGTTACAGGAGGTGGAGCATGAGCAAATGGGAAATAGTCATGGGGCTTGAAGTCCACGCGGAATTGTCTACCAAAACTAAGATTTTCTGCGGTTGTACCACTGCATTCGGCGGAGAGCCGAATACTCACGTTTGCCCCGGATGTGCGGGAATGCCGGGTACGCTGCCTGTGTTTAATCGCGAGGTGTTGGAGTACGCAGTCAAGCTCGGATTGGTTCTCGGGTGTGATATAAGTCGCGTCTGCCGGTTTGACAGGAAGAACTACTTCTATCCCGACCTGCCGAAAGCCTATCAGGTGTCCCAATTACACGCGCCGATTTGCAGGGGCGGCGGTCTTGAAATTACCACAGACAGCGGGAGTAAATTCATTCGCCTGCACCAGATTCACATGGAGGAAGACGCGGGCAAGCTTCTGCACGAGCGTGGCTTTACTAAGCTTGACTACAATCGCGGGTGTACACCGCTGTTAGAGATTGTGTCTGAGCCTGATTTTGCTACAAGTGATGAAGTCATAGCTTATCTTGAGAAGCTGCGCGAGATTCTCATGTATCTTGACATCTGCGACTGTAAAATGCAGGAGGGCAGTTTCCGTGCGGACGTGAATCTTTCTGTACGAAAGCCCGGGGAAGCACTCGGGACGCGAACAGAGATGAAGAACATCAACTCTTTCAAAGCGATTACGCGGGCGATTGAATTTGAGAGCAAGCGGCATATCGAAGTGTTAGAAAGCGGCGGAGTTCTTGTTCAGGAAACGCGCCGCTGGGACGATGACTGCGGCGAGTCTTTCGCTATGCGTTCGAAAGCCAACGCTACCGACTATCGCTACTTCCCCGACCCTGACCTGCTCCCGCTGACAGTCGATGAAGCTATGCTTGAGCGGGTTCGCGCAAGCCTTCCCGAAGTAGCCGACGAAAAGCGTGAAAGATATGTTTCCTTGGGGCTGTCGGCGAAAACAGCCGCGCTGATTACGCATACAAGGGAGCGGGCGTTGTTTTTTGATGAGGTGTTAGCACTCGGTGCGAATGCTAAGATTGCCGCAAATATGCTTCAGCACATGAAAGAAGAACTTCCCGCGAATGACTTCGCTGAGCTTGTCAAAGCACGCGAAGCGCAAACTGCTCAAAGCCAAAACTTAGACGAGGGTACTCTGCTTGAGGTGAGGAAGCAAATCGAAAAAGCAGTCGCGGAAAATGCTGAGGCAGTCGCGGATTATCGTGCAGGGAAGCAGAAGGCATTCGGGTTTTTGATGGGGCAGGCGGTCAAAGCAATCGGCAAATCTGCAAGCCCTGATGTAATCAAATCTACGTTGGCTGCTGTGCTGGCAGAAATGACGAAGGAGTAATCAGACATGAACGACAACACGAACTTATTCGGCGAACTTGTTTTCAACGACGCTGTCATGAAAGCGCGATTGCCTGAAGACGTCTACACTGCGTTAGCCGAAACAATACTTGAGGGGAAACAGCTTTCTCTCGATATTGCCGACACAGTCGCGGCGGCGATGAAAGATTGGGCAGTCGAAAAAGGCGCGACTCATTATACCCACTGGTTTCAGCCAATGACAGGCGCGACTGCCGAAAAGCACGACAGCTTCATTGCACCGAAATCGGGGCATGGCAGCAAGGCGATTTTAGCGTTCTCGGGAAAGTCGCTCATTCAAGGTGAACCCGACGCTTCAAGCTTCCCGACAGGCGGCATTCGCGCTACTTTTGAGGCACGCGGATACACAGTTTGGGACACGACGTCATACGCCTTCATCAAAGACGGCTCGCTGTGTATTCCGACTGCATTCTGTGCGTACACAGGGGAGTCTTTAGACACGAAAACGCCGCTTCTGCGTTCCATGGAGGCGATTAACAAACAGGCTCTGCGGATTTTGCGGCTTTTCGGAGACAGCACAACCACTCGGGTTGTTGCAGAGGCAGGGGCAGAGCAGGAGTATTTCCTCATAGATGAAAAGCTGTGGAAACGCCGCCCTGATTTAGTTTTCAGCGGAAGGACGCTCTTTGGTGCGTCGCCGCCGAAAGGGCAGGAACTCGACGACCATTATTTCGGGAGTATCAAACCCCGTGTGTCGGCGTTCATGAAAGAGCTTGACACAGAGCTGTGGAGGCTCGGGATTTATGCGCATACGAAGCACAACGAAGTCGCGCCCGGGCAGCATGAACTCGCGCCGATTTACACCACCGCAAATATCGCCACAGACCAAAACCAGCTCACCATGGAGATGATGAAAACAGTCGCGCGCAGGCACAACATGGTATGTTTGCTTCACGAGAAGCCTTTCGCGGGTGTGAACGGCTCGGGCAAACATAACAACTGGAGCATTTCGACAGACAGGGGGGAAAACCTGCTCAAGCCCGGGAAAACCCCTCACGAGAATGCGCGGTTCTTGTTGTTTTTAGTCGCGGTAATCAAAGCCGCAGACGAGTATCAAGATTTGCTTCGTGTTTGCGCGGCGAGTGCGGGCAACGACCACAGGCTCGGCGCGAGTGAAGCCCCGCCCGCGATTATGTCGGTGTATTTGGGCGAGGATTTGACTGCGATTTTAGAAGATAACATTCAAGCCAAAGAGAGGGAGAACGTAGAAATCGGCGTTACCGCACTTCCGAATTTCCCCAAAGACACAAGCGACCGTAATCGAACGTCGCCCTTTGCTTTCACAGGAAACAAGTTTGAATTCCGTATGCCCGGCTCAAGCTTTTCGATTGCAGGCCCGAACCTTGTTATCAACATGATTGTCGCAGAGAGCCTGCGGCAATTCGCAGACGCGCTGGAGCAAGCTGAGCATTTCGAAAACGCTCTGCCCGCGCTGATTGCCGCAACATACGAGAAGCATAAGCGTATTATCTGGAGCGGCGACAACTATTCCCCTGAGTGGGTGCAGGAAGCTCAGCGGCGCGGATTGTCGGACTTGCCTTCGACAGTTGCCGCATTAGAAAAGCTGACTGTTGCCGAAAATATCGCACTGTATGAGCGGCACGGAATCCTCACCGAAACGGAGGTGCTTTCGCGGTATGAAATTCGGCTTGAAGGTTATGTAAAGACGATTAACATAGAAGCCCTCACCATGCTTGACATGGCGAAAGGCGGGTTATTACCCGCCTGTGTGGATTATCAAAATGACTTAGCCAAGCTGCTCTCTCGTAAACGGAATTTAGGCGGGTTTGACACATCGGCAGAAGAACAACTGTTAGACAAAATCGCGAAACTCAGCGGAAAGTTGCTTTTGCGCCTCGGATTGCTTGAGTCAATCTTAGATGATGCTGCGGCGCGTAAGGCTCAAACTGCACACAGCTTAGCGGTGTTCTACCGCGACAATGTGCTGGCTGCTATGAACGCCCTCCGCAAAACCGCTGATGAACTCGAGCCTCTCGTAGCCAAGAAACACCGCGCCTATCCCGACTATGCGGAACTGCTGTACAGCGTAATATAGGCAACTGTCAACTGCATAAAGCTGCTCCGATTATTCCCGCGTCATTGCCGAGTTCACAAACGGCAATACGCGGGCTTTTTCCGCCGTAGACTCGTGAAGCGACTGCCGCCTTCAACGGGATTAAGAGGTTGTCGCCCTCATTGCAAACTCCGCCGCCTATGCAGACTATTTCGGGCTGGAATATGTTCACGACGTTTGCAATTCCCTCTGCTAAGTATTCGATGTATTTCTCGACTACTGCCGTTCCCGCCGCGTCGCCACGGGTGCGGGCAAGCCACGCGCCTCTCGCGCTGATTTTGCCCAACTCTGCGGCAATGGGGTGCATGAGAGAATCGGGGTTAGCGTCCATAGCTCTGCGAGTGTCGCGAATAAGAGCAGTCGCAGAAGAGTAGGCTTCGAAACAGCCGCGCCGTCCGCACCCGCAAGGTTCACCGCCGACTTCCATGACAATATGCCCGAGTTCACCGCCCGCGTAGTTGCTTCCGTGGAGCAGTTTGCCGTCGATGATTACCCCTGCCCCTACCCCTGTTCCGAGAGTGATGGCAACTGCGGACTTTGCTCCCCGCGCCGCCCCTGCAACAAACTCACCGAAAGCGGCGGCGTTGGCGTCGTTCTCGATAGTCACGGGAATGCCGACAATCGCACCTAAATCGCGAACAAGGGGAACATCTTTCCAGCCTAAGTTCACACAAAGCTCGACTATGCCCGTGTCTTGATTACAACACCCGGGGCAGCCCACCCCGATTTGGATTATGTCTTCCGTTCCGTCGCCGCTTGCACGAAGGCTTTCAATCAGCGCGGCAATGTCGTCAAGAATAGCTTTATAGCCGTCGGCCGTCCGAGTTTTGACAGACTCTTTGCGCAAAATCCTTCCCCCCGAATTAACCACTCCTGCGGCGATATTAGTTCCGCCGATGTCTACTCCGATATACATAGTGTCAGTCCTCCAATACTTTTAGGATTACATATTCGCGATTATACGCTTTGATTGCACAGCCTGCCCCCCTGAACTCTGCGGCTTTCTTGTCCGCGAACTCCGTCAACGTCGATAAAGGCAGGGCGTTCACGGGTTTGCAGAACCGCGACACAGTGATAAGTTCGCTCGAATCTAACGACATTACCCGAAAAGGGTACATAGCACAGTCCCGGGGTTTGTTTTCGCCGAGTTCGCAACCCTGCTCTGTTAAGTGGCGGCAAGCGAAATATTCACCGCGCGGAACGAGCGGGAAAGCAGTTTCCGGGGCTTCCCAAAGTTCATGCTCCGCGAAGATACAACAACCGCGGCACTGCGCACAGTCTTTCGGTGATAACAGTTCTCTTATCATTTGACAATCCTGTTAATCACAAGACCCGTCGTGAGTTTCGGATAGAAATACGTAGACTTTTGCGGCATTTTTAGCCCGTTCAGAGCTGTATCCCGAATTTCACCTACCCGCGTCGCGTTCATGAGGAAGGCGCAATTCGCCGCCCCCGAGTCTACTGCCGCGATTGCTTCCTGTGCGAGCTTGACATAAGTCAGATTAACCTGCGCCGCCATATTCGCCTTGTCAATCCCGAGAATACGCTCAAGGACAAGAGAGTGCAGAACAGTAACATCAAGGCAGCGAAGAGACTCGTGCATATCAGGGAGCAGCCGCTCAAGCATTGCTTTCTCTTTGAGAATGAGCAGAGTGTAGCTCCTGTTCATATATAATGCGAATGCGTGTAAGCCCTTGTCATAAGCCTCCCCGAGTTTTTCTAACGCATCTTCACGAGAAAGGCTTTCTTTGACATAGAAGAACTCACGGCACTTCTCGACTAACTCCGCGCCGCTGAAGTCAGGCAAGTCGCGGACTAATCTGTGGGTCGGCAGCACTAACAGCGCGGGATTGTCCATGCTCACGAGCATCATGGGGATATAACCGCTTGTGCCGGAGGCTCCGTCTGCGTTTTCTTTGCTGTATTTGAGCGCGGTTTCATATCTGTGATGCCCGTCCGCGATAAAGACTTGTTTGTCCGCCATAAGCTCAGCGATTTGTTCGCAGACTGCCGCATCAGATACAGCCCAGAGCTTATGGGTAACTCCGCCCTCGTCCGTGAAGCACGAAGTCGGCGGGGCTTGTGTCGCGCTTTCGAGAACGCCCTGAAGCTCGCCCTTCGCGTCGGAGTACAGTGAGTAAACTTGGCTGAAGTTCGCTTTCGTCGCCGTCATGAGATTGAATCTGTCCGTCTTAGCTTTCGACAGGGTTTCTTCATGAGGCAGGACAATGCCTTCTGAAAACTCCGCAAGCTGAACAAGTGCGACAAACCCCTTAACCTCACGAATGCTTGTACTTCCTTGCTCCTCATGCTCCCACGAGAACTCGTACACGTAGATGTTTTCGTCTGCGTCGTCCTGCATAATCCCGCTTGCGACCCAGTTGCGCAGAGTTTCGCCTGCTTCGGTGTAAGAAGCCATGTCTTCGTTTTCTGCGCCGTCTTTATAGCTTCGCGGAAGCTCAAGCCTGATGATGTTATGCTCATTAGTCGATAAAAGTTCTTTTCGTCCCTCTTCGCTGATGATGTCATAGGGGGGGCAGCAAAGCTGAGCGAGTTCCCCTGCTTTTTCGGTGTATCGCGTGCCCCTGAAAGGTTTAATTACTGCCATGATGATTTCTCCTTAAAAATTTTTTTCGCAAAAGTGGTTGACTTTTCGGTGTGATTGTGGTATAATAATGCTATAAAAAGGCGAGGAAGAGATTTCTCCCTTCCTCTATGGGTTTTACGAACGACGGTCTTTTGGCGGAGACGTCGTTCTTTCTTTTGTTTGCGATTTGACGTTCCGAGCATTTAAGCCCCGCAGTACAGTTTCCAAGCCGGACCAGCAACCGCACGCAAGAACGCTAACCGCAAACATAGTCAGAATTTCCCTCATAAGCACACCTCCTTATTACAGATTTGCGAACGCCAAAGACGTTCACAAATCTGAGCGGAGATAAACTTACTTACCCAAGTGCCGTAATTCAACCCAATAGAGGTATTATATCACATAAGACAGGCTTTGTCAACGCAAATCTACATATTTTAACAAACTTCCGCAAACTTCGCGAAGGCCTCATCGACCTTTCCGCCGTCGCCGATTCCTGCCATCGCAGAGTCGGGTTTGCCGCCGCCTTTTCCGCCCGTAACCGCCGCAACCTCACGGACTATATCACCCGCCTTGAACCCCGCCGCCACTGCTTCAGGGCTACATACACACAGCAGATTGCTCTGCCCTGCGAGAAGCAGAATGAAGCCCCTGTTCTTGTCCTTGAATGAGTCTGCCGCCTGTCGGAGTGCATTTCCGTCCGCCCCCGGGATTTTCTGCGTGAAGAGCTTCATGCCTTTCGCTTCACCGACTTCGTCTACAGTCGCCGATTTTGCTTGCATTCCCGCGATTATGCTGCTGAGCCGCGCGATTTCTTTCGCCGAAGCCGACTTCTCAGCTTTGAGTTGCTGCGCCGCTAACGTGATTTCTTCTTGCTTTTCTGCTAACAGCTTGAGTACGCCGTGTCCTGTTACCGCTTCAATCCTGCGAACGCCCGAAGCTACACTTGCTTCGGAAACAATCTTAAACAAGCCGATTTCGCCTGTATTTTGAACATGACAACCTCCGCAAAGTTCCGCAGAATAGTCTGCGATTTTGACTACTCGCACAGTATCGCCGTATTTTTCGCCGAAGAGTGCCATTGCGCCGATTTTCTTTGCTTCGTCGATGGACATTTCGCTGATTTCAATTGAACAATTGTTGAGGATTGCAACATTCACAACCCCCTCGACCTTTGCGATTTCTTCAGCAGTCAACGCCTGTCCGTGAGTAAAGTCGAACCTGCACCGCTCGTCGTCTACGAGAGAACCCGCCTGTTGAACGTGTTCGCCTAATACGCTTCTCAATGCTGACTGCAACAAATGCGCCGCAGTGTGATTTCTTGTAATTTCCGCTCTGCGAACTGCGTCAAGAACTGCTGTAACTTTGTCGCCTTTCTTGAGCGTGCTTGCGTCCTCACAGACGCAAATGCTAAGCCCCGACGGAGTTTTGCGCGTGTCGAGTACTACAACTGTGTCGATTTTTCCGGTATCACCGACTTGTCCGCCGCTTTCGGCGTAGAAGGGCGTTTTCTCAAGAACTACCACATTTCCCGAAACTTCAAGGACTGTTGTTTCCATAAGCCACGGACAGCCCATGTCAACAAATTCAACTGTCAACTGTCCGTTGTCAATTGTCAACTGAACATCGTCCCAGCCGCCCTTAAACGCCTGATTTGCACGGGCGGTATCTTTTTGAATCTGCATTAACTCCTTGAAGCGCGCCTCGTCAAAGTCAAGACCGTTTTCGGCTAAAATCTCACGAGTGAGGTCAACAGGGAACCCGAAGGTGTCGTGCAGTTTGAAAACGACATCGCCTGTAACATTTTTACTCGCGATGTGCGACTCCAACAGTTCCATTCCTTTTTCGACTGTTTTCGCGAAAGCTTCTTCTTCCGCTAACAGAGTTTTCTTGATATACACGGCTTTTTCCGCTAAGTCCGGGTACGCCGATTTGCTTGACTCAATCACCTTGTCGCAAAGTTCATAGAGGAACGGCTTCTTAACACCAAGCAATCGCCCGTGCCGCGCCGCTCTGCGGAGCAATCTGCGCAGGACATATCCCCGCCCTTCGTTAGAGGGCAGAACACCGTCGCAAATCATGAACGTGCTTGAACGCACATGGTCGGTGATTACGCGAATTGAAATGTCTTGCGTATTCGGGCGACCGGGGACGGTCGCCCCTACAGTTCCGTATTTCACGCCCGAAACACGCTCAATCTCGCTGATTACATCTTTGATTGTATCAACCTCGAACATATTCGCCGCCCCTTGCATGACGCAAGCCAATCGCTCTAACCCCATTCCCGTGTCAATGTTCTTGCTTGCTAAGGGGGTATAATTACCCTTGCCGTCCGAGTCAAACTGGGTAAAGACTAAGTTCCAGATTTCGATATATCTGTCGCACTCACACCCGACTTTACAGTCAGGTTTACAGCCGTTTTCGACACCGCGGTCGAAGTAAATCTCGGAGCAGGGGCCGCAGGGGCCGCTGCCGTGTTCCCAGAAGTTGTCGGCTTTGCCCATCTTGACTACACGCTCAGGAGGCAATCCAACCTCACTGACCCATATATCACGAGCCTCGTCGTCCTCCTCATACACGCTCACCCACAGCAAATCAGCAGGGATTTGCAGAACATCTGTGAAGTATTCCCACGCCCATTTGCAGGCATCTTTTTTGAAATAATCGCCAAAGCTGAAGTTTCCGAGCATCTCAAAGAAAGTTCCGTGCCGCGCCGTTACACCGACGTTTTCTATATCAGGCGTGCGAATGCACTTCTGGCAAGAGGCACAGCGAACACGGGGCGGCTTTTCGACGCCTTGGAAATACTTCTTGAGGGGCGTCATTCCCGCGTTAATGAGCAAAATCGAATTATCGCCAATCGGCACAAGAGGTGCAGAATCGAGAACAAGGTGGTCTTTGCTTTTGAAAAAATCGAGGTAGCTTTGCCGCAGTTCGTTGAGTCCTGTCAAGCAACCCTCCGAGCGGACAAAGTCCGCTCTGCGGGGTTGCTCTTCTTTTTCTTTGAGTCCTGTCAAGCAACCCTCCGA